>OHAP01001017.1_pt1 | contig 18983 bp, 18 predicted proteins | sample 1577171 | NCBI WGS metagenome assembly OHAP01 (sample SAMEA3541489, study PRJEB24748) | human gut metagenome | biome: human gut; feature: human-associated habitat; material: faeces | place: China | collected 2012 | reverse complement strand
TGAGGCGTACGCGGTGCGTACGTTGATGAAATTCGGGTGCAGCTGGCGGAAAATCGGCCACAAAAGCAGGTGCATGAAAGACTCCGAGAGGACATCACCCCATAATACTTTCGAAAATTATTTTAACCTATCCCCTCTTGAAAGGCAATGGTATAATGTATGGGTTCACAAGAAAAACAGGAGGATTTTTATCATGTACATTGCAGATCTTCACATACATTCCCGTTACTCTATGGCTACCAGCAAGTTCCTCACACCGGAATACCTGGATCTGTGGGCCAGAAAAAAGGGCATCCATATCCTTGGAACAGGGGATTTTACCCATCCTTTGTGGCGGCAGGAGTTAAAAGAAAAATTAGAATCGGCAGAGCCAGGGCTTTATAAGCTGAAACCAGAATTGCGCCTTTCTGAGATTCCTTCCGGTTCCTTTGATCCCCGTTTTGTGGTCAGCGGTGAGATCAGCACCATTTATAAGAAAAACGGCCGTACACGGAAAGTGCACAGCCTGATTCTGCTTCCAGGACTTGAGGCTGCAGACCGTCTTTCAGGAGAACTGGAAAAAATTGGAAATATTCATTCTGACGGACGCCCTATTTTAGGACTGGACTGCCATGACCTGTTAGATATGACCCTTTCTGTATGCCCGGATGCCATGTACATTCCCGCTCATATCTGGACCCCTCATTTCTCTGTGTTCGGGGCATTTTCCGGCTTTAACAGTATGGAAGAATGTTTCGAGGAATTAACACCCCATATCCATGCTGTAGAAACCGGTCTTTCCTCTGATCCGCCAATGAACTGGAGCGTGCCATCTTTAAGCCGCTATCAGCTGATCTCCAACTCAGATGCCCACTCTCCTTCCAAGCTTGGAAGAGAAGCAACCTTACTGGATATCAGTTTGTCCTATAAAAATCTGTACACTGCCATCCAGACCGACAAAGGACTCGCCGGTACACTGGAATTCTTCCCACAGGAAGGGAAATATTTTATGGACGGCCACAGAAAATGCGGTGTATGCCTGTCACCTGAAGAGGCCATCAAATTAAATGGCATCTGCCCGGTATGTGGCAAAAAGCTTACCACCGGAGTATTGCACAGGGTACAGGATCTGGCGGCACTGCCTGCACCTAACCTGTTTTCCAATACGCAGACTGCCTCTGCAAAACCGCTGACAGACACTCCTTTTTCTGTTTCCAAAGGATCCGACCAAACATCTGCCATACACCTCCCCTTTGAAAGCATTTCCCCGTTGCCGGAACTGATCGCTGCTGCAGAAGGTTTCTCTCCTTCCAGCGTAAAAGTGACCCGGATCTATGAAACACTTTTAAACGAACTTGGAAATGAATTTTTCTTATTAAGAGAAGCTGAAACATCTGATATTACGGCTGTTTCATCTGAAAATATTGCAGATGCTATTACCTGCCTGCGTCAGGGAAAAGTTCGTTGGAATCCCGGCTTTGACGGACAGTTCGGCACGATGGAGCTGGTACATCCTTTTCGCTAGTTAAATTCTAACTAATGCCACGCCATCCAGTAAAAGATTTGCTGTGCGGAACCCAAATGTGTCTTCGATCACTAACGTTTTGCCCCTTTCTTCTCTGTAATCCACGCCACATTCAAGGGTCCCGCCTGCATGACCAATACGCAGATACTGTGTATCTGCACCCTTTTTCAAAACCTGTTCCACTATACTTCCCGGCACTACTGCCGCTGCAGCTGTACACATGGCACCGGTCATTGCATAACTTGGATGGGCTTTCTGCATAGACATCATGCGGGAAAGAAGATCGATTTCTTCCTTTTTTATCATTTTTCCATCAGAAGTAATATAATCATCTGCCTCAGCTACGAAAGTCATTTTAGGGATTCCCGGTGTTTCCCATGCAGATTTCTTATAGTCACTGATCAGTCCCAGCTTAACAGCAGCAAGACCTCTTACTGTTTCCAAAAGTTCCAGCTTTTCCTCATCTGCATTTATTTCTTCAGGAAGTTCCTTTCCGCTAAGTCCCAGATCCTCTGCCTTTACAAATACAAGGGGATTAGCTGCGTCAATGATGGACACTTCTATGGATCCCATTCCAGGTATTTCTAAAACATCTACTGCTTTTCCCGTTGGAAGAAGTCCCTTTTTAAGGGTTCCAGCCGGATCTATAAATTTTAACTTTATAGGAGAAGCTGATACCGGTACCCCTGCGATCTTAAAATCTCCCTGGTATACAACCTTGCCCCCTTCTGTCTTTACATCAGCAGCAATGACTTTATCCGTATTTGTATTAAAGATCCTGACTGTAGTCATTCCTTCCTTTGCATTTACCAGACCTTTTTCAATAGCAAATGGTCCTACTCCTGAAGAAATATTTCCGCAGTTTCCTTTGTAGCTTACTACAGGTTTGTCCACAGACACCTGGGCAAATGTATAATCTACATCTGCATCTGACCGGTCTGACTTCTTTATGATTGCTACTTTACTTGTAACAGATTGGGAACCACCTAAACCATCGATCTGTTTCTGATCCGGACTTCCCATTAAACGCAGTAATATTTTGTCCCATTCATTATGATCTTCCGGAAGATCCTCTTCCAGAAGATATACGCCTTTACTTGTTCCGCCTCTCATAAGCGTTACAGGAAGTTTCAAAATATGATCATCTTTTCCCTGCATAATTAAAATGCTCCTTATACCCAGTAATATTAAACAGCTGGCCTTACTGCTATTTCTGGTACCGTACCTTTTGATGATTTCAGCATACCACATCACGGCAAGGAATTGAAATTCATTATTTTCATTAAAACTATTCCTTTTATCAATAGTTTTTGATATGATAAAAAGCAGAAAAATAATACATCCCAGAAAGGAACTGGTACCCTATGGATTTTAAAGACCTGTCCTATGTAATAGCGATTGCCAAAACACAGAATATTACAAAAGCTGCCGATATGCTTTATGTGACACAGCCGACTCTCACCAAATTCCTTCAAAATCTTGAGCGGGAAATGGGACAGAAATTGTTTAAAAAATTAGGAAACCGCTTTGTTTTAACATATGCCGGGGAACGTTATGTAGCGAAAGCCACCGAAATTTTAAACCTGAAAAAAGAATTAGACCAGGAGATGGGAGACATTATACGGCAGAATGCCGGTCTTTTAAAAATTGCTTTTCCAACCATGCGTGGAACTTATATGCTTCCCTGTACACTTCCTATTTTCCGAAGTTTATATCCCCATGTACGTCTGGAGATCAGAGAAGCACATTCCAGTCTTTTAGAGGGAATGCTTTTAAATGGGGATGCTGATCTTGCATTCTTTAACCTGCCTGTAAAAAACCCTGATATTGATTATCAGATCATCAGTCATGAAGAAGTTGTCCTTGTACTCGGCAATGACCACCCTTTAAAAAATAAAGGTATAAAAAAAGAAGGCTGCAAATATCCCTGGCTTGACCTGAAGCTTTTGGAAAATGAGCCTTTTATCCTGCAGCCACCGGATCAAAGGACCCGTCAAACGGTGGATCAATTGTTTAAATCCTGCCATATCCATCCTCAAATATGCCTTCAGACCGGTAACATTCCTGCTGCTGCGGAACTTGCCTCCCAGGGATATGGAGCCTGTTTTGTAACAGAAACCCATTTAAAACATATTCCTTTTAAGAAAAAACCTGTGCTTTTTTCTGTTGGCACCCCAAATACAACTGTTGATTTTGTTGCAGCCTTCAGAAAAGGAAGCTATCTGTCTTATCATGCTCAGGAATATATTAAGATCGTCCGGGATTTTACATGATTTTTCTAGTACGCAAAAATCCCCCTGCAGCCGCAGGGGGACAGGAATATACATATAATTAATTTTACAGATGCGCAATAATTGCCTTCTCATATTCAATGGTTGTAGCAGTTCCGCCGATATCTGGTGTAAGAACACTTCCGTCCTCCAGTACCAGGTCTACTGCCTTGCGGATCTTGGCAGCAACATCATTCTTTCCGATATGCTCTAACAGCATACATGCGGACCATAAGAATGCAGTTGGGTTTGCAATTCCCTGTCCTGCAATATCAGGGGCACTGCCATGAACTGCCTCGAACATGGCGAAATCTTTACCCAGGTTGCTGGATGGAAGAAGTCCCAGACCTCCAATGAGGCCGCTGACCAGATCAGATAAAACATCACCATACAGGTTTTCTGTTACGATAATATCAAATTTTTCCGGATGCATAACCAGCTGCATAGCCACATTGTCTACAATCTTATCATCTGCTTCAATATCCGGATATTCCTTGCTGATATCATAGAAGATATCGCGGAACATTCCATCTGCCATTTTCATGATATTTGCCTTATGAACGCAGGTCACTTTCTTACGGTTATGGCTTACTGCATAGTCGAAAGCAGCGCGGATGATACGCTCACAGCATCTTCTGGTAATGATCTTAATGGAGTGAACCGTATCCTTATCAATCATCTCTTCCACACCTGCATACAGATCCTCTGTATTTTCACGGAAGATTACGATATCTACATTTTCAAATGCAGTCTTTACAGCAGAGTTTGTCTTTGCAGGACGGATATTTGCGTAAAGATCATATTTCTTTCTTAAAGTAACATTTAAAGAACGGAAGCCCTTTCCTAAAGGAGTTGTAATAGGGGACTTTAATAAAATGTGGGTCTTTTCCATAGAAGCATAGCCCTCTTTTGGGATCAGCTCGCCATGTGCTTCATATTCTGCAGCGCCTACGTTAAATACTTCGTAGTTTAAATCTGCTCCTGCAGCGTCTAAAATTCTTAAAACGCTGTCTGTGATCTCTGGTCCGATTCCATCGCCTTTAAATACTGTAATTGTGTCTGCCATCTCTATCTCTCCTCCATTGCTGTGTATTCTTTATTATCACCTACATACTTGGTTGCAGGACGCATGATCCTTCCATCATAAAGCTTATTTTCAATGTTATGAGCAACCCAGCCGACCATACGGCTGCACACAAATAATGGTGTGTAAAGATCTCTCGGGATACCTAACATTTCATAAGCAAAACCGCTGTAATAATCTACATTAGTAGGAAGTGCAACTCCCTTGCGCTCTTTCATAGTCTCTAAGGCAATACGTTCAAACCTCTGACGGAAATCAAATTCCGTCATCATCTTCTTTTCCTTTGCTACTTCCAAGCAGCGTGCCCTTAACATTTCTGCACGAGGATCGGAAATGGTATAAACTGCATGGCCAAATCCATATACAAGACCGGTACGGTCATATAACTCACCATCCATCAGCTTATTAACAGCTGTTTTGATCTTCTTATCATCTGCGGTATATCCGCCGGTTTCTTCCAGAACCGCATCCATCATTTCCGCAACCTTGATATTTGCACCGCCGTGTCTCGGTCCCTTCATGGAACCAATACTTCCGCAGACAGTGGAATAGATATCGGTGCCTGTAGAAGAGATCACTACATTGGTAAATGTGGAGTTGTTACCACCGCCGTGATCTGCATGAAGCATGAGAATGGTATCTAACAGTCTTGCCTCTTTATCAGAAAACTTCTGGTCTTTTCTCAATAAACTTAAGAAGTTTTCAGCAATGGAGTATTTCGGGTTTGCATAGTGGATAAATAAGCTGTCTCTGTTGTAATAATGAACTTTGCTCTGATATGCATAGCAGGCGATCGACGGAAGCTTTGCCATCAGGTTAATACCTTTTACCAGGGTTTCATATACATCCGTGTTATCCGGGTCATCATCGTAATTGTATAAAGTAAGAACTGCATCCTGAAGCTTGTTCATCAGGTTTCTGCCAGGCATACGCAGCAGGTTCATTTCCACAAATTCATCCGGGATCTCATAGCAGTCAGTTAAGATATTTCGGAAATGCTCCAGTTCCGCTTTCTTTGGCAGATATCCAAAGAGAAGAAGGAAGCAGACTTCCTCATAACCAAAATGGCTGTCCCCTTTACCTTTTACCAGGTCTTCTACATCATAGCCTCTGTAGTAAAGCTTTCCTGGAATAGCCTGGATGCCTCCCTCTGGAGTTTCGTCATAGCCCACAACATCTGCCACACGGGTAAGTCCTACTCTTACACCGGTGCCGTCTTCATTTCGAAGACCTTTCTTTACATTGTATTCTTTATACCATTTATTTGGAATATCCGTATAATTCTGGGATTTTCCATAAAACTGTGCAAGATAACTATCTTTCATAACCTGTTCTCCTCTCCCGGCATGCTCTCCTACTGCTGTCGCTTTTGCGTATGATCAATGTCTGTTCCGGTTATAATTAATAAGGCATCCGGCCTTAACAATGGCTCTTTCTTCCGGTGTCATATCTGCAATATAAAGATTTAACTCTTTGATTTCTGCCTTTGCATCTTTTCCGTTTCCAAGGACATATGCCTTAATGGAACTTAAATCCCCATCCAACGCTTTTCTCACTCCCGGAACGTAGATATAATCACCTACTTCAAAGTCAGGATCTGCTTCCATCTGGAATGGCAGCATGCCCCAGTTCATAACATTGGAGCGGTATCTCTTGGTTGCATATTCCTTACAGATATTTGCAAGTCCGCCGATGACTCTCTGGCAGCTGGCTGCCTGCTCTCTTGCAGAACCGTCACCAGGCTTTACTGCATATACCATACTTCCTACTTCTGTATCTTTTACGGAAACATTTTCATTTCCAGAAATAGTCCTGATGGCTGCAAATACATTTGCAAGATCTGGTTCTAATGCCAGTTCTTTTTCTTCGCCCTCAGCTACTCTTGCTTTTTCTAATTTATCTACTTCTTTGGTCCGTCCTACATACTCCGGATCTCTTCTGGATAAGGTGAACTCTGCCAGTCCCAGTGGATTGGAACGATAGGAAGAAGTTTCACCAGATGGGATCAGTTCATCGGTAGTTGTTACCGGGTCCATGATCTTGGAGCAAACCTTTAAGAGGATATTGTCTGTTAATGGGCTCATCTCCGGCCAATCTTTGATATTTGGACCATATACAAGGGATTTCTCCTCTTCTGCCTTACCAAAGCCCTGATATACACGGTTCTTGTAAGACTTATCATCAAAGTCATATTCCGGAATATCATTCCAGCAGTCTAACTCCCATGCAGAGGTAAGTTTTCCTCCGTTTGCTGCTGTTGCTGCAATAGAACGGGCATCCATCAGTGCTACCGCTGCCATCTGTCCGTTTCCTGGCTTGCTTCCTTCACGGTTCGGGAAGTTTCTGGTGGTGTGGCGGATACTTAAACCATTGTTGCAAGGTGTATCGCCTGCGCCAAAGCAAGGTCCGCAGAAAGCGGTACGGATGATAGCGCCTGCATCCATCAGGTCTGAAATAGCGCCTTTCTTTACCAGGTCTGAGAATACCGGCTGGGAAGAAGGATAAACAGCCAGTGAAAATTCATCACAGCCACAGTTCTTTCCACGAAGGGCATGTGCTGCTTCGATCACATTGGTGTAATTTCCGCCTGCACAGCCTGCGATAATTCCCTGCTGTACCATCAGGTCATTTCCAACTACTTTATCAAGAAGTGTGAAATGCGCTTTTCCTCCGGATACCTTTTCAGCATCCATTTCTACCATATGAAGGATATCCTTCATATTTGCCTTTAATTCGTCGATCTCAAATGCATTGCTTGGATGGAAGGGAAGGGCGATCATTGGCTTTACGGTACTTAAGTCTACATAAACACAGCCATCGTAGTAAGCCACATCTGCAGGATCCAGTTTCTTGTAATCTGCCTCTCTGTGATGCTTTGCCAGGTAATTTCTGGTATCTTCATCCGTTCTCCAGATGGAGGTTAAGCAGGTGGTCTCTGTAGTCATTACGTCTACGCCATTTCTGTAATCGGTAGTCATAGAAGCAATACCAGGTCCAACAAATTCCATTACTTTATTCTTTACATATCCATTTTTAAATACCGCACGGATGATGGCCAGCGCAATATCCTGTGGACCGATACCAGGTTTTGGACATCCGTCTAAATAAACTGCGATCACACCCGGATAAGCTACATCATATGTATCGCGAAGCAGCTGTTTTACCAGTTCGCCGCCGCCTTCGCCGATTGCCATGGTTCCTAAAGCGCCGTAACGGGTATGGCTGTCAGATCCTAAGATCATCTTTCCGCAGCCTGCCATCATTTCTCTCATGTACTGATGAATGACTGCGATATGAGGTGGAACGTAGATGCCGCCGTATTTCTTTGCAGCGGAAAGGCCAAACATGTGGTCATCTTCGTTAATGGTTCCGCCTACTGCACAAAGTGTATTATGGCAATTAGTCAGGACGTAGGGGATCGGGAACTTTTCCATACCGGACGCTTTGGCTGTCTGGACAATTCCTACGAATGTAATATCATGGGATGCCATGCTGTCAAAACGGATCTTTAAATGTTCCATGTTATCAGCTGTATTGTGGGCGCTTAAAATAGAATAAGCAATGGTTCCCTTTTTTGCAGCTTCTTTATCTGCTTTCTTTCCTGTAAGGGCTTCTACTTTAACGCTTTCCTGTTCCGGTACGATTTCTTTTCCATTTACAAGATAAATACCACCATCATATAATGATACCATTTTTCTACCTCCTGATTTCCGCTCACAAAGGGTTTTTGTCGTTCATGTTAAAATGTACTTACCTTACTTCGCGGCTTTGTTCGTCGTTGCTTCATACTATAAACCAATTATTTTCATTTGTCCAGTCTATATATTGTAATTGCTACAGCTTTTTAGTTGTGGTTCAGAATGTAAGAAGGGGATTTTTGCTGTTAGATGGTATCGCTTTAACGTGTGATGAATTAGTCTCGGCTAATATACGGGTCGTATATTGACAGCAAAAAACCTGCTGCAACCATCTTAAGAAGGTTATGCAGCAGGCCTATTTTCTGCCTGAAACAGGAGTGTCTGTCTTTTATTTTTTAAAGAAGAAGGTAGTACGGTCACCACTGTCCTCTGTTACACTGGTCTGCTTGTCTGTACGCATCTTTCCGTCAGACTCACTGTTTCCAAAGTAAGCGCTGTGCTCTGTTCCATCGCCAAAGTCAATACCGATCAGACCATACTGCATTTTTCCATATTCATCAAAGAAATAACTCTGTCCGTTGATCCTTACCGTAGCCTTTGACATGGACGTTGCATCTGCCTTTAAGTATTTTGGCTTTCCGTTGGAGTCAAAGTAATACCAGCTGCCGTTTCCGTCACTGCTGCCATAACGCTGGGCATTGCTTGCAGTCGCTTCTACAATATTAGAAGAATCATCGGAGTCTTCCGGATAATCGGAAAGGTACTTCCAGCCCTTGCTCATCTGACCGTCATTATCATCACCAAAATATTTAAAAGAAGAAATACCGGTCGGATCCACATCGGAACTGTCACCTTCATTTGCCATAGATACCCATCCTGTAAGCATCACGCCGTTGGAGTCAAAATAATATTTCTTTCCGCCGATGGTCTTACTGGTGTAAGTATCATTATCCGCCTTTACTGCCTTGCCATTTGACAGGAAGTAAAACCATTTCGCTGTATCGCTGCCTATGGTCTCCTGCTCCGATACATCTCCGTCACTTGGCACATTGTCCTTGTCAAAATCAAGGCAGAGCCAGCCGGTAGCTGCCGCACCATTATTTTCATCTCCCAGATAATAAGTATCGCTTCCGTCTGTGTACCAGCCATATTGCATGGTGCCATCAGAGTCGAAATAATATTTTTTATTGTTAATGGTCTTCCAGCCATCGCTTACTGCCTTACCGGCTGCATCCAGGTAATACCAGCCTCCTTCAGAATTTGGGGCGTTATCGGTTCCTGCTTCTGTGTAGATCCAGCGGTTTGTGACTCTCACACCGTAAATATCTACATAGGAAGTATCATCTACCCAGGTGTCCGTTGCCATCAGACCATCTGAGTCCAGATAATACCAGTCATTTCCTGATTTTTTCCACACATTGGTCACCTTGTTTCCCTGAGCATCCAAGTAACACCAGCTGTCCCCTTCCGTTGCCCAGCCGCTGGTTGCTGCAAAAGAAGGAATGGCTGCTCCTGTGGTAAGCATGGCTGCTGCTCCTGCGATCATAAATGTTTTTTTATTCAGTTTCATATTGAAAGCTCCTTTCTTTCCCTTTCTTAGAGGGCTATCCTTAAGACACCCTAATAATAAAAAAAAGAATAAAAGATTTTTATGAAAAGAAATAAACAAATCTTAAACTCTGATCATCCGGAGTTTTCAACGCTTCCTTCGTATTTTTTCATACAACACAAAAAGACTGCTGCCAGACAGATCCAAAGATGGGCTTCTTTGTATCTGTTTCGCAACAGTCTTTTTATTGAAGGTGAGAGTACATTTCATTTTGTTCCATGCAATAAGGATTTCTTTCGGAACACTTTGTATACTACTCTCTGGTTTTAACGTTTTTAGGGGGATAATATAAACAAAGTTTAAATTAATCCCGCAGTCTTCATTTCTTTCCTGATCTTATCCAGGACCGGACCTTCAGGCGTTGGAAGGTTTGGTTTATACGGATCACCGATCTCTCTTCCCCGTAAATTTGCCATATCTTTTGCAGCAACTGGGAAACTTGCGCCATCCATTGACAGACGTACTGGATTCAGCTTAAACTGTGCCTCTAAAGATCCTTTCAGGTCCCCGGCAATATATTTATTGTATACATCTGTGATCAACTCCGGCATAAAATTAGCTGCTGTACATACGCCACCTACTGCTCCATGACATAAAGACGCATACAATAATGTATCTTTACCACCGAATACCTTAAAATCCACATCTCTTGTACGGCGGATAAACTCAGAAGTCTGGGTAATATCACCACTTGTATCTTTCATTCCCACAATATTTTTAACTTCATGAGCCAGACGTTCTACCAGATTACCAGACATGGTATATCCCACACGTCCCGGATTATTGTATAAAAGCATTGGCGTATCAGGGATTGCCTCTGCAATTGTTTTAAAGTGGCAGAACAATTCTGTTTCTGTCGGTTTTAAGAACATTGGCTGTAGAACAGAAACACCTGCTGCCCCGCATGCAACTGCCATTTTAGCCAGTCGCACACATTTTTTTGTACTGATGGCTCCGATTCCGAAATATACAGGAACACGGCCAGCTGCCTGATCTACAATAATCTTCAGTCCACGTTCCATTTCATCCTCTTCGATCACATAAAATTCGCCGTTGCTTCCAAAGGCCAGTATTCCACTGACACCGCCATTGATGACAAAATCCACCTGCTCACGCATTTTGATTTCATCAATCCATTCATTTTCATCAATAGGTGTTAAAATAGGGACGATTACACCTTTCATAAAATCTGTATTCATCATCATTCTCCCAGATTATTCTTTGTCTTTTACAACACTTGCACCAGCAATCTTTTCATAATATTTGATAATGCTGGAATGATCTTCCTTGTCACAGCCCTCTGATCTTAAGAACTGCATTACTTCCATCAGCTGGGCTGTTAAAGGAGCCGGTGAACTGATAGCATGAGCTGCATTTAATGCATTATTTAAGTCCTTTATATGCAGTTCGATACGAAATCCTGGTTTATAGTTTCCTGCTAACATCATAGGAGCCTTTGCATCCATAACTGTAGAACCGGCTAATCCACCGCGGATCGCCTGATATACCAGCTCTGGATCTGTACCTGCCTTCTTTGCAAAGATCAGTGCCTCTGATACTGCTGCAATATTAATAGCAACGATCATCTGATTTGCCAGTTTAGCCACATTTCCTGAACCCAGATCTCCCACATATACAACAGAGCCTGCCATAACCATTAACATATCATAGTATTTGTCAAAAAGATCTTTTTTGCCGCCCACCATAACAGATAATGTGCCGTCAATGGCTTTTGGTTCGCCGCCTGATACAGGTGCATCTAACATCTCGATTCCATATTTCATGCACTCTTCACCGATCTTTTTGCTTTCAGTCGGATCAATAGAACTCATATCAATCAGAACCAGACCTGGTTTCGCACCTTCCGCAACACCATCTTTTCCTAAAACGGCAGCTCTTACATGAGGAGAATTAGGAACCATAGTAATGACTACTTCAACCTGTGCTGCTACTTCCTTACTGCTCTTAGCTGAAGTTGCCCCACATGCTACCAGTTCTGCCACAGCTTCTTTATTTAAATCAAAAACCACTAACTCATGTCCGGCTTTCACTAAGTTTTTAGCCATAGGTTTTCCCATGATACCAAGTCCGATAAATCCAATTTTCATTGTATTTTCCTCTCTTTCATTCTCGTTTATGAATATCCCTTTTCCTGCCTCATCCTGCTTATTATTTCTCTGCGATTTCACCACCATAAGGAAAACCTTCCTGGGCTTTGCTGTGAACATTCTCCATTGTTACATTATTTACATTTCTCATGTAAACACCGTAAATAGGGCTTTTTAGCAGACCGTCTCCATCACAGGGGCGGATATCATAACCATCACAAGGCCATTTACTGTTTTTAACCAGGTCAACAGAAACATCTTTTAATGTAATTCCGTCTATATGTCCATCCTGTGAACCATAAATCAATACACCGCTTTCTCCTGTAATCTGGATATTTTCCAGTCTTACATTATGGATCTTACCAAACGCTCTCCCCTTATGACGTTCAATAGCGGTAATATAGATTCCTTCAGCATTTCCCCAATCGCCATCCACGCCCGCATCGCCCAGGAAAAAGGCCTTTTTTCGGCTCAAGATGTCGTAAAAGACGTCACAGATAAGATGATTCGGCGCCATCCCTACGTTTTTAGCCAAAAAAGCCTTGAAAACATAGGTACGAGTATGTTAAACTGGGATAGATTAAAGCAAGGCGAACAACGCCAGCAGCATGCTCACCTGCTGGACGGCGTCGTTCCCGGACTGCCGTCGCTCCTGGCTGCAGATAAACTTCAGGAAAAAGCGGCTAAGACCGGTTTCGACTGGCCCGATGTCCAGGGCGTCTGGGATAAGTTCCATGAAGAATGGGAGGAATTCCGTCAGGCCCTTGGCGAAGGAGATTCCGTCCACGCCGAAGAAGAAGCTGGGGATGTCCTGTTTGTCTTTGCAAATTTATGCCGACACTATCATATAGAGCCGGAATGTGCGTTACATCGGGCTAACTGTAAATTCCGACGCCGCTTTGCTCACGTAGAGGACCGGGTCCGCCAGTCGGGCCGGCCGTGGGATGCTTTTTCGCTGGATGAGCTCGACTCGTTCTGGCAGGAGGCCAAACAGATAGAACGGCAGAAGGAAAATACAGACAGTTAGCGTTACGCAGATGTAACGATTTAAAGGAGGACCTAGTATCATGAACAAAACAGAATTAATCGCTGCAGTCGCACAGAAATCCGATTTGACCAAGAAAGACGCTGAAAAAGCTGTAAAAGCTGTATTCGAAGCTATCAGTGACAGCCTCACCCAGGGTGATAAAGTACAGATCATCGGCTTTGGCACTTTTGAAGTCCGTCAGCGTAAAGCCCGTGAAGGCCGCAACCCGCGCAACAACGAACCGATTCAGATCGAAGCATCCAAGACCCCGGCTTTCAAAGCTGGCAAACAGCTCAAAGATTTGGTCAACAACAAATAAGGTACGATTCCGAAGGGCCGCATGAAAAACGGCCCTTTTCTTTTCTTGCAAATTGTCGTACCATAGTAGTATGAGCTACTAGACTAATGCTGTTTATAAAAGAGGGTATCATGCATGACAAAGAAGAAAGTCCTGATCCTGTCCGCATCCATCGGTACGGGGCATACACAGGCAGCACGGGCGATAGAAGAATACGTCAAGACCATTCCCGAAGAATGTGAAGTGGAACACCTGGATTTCCTGTCCAACGACGTCCTGTCTATCGACAACATCGTCAAGGAAACGTACATCAAGATCCTCGATGTCTTTCCCATGCTGTACGATTTGATGTACTATTCGTCACAAGGATATAAGAAGGGACTCGTCGTCAAGACGCTCTTTGCCTGGGGCCTCAAGCGGCGGATGCTCAGGGTATTGGCCGAAAAGAAGCCCGATGTCCTCGTCTTTACCCATCCCTTCCCGGCAGGGGCGGCAGCGCTCCTCAAGCGCCAGCACCGCCTCGATATCCCCCTGGTCGGCGTCATCACCGATTTTGCCATCCATCAGCTCTGGGTCTATCCTCAGATCGATGTCTACTGCGTCGCCGCGTCCCAGCTCAAGGACCTGCTCGTCGAACAGGGCATCGATGCCGGCAAGATCGTCGTCTCCGGGATCCCCGTGCGCAAGGCCTTTGAACAGGAACGCTGGCATTGGGATGCCGCCCATAAGGCGGATAAGAACGTCCTCATCATGGGCGGCGGCCTGGGCATGGGTTCCATCAAACAGTCCCTGACGCTCCTCGACCGCCTCGACGCCGTCGACAGCTTCACTGTCGTCACCGGCTACAATGCCGATCTCTATGACGAACTGTCCAAGATGCGCAGCGAACTGCATCACGACGTCAACATCCTGGGCTATACCAACCGGATTCCCCAGCTCATGTGCCAGGCATCGCTGCTGGTCACCAAACCAGGCGCCCTGACCTGTACTGAAGCGGCCGCCGTCCAGGTACCGATGGTCCTTTATAGTCCCATCCCGGGCCAGGAAGAAGCCAATGCGACGTACATGCAGGCCAAAGGCTGTGCCCGCTGGGTCAAGAAGCAGGAAGACCTCGTTTCCGTCGTAGCGGACCTGTTGACACATCCCGATAAGCTGGCAGCCATGTCCGAAGCCAGCCTCGACTGCCACCGCGACGGTGCGCGGATCATCGGCAAGGAAATCGTCCGCCTTCTGCGGCCCCAGACAGCGGGAACGGCGGCGGACTTGATATATGAACACTGAGAAAAGGGTCTCCTCGGTTTCGCTCTGCGAAGCAAGAGGAGTTTTTTTCCCAAAGGAGTAATTTTTTCATGGAATTCCAACTTTTTCATACGACCCTGTCGGCGTCGCTGCTGCTCTTCATCATGGCCGGCGGCTTCCTGGCCGGTTTCGTCGATTCCATCGCCGGCGGTGGCGGCCTCATCTCGCTGCCCGTCCTTTTGGCAGCCGGCCTGCCGCCGCACCTGGCCATTGGGACTAATAAATTTTCCGCGACCTTTGGCGCCGTCATGAGCGCCTGGCAGTTCTGGCGGGCTGGCAAGGTCGACATGAGCCTCTTGAAGCGGATCCTGCCGGGGACCTTCATCGGCGCCATCCTGGGTTGCCTGGTCATGCTGCACTTGAAGAGCGAATGGCTCCAGCCCATCATCATCATCGCCCTCATCGCGGCAGCGGTCTTCGTCTTCAGCCAGCGTCAGCTCGGCGCTGCCAGCACGTACAGCGGCAATACCCGGAAGAACGTCCTGGCCGCCCTGGTCATGGCCTCGGCCATCGGTTTCTATGACGGCTTCATCGGGCCGGGGACGGGGACTTTCCTCATCGTCGGCTTTGCGGCCTTGGGCTTCGACTTCGTCACGGCTGCCGGCAATGCCAAGATCCTCAACCTCATGAGCAATGTGACGTCCTTCGTCCTCCTCATCTGGTGGGGCCAGATCCTCTACGTCTACGGCATCGCCATGGCCCTGTGCATCTTTGCCGGCGCCTTCTTCGGTTCCCGCCTGGCTATCCGCCGGGGTACGGGCTTCGTCCGCCTGGTCATGCTGGCCGTCACAGTCGTCCTCATCGGCAAATTGGGCTTATCTTATTTTGGTATTATGTAGGAGGGACGCTATGGATACGGTACTCATCAGCGGCGGCACGTCGGGCATCGGCCTGGCGGCAGCGGCGGTCTTACTGGAAAGGGGCTGGAACGTCGCCATCAGCGGCCGCCATCGGGAAAAAGGGGAGGCCGCCCTGGCGGCGTTGTCTGCGCCGGACCGGACCTGGTATATCCAGGGCGACGTGGCCTGCGACGACGACTGCCGCCGGATGGTCGAAGAGACGGTTTCTCACTTCGGCGGCCTCGACGGTTTGGTCACGTCGGCCGGCGTCTATGAACAAGGCCTCTTGGAAAATGTCACGCCTGCCGACATGCAGCGCCTCTTTTCCATCAATGTCTTCGGGACAATCTCGCTCTGCCGCTATGCCCTGCCGCACTTGCGGCGCCGGCCGGGCAGTATCGTCACCGTCAGCAGCGACGCCGGTCTCCAGGGCAACATCGCCTGCGCTCTCTACGGGGCGACGAAAGGCGCCGTCGTGGCCTTCACCCAGTCCCTGGCCCTGGAAGCGGCACCGCACCAGATACGGGTCAACTGCGTCTGTCCCGGTGACGTGGAAACGCCTATGCTGGAGCAGCAGCTCCGGGACCATCCCGATACGACGCGGGATGCCATGAAAGAGCAGTATCCCTTGTACCGACTGGCCCGGCCCGATGAAGTGGCCAAGGCCATCGCCTTTCTCTTGAGCGATGACGCGTCGTTCATTACCGGCGTGGCACTTCCTGTCGATGGGGGTTTGACAAGCTGGTAGAAACATGGGAAAATATAGAGTATAAATTTTAATACGTTAAAGAATGGGGTGTTTGTTATGGCAGAAGAAGTATACAAAGAAGAAGCCAAGACTGTAGAAGAACTGCAGGCAGAAATCGCCGCATTGAAACAGGAACTGGCCGACATGAAGGCCCAGTCCCAGCCGGCCGACGATGCCGCAGCCAGTGTCGTCAAGGCCATGGAAGAGTCGACAGAAGACAAAGACGTGAAAGTCGAAATGTTGTGCCGCTGGGCTGCAGCCCGGGCCGGTGCCATCGTCATTGCGCCGCTCGTCGGGACCGTCGCCCTCATGGCCAACGAAGTCTATCTGGTCAGCCGCATTGCCAAGGTCTATGATGTCAAACTGAGCGAACGGGCCCTCATCGCCTTCCTCGGCGCCGTCGGCAGCCGCGTCGCCGGCAGCCTGCTGACGACGATTATTCCTTTCAGCGCCATCCAGGTACCTGTCGCCGTCGGCATCACTTACAGCCTGGGCCGCGTCACCCAGCGCTGGCTCAAGGACGGCATGCCTACCGACATGGGTCCCTACGTCGACATGATGGGCGAATGGAAGGATAAGGCTCGGGAACAAGTCGACAAACTCAAGGAAAATCCCTTGAAGAACGTCCCCCTCGGCGATGAAACCATCGACTTCATGAAGAAATGGGGCGGCGTCGCCAAGGACCGCTTCCAGGACGTCAAGGAAAAAGGGGAAGAACTCTATCACACCGTCCGCCATCACGACGACCTGGTCGATGAAATCGTAGAAGAAAAGGTCGAAGAAACCAAGGCCGGTGAAGCCGAAAAGGCAGAAGGAACGGCAGAAACTGCCGAAACTGTGGAAACAGCCGAAGCCACGGCTGAAACGACGGCAGCTGCCGAACCGGAAACGGCAGCGGCTGCAGACGGCGATACGGCGTCTGTCGAAGACAAGGTGAAAGCCGCCGTAGAAGATGCCAAAATCCCTTTGGAAGATAAGAAGTAAGGTGAAGGCCCATGTGGAAGGTACTGCGCTTTTTTGCACGTTTTTATACACCTGGCAAATTCGTCACCTTTGTCCACAAGACAGGGAGGAAGATCCACTTTTTGCCGAAGCTCCTGACGATTTTTTACTGTATGCAGGATGAAGACACGCCGAAATTCATCAAATTGGCCCTCATGGGGGCCTTGGGGTATGTCATTCTGCCCTTTGATTTCGTGCCCGATGTCTTTGCCGGCTTCGGCTGGCTCGATGATGCCGCCGTCGTCGCTGCGGCCCTGCGCCTGGCCGGGACTTACGTCAAGCCGGAACACCGTGAAAAAGTACGTCATATGTTCCCGTTCTTCCGCGTCCGCGTGTGAAGGCGGGGAAAGCCGTCTGAAGGGCTTTGCCATCATGCACGGTCCATTTACTTATCGTTTGTAGTAGGGAGTTTGTAGTTTGTAGAAGATGGCTTTAAATTTAAAAATATTTACTAAAAACTACAAACTGCAAACTTAATACTCAAAAAGCGGCTGTCTTTATGGGACAGCCTCTTTTTCCTTTGACAAACATAGTTCCTCATCGTAAAATAATATGAGTGTGCATGATGTAAGATGCATATAGTTAGGAGTTAAGAACTTATGATTACTGTCGTTGAAAAAGTGCGGTTCTATGAAACCGACATGATGGGCATTGCCCACCATTCCAATCATATCCGCTGGTTCGAGTGCGGCCGCTGTGAATATCTGGCAGCTGCCGGCATCGATTTGTTCGCCCTGCTGGACCAGGGTATTTCCTATCCCATCAAGAGCGTGTCCTGCGAGTACATCAGTCCCATCAACTATGCCGATACCATCGACATCGAGACGCGGCTGGTCAAGCTGAGCCGGGCGCAGATGGTCTTTTCGTACCGCATCGTCAACCACGATGACCACCGCCTGCTGGCGACGGGGACGACGCAGAACGTCTTTGCCCATAAGGACAGCGGCAAAGTCGCCCGCCTCGATGAAGCCGATTATAAGAAATTACAGGCCATGTATGCCGAAGATAAAGCGGCTGCCCAGGCCGGGGGAGGGGTCCATGGAACGTAATCAACAGCCTATCGGCGTCTTTGATTCCGGCGTCGGCGGCCTGACCGTCGTCGCCAAGCTGCGGATGCTGCTGCCTCACGAAAACATCATCTACGTGGGCGATACCAAGCGCAATCCCTATGGGACGCGGACGCCGGAAGAAATCCTGACCTATACGCGGGATATCCTGCGCTTCATGACGGCCCAGGGCGTCAAGCTCGTCGCCATCGGCTGCAACACCGTGACGGCCGTCGCCTATGATACGGTCGTCCAGGAAGTACCGTATCCCCTCATCGGCATGAGCCGGGGCCTGCGGACAGCGCGGGAAATCAGCGCGACCAAGAAGATTGCCGTCTTTGCCACGCCGCTCACGATTGCCAACCACAGCCATCGCAAAGTCGCCGCCGCCATGGACCCGGACATCGAAATCGTCGAGCAGTCCTGCCCGGCCCTGGCCAATCTCATCGAACGGGGTCCCTGGGATTTGTGGATGGTAATGGCGTAGGCTAATTCCAGCTCCTCCAGCTGC
>OHAP01001015.1_pt1 | contig 19000 bp, 20 predicted proteins | sample 1577171 | NCBI WGS metagenome assembly OHAP01 (sample SAMEA3541489, study PRJEB24748) | human gut metagenome | biome: human gut; feature: human-associated habitat; material: faeces | place: China | collected 2012 | reverse complement strand
TGTCTGGAAAGAAACAGGATGGAATGCAATTATTTATTTGGCAGCAATTACTTCGATCGACCCGTCACTTTACGAAGCTGCAGCTATCGACGGTGCAGGCAGATGGGCAAAAATCAAGCATGTTACACTTCCGGGTATTAAACCAACCATTATCATTCTTCTTCTGATGAATGTAGGTAATGTACTGAACGCCGGTTTTGAAGTTCAGTATTTGTTAGGAAACGGTCTGGTTCAGAAAGTATCACAGACAATTGATATTTACGTATTAAAATGGGGAATCAGTCAGGGCGATTTCGCAATCGGAACTGCAGCCGGTATCTTCAAGAGTTTCGTAAGTATTATTCTGATCGTGATTGCAAACCAGATTGCAAAGCGTAATGGTGAAGAACAATTGTTCTAAGGAGGTTATACAATGGCAGCAAAAAAAGCGAAAAAAAAGGTGCAGATTTTTCCGATTGTCAATACGATCATTATGATCCTGTTTGTAATCATTACACTGTATCCTGTGTTAAATACATTAGCAATATCATTAAATGACGGTACGGATTCCCTTCGTGGAGGTATCTATCTGTTACCGAGAAAATTTACATGGAAGAACTACATTACGGTACTTCAGAAAGACAACCTGATCACAGGTGCTTATGTTACGGTTGCAAGAACTGTGATCGGAACAGTTCTTGCGCTGATCTCCAATGCAATCCTAGCATTTATCGTCAGCAGAAAAAGATTTATGTTTAAAAAGCAGCTCTCTTTATTCTGGGTTATCACCATGTATGTAAACGGAGGTCTGATCCCGACATTCCTGTTGTACAAGGGACTGGGACTTACCAACAGCTTCTGGGTATATGTTATCCCTGGAATGGTCAGTGCGTTTAACATGCTGGTTATCCGTACTTATATGAACGGTATCCCGGACAGCTTAGAGGAGTCGGCACAGCTCGACGGTGCTGGGTATACGACGATTTTCCTGAAAATCTATTCACCGCTCTGTAAGCCGGTATATGCAACTGTTGCATTGTTTGTTGCAGTTGGTCAGTGGAATTCATGGTTTGATGCAATGTTATATAACCGTATGAACGGCAAACTGACAACATTACAGTATGAGTTGATGAAACTACTGTCATCCGTAACAAATACGAGCAGTAGTGTCGAGGCAATGAAGAATGCAGCGGGAACGGTTACACCGACATCGGTTCGTGCAGCTGCAACGATTATTACGATTCTGCCGATCATCTGTATTTATCCATTCTTACAGAAGTATTTCGTAACAGGACTTACGCTTGGTGGCGTAAAAGAATAAAACTTAAATCTTCCCTTTTTATAAGCTGTGCCGCAGAAGTGGCACAGCTTATATATTATAAAATGAAGCAGCGTGCATAAACATAAAATACAGCTAAGACGCATAGAATATTCCAAGAAAGAAAAGCAGGAGTGTTCTGTGCGTTTTTCTGATTTATGTGAAAAAGAAGTAGTCAATGTAAAAGACTGCCGCTGCCTTGGCAGTGTCCGGGATCTGGATATTGACAAAGAGTGTGGGAGAATTCTGGCACTGATCGTTCCAGGACCGGGAAAATATCTGGGTTGTTTTTGCAGGGACAGCGAATTTTTTATTCCATGGGCTAAAGTTATCCGGATAGGACCCGATATAATACTCGTAGAGTTTGATGAAAAAGAAATGAAACACCGGATAAAAGGATAAAAATTTGCAGATTGACAGAAAACCGGAAAATTGTGTATTATAGAAATAGTCATATATTTCCGGATTGGGATTGGATGCAGGAGGAGAAATCCTATGAAATGTCCGTATTGCAGCAGTGAAAATACAAGAGTGATTGATTCGCGTCCTGCGGATGACAATAATTCGATTCGCAGAAGAAGACTTTGCGATGATTGCGGAAAGCGTTTTACAACCTATGAAAAGGTGGAAACCATTCCCCTGATCATTATAAAAAAAGATAACAATCGTGAGCAGTACAACCGGACAAAAATCGAAAAAGGCGTATTGCTTGCATGTCACAAGCGGCCAATTTCTGCAGAACAGATCTCAAAGCTTGTGGATGATGTAGAAATCGAGATTTTTAACCGTGAAGAAAAAGAGATACCGAGTGCTTTGATCGGTGAAATTCTCATGGATAAGTTAAAGGAGTTGGATCCGGTTGCTTACGTGCGTTTCGCATCGGTATACCGTGAATTCAAAGATGTAAACACATTTATGAATGAGCTGAAAAAAATGCTCGGATGAATTTGTAACCAGAGGTGCTTATGAATATTTCAGGAATGCGCCCGTATGAGGGCTTTTATGAGTACAATTCCATAAAGGCTGTTGCGCTTAGAAGCCAACAGATTGCGGCAGTGCAGAATGCCTCTGGGGATGAGGAACTTTCTGGTGGCAGTCAGCCGCAGGGACAGACTCAGCCGAAGCGTCCGCAGACGTACAACGCATTTGACTATGCAAAGGAGTACCAGCCGGATGAGACTTACGAGCTGAAGGGGGCAGACAGTGATCTGGCAGGTCTGGATATGCAGAAGGCAATTTCCGATATGGAAAAGGATCAGGTATTGCAGCAGTATCAGTATTTTGTGGGAACGCAGGATACCGGAGTGAAGAAGACCCCGTTGGATACCGGGATTTCTCCTTTGCGTTCCGGAGAGAATTTTTCCCTTTAGTACATAACACATCAAGGAGAGACGCATGTGCGCATTTTTATATCCGGGGGAGTACCTGGATTCTACTTACAGCATAGATTTTGATCAATTATATAAAGAAGGATACCGGGGAATTATATTTGATATTGATAACACCCTCGTACCACATGGAGCGCCTGCGGATGAGCGGGCGATTTCTTTGTTTACCCATTTAAAGGAACTTGGGTTTCATTGCATGCTCCTGTCGAATAACAAGGAGCCACGGGTGAAAATGTTCAACGATGCAGTGCGCGTCAATTATATTTACAAGGCAGGGAAACCCAAACCGGCAGGGTATCGCAGGGCAATGGAGGTACTGGGCACGGACACATCAAATACTATTTTTGTGGGAGATCAGATTTTTACGGATGTGTGTGGGGCAAATCTGGCAGGAATCCGGACAATTCTTGTAAAACCGATCCATCCCAAAGAGGAGATTCAGATTGTGTTAAAGCGTCGGTTAGAAGCGATTGTACTGCTTTTCTATCGTCTGCACTGTAAAATCGTAAAACCAAAGTATCCATCGGCAAGAAAATAAAATCTGCCCGGACCGTAAATATATGGTCCGGGCATTTTTATTAGGCTTTTTGACGGCTTTTCTGCCGGTTTACACATAGGTAGACTGCAAAAAGTGCCACAAAGAATAGAAGCTGGATTCCGATACACATCCAGTAGGTTGAGGCTGAAAATACATCATTTGCATACGATCCGAACATGTTCGTGATCCGCACATACCAGTAGGCAGGGAGAAATCGTCCGATTGCCAGCACGGTATTACCTAAAAATGCCTGTGGTACAAAAATTCCACACAGGAAACTCATACCCAGTCCGAGAATATTGGCAATCATATTGATCCTATTATAATCCATCGGAAACGCACCCAGGAGCAGGGCGATTGCCGTTGCAATCAAAAGAAAGACGGCACTGTTTAGGATACACAGACAGCCACTTTGCGAGAAAAGCTGTGAAGGTCCATATATGACTGCTGCAATTCCAAGAAATCCAATCCACCATAAAAATACATAGATTAGACAGCCAAGCCCAAGCTGTAGACTGACGCGCGACTGTGGCAGCGCACCGCAGGAGATCCGTGTCTTCATAAGTGGTTTGCAAAATGCCATCAGAACCGGGGAAAGCCCCGCTAAAAGCATCATCAGAATGATATACGGAAAATATTGGAAGAAGTAGTACATACGGGAATTTTTGCTTTTTGTTGTATTGCTAAAGGATACGGATGTTACTTCCGGCACATCATCAAGCGAATTTTGTGTATAGGTGATAGCATCCGAAACCGGAACACCGCTTTTTACATACAGTAAAAGCGCATGCACATAATTGTCAATCTGCTGGTCTACAAAGTAGCCGCTGCAACTGTCTTTGCGTTTGCTTGTTTTTAAAAGACCACGGGTGGTTTGTGAGGTTATTTTTTCTTCAAAACCTGCAGGGATCGTAAGTACATAGTCGATCTGATAATAGTACATGTTATCCTGCAGAGTATCCCGGTCTGCGGATGGAAGGGATACGATATGGTGAAGCGAAGACAGATAGGCTGTTAATGCCTGGCTTGCTTCGGAGTTATCGTTGTCAAAGATACACAGGTTGACCGCAGATACCTGAAACTGTTTTCCGCTTGTTGAGGAGGCGTTTGCACTCATCGCGATAAGCAGGACCACAAAAACGATAAAGTAAATAAAGGTATTGGGTAGATGTTTTTTTGCTACATGGGCAAAGGCCTTACAGACTTGCATAAGTTTTCCTCCTTGTGACCAGACAGGAAATGCCAAAAAAGAGTACCGCCATAACAGACAGAGTGAGAAGATTAGTGGCAAAACGCTGCAGGTTGTCATAGTTATTCAGTGTGTAAAAACAATCGGAAATCAGTGCGGCAGGATTGATCCGGTTGATAAACGGAAGGTGCTTTTCCACAACCATGCGCATGGTTCCCATCATCAGTCCACTTAAAAAACAGCAGGGCATCACAATGCCAAACATGAGTGTGGTTTTTCCACCCTCGGATTTCGGTCCGATGCATCCTAAAAGCATGCCAAAGGAGATGCTGCAGGCAGTGCTGATGATAATTGTGAGCAGACTAAGAAGCGGTCGTTGCGCCATATGGATACCCAGTATTTTTACAATAAATAAAAGAGCCAGAATGTTTAAAACCGATTCAAACAGAATACAGGCGGCAAGTTCCCCGGCAATTGCCGTAAATTTTTTCGTGGAAGAAACCGTTTTTCTTGCTGCAAGGGCGGTGAGGTTTGCAGCATTTTCAATGGCAAGCCGGATTCCGCCGAGTGCGGTATACAGGCATGCCATGGCGATCAGGTTGTAAAAATACTGATCGTAGGTATCTGTGTCTGCGCGTGTAAGGGAGACTTCTTTGCGTGGACTTATGGTTTCATATAAAGAAGCGGTCAGAGCCTCTAAATTTTGGGGATGTTCCTGCATGGTTTTTAACAATAGATCCCGGTTGACATAAAACTGTGTCAGTAAAACCTGTAAAATACTCTGATTGATGGAAGAATCCGAAGCATCTGCGTTGACACGGAGTGTTACCGTATCTTTTGCATAAAAAATGCCATCCACCTTTTTTTCTTTGAGAAGCTTTTGAGCCTTTTTATCGTTACAGTAAGTGACTGCAAGCATTGCGTTGTCGTCCTCCGAGGAGAGGGCATCTGCCATGGTACAAAAGGCTTTCGCGTTTATGCTTTCGTCGGATACGAGTGCCACAGGAATCGTGTGGAAGCTCTCGCTTTCCGTGATATTGGAAAAAGCAACTTTAAACAGGCAGCCGAGCACAATCGGAAAAATTAAAATCCAGAACAGATTGGCTTTGTTTCGCATCAGCCGCAAAAGAGAATATTTAAAAACTGATCGCATGATTTACCTCCTAATCCCGCAGCGCTTTACCGGTAATCTCTAAAAAGACATCGTTTAGTGTCGGAAGCTGCGAGTAGACATGACCGATCGAGCGGTCTTTTTCCTGTAAGTAACCGAGCAGCCGCACGAGATTATGTTTGCCACCGTCACACAGTACCGTAAGGATGTGATCCTTATAGTCGGCCTGATATACATGTGGCAGGGTGCGGATGTGGGAGAGGTCTTCCTGGGGCAGATCAAGCAGTTCCACCGTGATAATTTCACTTTTTTTGATGAGTTTGATCAGTTCTTCCTTTGTACCGAGTGCGATATTTTTGCCTTTATCCATGATTGCAATCCGGGTACAGATCTGTTCGACTTCTTCCATGTAGTGGGAGGTGTAGATGACCGTTGCACCGGCGCGGTTTAGTTCCACGATTCCCTCCAGGATTTTATTGCGGCTCTGCGGGTCGACCGCGACAGTAGGCTCATCGAGGATGATGAGTCTGGGTTTGTGGGCGATACCGCAGGCGATGTTTAGACGGCGCAGAAGTCCACCAGAGAGTTTTTTTGGATAAAATCCGGTGAAGTCTTCGAGTCCGACAAATGCAATGGCGTCATCTACGCAGCGTTTGCGGGTTTTGGCATCGGTGATATACAGGCTGCAGAAGCAATCAATATTTTCCCTGACGGTCAGTTCATCAAACACTGCTACATTTTGCATCACAACACCGATCTGTCGTTTTACATCATAGTTGTCCGGGCGCATGGGCTGACCAAAAATTTCGATGGTACCCTTGTCGTAGGACAAAAGAGAGAGCAGGCAGTTGATGGTAGTGGTTTTACCGGAGCCGTTTGGCCCTAAAAGTCCGAAGATTTCTCCTTTTTGTATGGTTAAGTTTAAGTGGTCAAGTGCGAGCAGTTCTTTGTAGCGCTTGACCAGATTTTCGATTTTTACAACCGTTTCCATAGGTTTCCTCCCTTGTGTTTTTGTGATTTTAGCATAGCGGATACGCCAGGAAAACGAAAGTGCAGGATGTCAGGAAAAGGAGATGACATTTGTCACAAAGTTCTTTATACTAGATACGATGGAAGAAAAAGAGGAAAAGAAAAATGGAACGTTTGATCGATCAGGGGATCTTATATGTGGCAGGACTACTCCTTCTGGCGGGAACAAAAGGATGGGTACGACCGGTGCTTGCAGCTTTGCTTGCGCTGATATATGTCGCGGTTTCCAATTATGTGGAAAGTGGCAGAGTCCGGCTGGTGTTTTCTGCCATACTGACGGTGGGCTGCTGTTTTTTGCCGGGGCTTTTGTGTTTTCTGCCGCTGGTCTGTTATGACTGTGTGTGGCTTTTTTTGGAGCATATGCGTTTTTTTTATATCGGTACGGCGGGCATCGTGCTGCTTGCGGTATTTGCACTGGTTCATGGAAAAAACAGTGTGGAGCCGCAACTGGAATGGCTTGTATTTTTGCTTGTACTTGCCGGAGGCGGAGCATACCGCATGCGGCGGCACCTGCACCAGAAAAAAGCCTATATTCATTTAAAGGACAGTTCCACCGAACTGCGTCTTGTGATGCAGAAACGACAGCAGGAACTGATGGAAAAACAGGATTATGAGATTCATCTTGCTACACTGCAGGAGCGAAACCGCATTGCGCGGGAAATCCACGACAATGTGGGTCATATGCTTTCCCGTGCAATTTTGCAGATGGGAGCCCTGCAGACGATTCATCAGGAAGAACCGTTGCATGGGCAGCTGCTGCAGATCAATGATACGCTGGGGGAGGCGATGAACAGCATTCGCGAGAGTGTACATGATCTGCACAATGAATCGCTGGATCTAAGACAGGCGCTGCTTGACATCTGCAGGGAGTTTGAAAAAAATTGTGCCATTGATTTGCATTATGATATGACACAGGAGGCGCCGCGGAGTGTCAAATACTGCTTTCTTGCAATCGCAAAGGAAGCTTTTGTCAATGTCGTGCGCCATAGCGATGCCGACAAGGTTACCGTCTTTGTGTGTGAACATCCGGGCTTTTATCAGATGTCGGTTGAAGATAATGGAAGCAGTGCCAGTCTTCCGGACGAAACCGGACAGGGAGAGGGCGGGATTGGGCTTGCCAATATGAAAGACCGTGTGCAGGCACTTGGCGGCACAATTCACTTTTTTGCGGAGAGTGGTTTTCGGATTTTACTTTCTGTGCCGAAACATTAGGAGATTGCGAGAAAAGGAGAAGATATGAAAGTTGTAATTGTAGATGATGACCAGCTTGTTGCATTGTCGTTAAAGACAATCCTCGAAGCGGATGCACGCGTTACCGTGGTGGCAACCGGAACCGATGGAACCGATGCAGCAGCACTCTATCGAAAGGAGCACCCGGATGTTCTTCTGATGGATATCCAGATGAAGTCAGTGAGCGGGCTTGACGCCGCAGAGGAGATTTTACAGAGTGATCCACAGGCAAAAATTTTGTTTCTGACCACCTTTTCGGATGATGCCTATATTATAAAGGCATTGGATCTGGGGGCAAAAGGTTATATTTTAAAGCAGGATTTTGAGGGAATCCTTCCGGCACTGTTTGCGGTGCAGCAGGGGCAGAGCGTCTTTGGCGGAGAGATTGTAAGTAAACTTCCGGTGCTTATGCAGCCGAAAAATGAATTCGATTATAGTCAGTATGATATCGGAGAAAAGGAACAGGAAATCATTGCTCTGGTAGGAATGGGAAAGAGTAACCGCGAGATCGCAGAGCAATTATTTTTGAGCGAAGGAACTGTACGGAACTATATCAGCACAATATTAGAAAAATTTTCTTTGCGTGACCGTACACAATTAGCGGTTTTTTATTTGACGAAAGTACGTTGAAGCAGTAAGATAATAGAAGTGCAAAACAGGCGATTGCGAAAAATAAAAAGGAGAATTGTGATGAAAGTCGGAATAGGAAATGACCATGCAGCAGTAGAACTGAAGATGCAGATCAAAGAATTTATTGAGAGCATGGGACATGAAGTGGTAAACTACGGAGTTGATACAGCAGAAAGCTGTAATTATCCGGAGATTGGAGAAAAAGTAGGACGTGCGGTGGCTGACAAAGAAGTAGACTGTGCCGTGTTAATTTGCGGAACAGGTGTCGGAATCTCTATTGCAGCCAATAAAGTAAACGGTGTGCGTGCAGCCGTATGTTCAGATGTGACGACGGCACATCTGGTAAAAGAGCACAACGATGCAAATATCATCGCGTTTGGTGCAAGAATTGTCGGAGTGGAACTGGCAAAGGATATTGTGAAGGCATATCTGAATGCGGAATTTCTTGGTGGACGTCATGCGACACGTGTGGCTATGTTTGCAGACATCGAAAAACGGAACAAATAAAATACTTGAAAAGTATTCCATTTTATAGTAAAATTGTAAGTCGAGAGACTTTATACTCGTAATTTAAGGAGGAAGATCGAATGATTTCAGCAGGAGATTTCAGAAATGGTGTTACCATCGAACTTGAAGGTAACATTTATCAGATTATCGAATTTCAGCATGTAAAGCCAGGTAAGGGTGCAGCATTCGTTAGAACAAAATTAAAAAATATCGTCAGTGGTGGTGTAGTAGAAAAGACATTCCGTCCGACAGAGAAGTGTCCGACTGCTCATATTGATCGTAAGGACATGCAGTATCTGTATTCCGATGATGATTTCTATCATTTCATGGATGTAGAGACTTATGACCAGATTGATCTGACAAAGGACAGTGTCGGTGATGCACTGAAGTTTGTTAAGGAGAACGAGATGGTTAAGATCTGTTCTCACAAGGGCAATGTATTTGCAGTAGAGCCACCTCTTTTCGTAGAGCTTGAGATTACAGAGACAGAGCCGGGATTCAAGGGAGATACCGCTACAGGTGCTACCAAGCCTGCTACTGTTGAGACAGGTGCAAACGTAAACGTTCCTCTGTTCGTAGAGCAGGGAGACAAGATCAAGATTGATACCAGAACAGGTGAGTATCTGTCCCGTGTATAATCGCACCTTATAATAGAAAAGTCCTGATAAAGAAAACTCCCCAATCTATCAGTAAATCTGATAGATTGGGGAGTTTTGTGTTACAGTGATTTTTTCAAAGTCTGAATCTGTTCCATGGGAAGTCCGGTGATTTCAGAAATTTCGGTATTTGAATATTTACCTGAGGAAAGCATTCGGCGCGCTGTGTCTTCTTTTTCTTCAACAATACCATTTTCGCGTCCTTGCTGAATACCATTGACCAACCCCTCGTGGTATTTTTCATCATAAGCCATCTGCAAAGTCATGTAGTCATGCCTCCATTTCTTATTGCGCTTGGCAGCCTCCACTGCCTCGGAGAGATCCTGCGTGAAAGAATCTTCCGGTTGTCTGCCATCAATAAAATTAAGCAGCCGTTTCAGTTCCGGTCGTACATCATCAAAAATTCCCTTCGTATTTAAAATGATCTTCTGTGTACCATCGTTAAGCGACAGATCCGGATCTTCCACACAGCGGTTTTCGAAAGTATACACATGTCTGCCAATATGGAATGGATCAAACGTGCAGACAAAAATTACAAAACTCTGTTTCAACTGTGTGTAATCCATACCCTTGTCGAGCAGGTTTAAATCGATTATCCCCTGATAATAGCGGGTGCGTTTCGGAAGATTTTCATGATGACCGTTCTGCATTTCAATGTTGTAAACTGTATTAGAATCGTCCTCAACATACACATCCAGCCGGATGCTCTTCGAATCAAGGGACAGATTGATCGTTTTCTGGTCTTCCGGATACTCAATGCGTGAAATCTTAACATTCAGTATAGTTTCCAGAAACGGCTTGCAGTTTTTTGGATCGCGCATAACAATGCCAAACATAAAATCATCACTGATGGTAAGGTCTTCGAACTTTTTGCTCCTATACATTTTCTTCTCCTTCGTAGTGGTGGAGAGGAAAACGCGTCATATAGCGAATGTTCTTCTATCAGGATTGTAACATGGAAGCCCCCGGCTTTCAATATCTGATCATAAAAACAATAATAAACCTCTCCAATATTTTATTGTTTCATACACATGGGAAAACGGATGAATCATCCGGCTGAATGCAGTGTAAAGTAACAAGACTGCATATTCGAAATGTGTAACAAGAATATAGCATGGAAAAAAACACAGATTCAATAGGAAAACAGACCTAAATTTTATTATATTACATTACATTACATGGAAGAGATGAACGTGGACAGAATAGAAACGCCGATTCTGGCGTTTTTCTGTCCGAGGGGGATCAAAAAGTGTGGAATCATCCGGCACGGGAATAAGGCATAAGCAAAAGAATGTCTGCAATCGCAGCAAATACATAGGACAGCAGCATCCCCCACAGATATGCATCAATGCCGTACTGTGGGACGAGAAACAGAATCATGCAGATCCTGATCATGCATGCCAGCAGTGTGACAAATAAAACCTGCCGGGCATTGCCGAGTCCGTGCAGAATACTGTTCAGCAGACTGGTGACATACAGCAGGGGACACAGCCAGGAGAGCTGGCAGATAAAATTGCCGGCCAGCGTATTGTGAAACAGAACTTCGCCCATCCGGTCACCGAAAACCAGAAACAGAATCGTAAAAACAAAGCCAAGAAGCAGTCCGTACAGGATTGCTTTTTTTATCGTTCGCGCAATCTGTGCGTGGTTGTGTGCACTGTGGGCTTCCGAGACAGCCGGAAGTAAAAGGACGGAAAAGGAATTGGTCAGTACACTGGGAAACAGAATGATGGACATGGTCATACCGGTCAGGATACCAAAAATACTCAGGGCATCCGAAGCACTGTAACCAAATGCCTGAAGTTTTTGCGGGATCAGAAGATTCTCCAGGCTGTTGAAAAGAGCTGTCGTCACCCGGTTGATGGTAAGTGGAACCGCCATGGAAGCAAACAGTTTGCCCATCGTTTTCCACTGACCGGAAAGGGTGTGGTAGGAGTGTCCGGGAAGCCGTTTTTCCAAAGACATGGCAATCAGACTGGTGATAAGACCGGAACATTCCCCGGCCACAAGACCGGCAACCGCGTGGAACGCCGTCAGCTCCATGCCTTTTTCCAGCGTGTACTGATAGATCAGCCATACACTTCCCACGCGTGCAAGCTGTTCCACCAGCTGACAGAACGAGGGAATTCCCGCCCGCTTTTTTCCATAGTAATAACCGTTGATACAGGCGTGGATGCAGCAGGGAAGCATGGAAAAGCTAAGGAGCGAAAGGAGGGGAGCGCAGCGGAGCTCTCCGAGAAAATGCAGGGCGATCCAGTCTGATTGTGTGTAAAGAAAAATACCGACGATTACAGAGGCTGTGCAGGAGATGACCAGACCGAGCAGCAGATATCCGCGTGCAGTTATTTCTCCCTGCGATGTTCCTGCGTTTTTGCCGCAGGCATCGCCGACAAATTTGGAAATGGATGTCTGGATGGAGGAGGCAGTCAGGGCGAAACACATTGCAAAAACGGGTGCAATCAGCTGATAGATTCCGAGCGCTTCTGCACCAATTGTCTGTGCCAGGAATATCCTATAGAAGAAGCCGATGATACGGCTGGCAATACCGGAAGCCGTCATCAGAAGGGTGCCGGTAATCAGAGGATTTTTTAGGAATCGGGAAATGTTCAATGGGAACTCCAAATGGAAAACTTGATAACTATTGTATGAGGGGATGGTGCAGAATATGAGCTGTAAAATCTATATGGATCATGCGGCCACAACCGAAATGCTTCCGCAGGTGCGCAAGGCTATGGAGCCGTATCTCATGGAAGAATATGGAAACGCCTCCACATCTTACGAAATGGGGCGCCGCACACGGGAGGCATTAGAAGGGGCAAGAGAACAGATTGCCATGCTGATTAAGGCAAAGCCGGAGGAGATTTTTTTTACATCCGGGGGGAGCGAATCGGATAACTGGGTAATCAAAAATGTGGCGGCGGAGAAAAAGGAAAAAGGGAAACATGTGATCACAAGCAAAATCGAACATCATGCGGTGCTGCGCTCATGTGAATATCTGGAGAAACTGGGATATGAACTGACTTATCTGGATGTCGATGCATACGGAGTGATTGATCTGGCACAGTTGCGGGAGGTATTGCGGGAAGATACCACGTTGGTTTCCGTTATGACGGGAAATAACGAGATTGGAACGATCGAACCGCTGGATGCGGTTGCATCCATGCTGCGGGGGACGGGAACATTATTTCACACCGATGCGGTGCAGGCCATCGGGCAGATTCCGCTTTCCATGAACCAGCTTCCGGTGGATTATCTGAGTGCAAGTGCACATAAATTCCACGGTCCGAAAGGGGTTGGCTTTTTGTTTGTGAGAAAAGACCGGGATCTGCCGTCGTATATTCACGGAGGCAGTCAGGAAAACGGCAGACGGGCAGGAACCGAGAATGTGGCAGGAATTGTGGGGATGGCAAAGGCACTTGAAATTGCAGTGGAAGAGATGCAGGTCGTGCGTCCGCGGCTTGTGCGGCTGCGTAATTATTTTGTGGAGCGGGTATTACGGGAGATTCCGCAGGGAAGGTTAAATGGGCATCCGCATAAGCGCCTGCCGGGAAATGTGAATTTCAGTTTTGAGGGGATTGATGCGACATCCCTTCTGGTGCTTCTCGAAGAAGACGGAATCTGTGCTTCCGCAGGATCTGCGTGCAATACCGGACAGACACGGATCTCCCATGTGATAGAAGCCATACACGTACCAAAAAATTATGCACCGGGCAGTGTACGTTTTACCATGGGAAGGGAGACCGACCGCCGGCAGGTTGATGCAGTCATTGCATCTTTAAAGAAAAATATCGGGTTGTTGCGCGGTGAGTGAAATTATAGGATAAAATGTTCGATGGCCGCTGCCACCCCGTCCTTGGTATTCGTTGTGGTGACGTAATCTGCCCGGGCTTTGACGGCATCAGTGGCATTTCCCATTGCCACACCGATACCGGCAGCCTCAATGATGGCAAGATCATTTTCGGTGTCACCGATTGCCATGGTGGCATCCGGATTGACACCGAGAATTTCGGCAAGTTTTCGTAAGCCAACGCCCTTGTTTGCATCTGCACGCGTGAATTCCAGGTTGTTGTATCCGCCGCAGACGGTAGTAATTGACGGATTGGACACGAGAAATTTGCGGACGGTTTCGCGGTCAATGAGTGTTCCATCGGCTGCTGGATAGAAATTCAGAGTCATTTTCTGGACCTTTAACTGATTTTCATGGATAAACTGCAGGATATTGTCCAGCCGTGTGCGTGTGGTGATAATATAGTTTTTGATCGAAGAAGGCACGGTCAGTTTTTGTGCCGTTTCTACGCACTGGACCGGGGTGTAGCCTTTTCCACCGATAAATGCATCCATATGGATATCACGTGTGAGAAGGAAGTTTAAAATCGGGGTGACCAGCTCTTCATCCATGGCATTTTCATACAAGCATTTTCCGGTGGAAATCTCATAGATTCCGCTGCCGTTTGCGGTGATGGCATAGTTGATCCCGGTGCCTTTGATCTGGTCAAACGGGATTCCCTCAAACGGGCGGCCGGTGGAGATTACGACATGGATGCCTTTGTCTGTAATGCTGCGGATTGCCGTAAGATTGCGCTCACTGATGTGGCTGCTGTTGTCAAACAGCGTACCGTCGAGATCCAGTGCAACTAATTTTATGTCTTTCATGATAGATTCTCACTTTCTTTTTTTTCTGTGATAAGGTATGATATTGTTACGCATGACGTAGAAATAATCTGCGGTATTATTATAAATAGAACGAAACGAAACTGCAAGTGAGGAATGCAAAATGACAAAGACAGAATTTGCCGGATTTATCAGGGAACATGGTCCGGTTATTTTAGATGGTGCAACGGGAACGAATCTGATGGAGGCAGGTATGCCGATTGGCGTGTGTCCGGAAAGCTGGGTGCTGGAAAATCCGCAGGTACTGCTCGAGCTGCAGAGGCGGTATGTAGAAGCCGGCAGCCATATCGTATATGCCTCCACGTTTACCGGAAACCGGATCAAACTGGAAGAATATGGTCTGCAGGAGAGGCTGGAAGAAATCAACACGCAGCTGGTAGCGCTTTCCCGGCAGGCAGTGGGCGATCAGGCCCTGGTTGCAGGTGACATGACGATGACCGGCCAGCAGCTGTTTCCGATGGGAGAGCTGTTGTTTGAAGAACTGGTGGACGTATACAAGGAACAGGCATCGGTGCTGGCAAAAGCAGGGGTGGATCTGTTTGTAGTAGAAACCATGATGAGTCTGCAGGAATGTCGTGCGGCAGTGATTGCGATCCGGGAAGTCTGTGATCTTCCAATCATGGTGACACTTACCTACAACGAAGACGGACGGACATTATTTGGAACACCTCCGGAGACGGCTGTGGTCGTACTGCAGTCTCTGGGCGTGGATGCGATCGGTGTAAACTGTTCTACCGGTCCGATGGAGATGGTACCTCTGGTGGAAAGGATGGCAGAATATGCTACGATTCCGCTCATCGCAAAGCCAAACGCCGGACTCCCGGAACTCGAGGGAAAGAAAACGGTGTACCGCATGACACCGGAAGAATTTGCCGGGGCAGGTGTGGCACTGGTAAAAGCGGGAGCAGCCATTGTAGGTGGATGCTGCGGTACAACGGAAAAGCATATCAAGGCACTTTCGGATGCAACGCGGGGGATGGAACTTCACAGGCCGCTTGCATCGCATCGCAGGATTCTTGCGTCTGAGCGCAAAAATGTAGAAGTTGGTCTGGATGGCAATTTCCTGGTGGTCGGGGAGCGGATCAATCCGACCGGAAAGAAAAAACTGCAGGCCCAACTGCGCGAAGGAAAACTGGATCTTGTGCGTGAGATGGCAATGGCGCAGGAGGAAAACGGGGCAGCCATCCTTGACATCAATATGGGAATGAACGGCATTGACGAAAAAGAAATGATGAAACAGGTGATCTATGAAGTTGCGGCGACGGTAGATTGTCCGCTTTGCCTCGATACCAGCCATATTGATGTTATGGAAGAGGCACTGCGTGTCTATCCGGGAAGAGCACTGATCAACTCCGTTTCCCTTGAGACAGAAAAAATCGAGCATATGCTTCCTCTGGCAAAAAAGTACGGGGCTATGTTTGTCCTGCTTCCGCTTTCCGATGAGGGACTGCCAAAGGATGCCAAAGAAAAGCATGAGATTATCGATACCGTATATGACCGTGCCATGGAGCTGGGAATGGCACACGAGGATATTGTCGTGGACGGGCTGGTTGCCACAATCGGAGCCAATCCAGAGGCCGCGAAAGAATGTTATGATACCATCTCTTATTGTAAGGATATCAGGAAGCTTCCAACGATCTGTGGTCTGTCGAATATTTCGTTTGGCCTGCCGGAGCGGAGTTTTGTCAATACGGCATTTCTTACCATGGCCATCTGCCGGGGGCTTACCATGGCGATTGCCAATCCGTCGCAGGAACTTTTGATGAATGCCGCATTTGCTTCGGACATGCTGCTGCATCGCCCGGACAGTGACATCCGCTACATCGAGCGTATGAATAAACTGGCAGAGGAAAAGGCAAAATATGAGACGGTTGTTGTGAAAAAAGAAGGTGCTGCGGGTGGCACGGCATCTGCAGAAGAAAAAGCAGATCCTGTTACGACAGCGGTTTTAAAAGGAAATAAAGGAACCATTATAGAGGAAGTGAAAAAGGCAATTGCAGACGGCGCAAAGCCGGAGGAGATCATCAATGACCAGCTGATTGCAGCCATCAATAAAGTCGGGGAATTTTTTGAACAGAAAAAATATTTCCTGCCGCAGCTGATTGCCAGTGCAAATACCATGAAACTTGCCATTGATTATCTCGAGCCGATGCTGGAGAAGAAGAACGATGGACAGGAGATGCCGACGCTTGTCATTGCAACGGTAGAGGGGGATATCCATGATATCGGAAAAAATCTTGTCGTACTGATGCTGAAAAATTATGGCTACAACGTGATTGATATGGGAAAAGATGTGCCGTGTGAAGATATCGTGGATACCGCGATTCGTGAAAATGCTGCGATTATCGGGCTGTCCGCGCTGATGACTACCACGATGATGCGTATGCAGGATGTTGTGGAGCTTTGTAAGGAGAAAGGCTGCAAGAGCAAGGTGATCATTGGAGGAGCCTGCATCACACAGAGTTTTGCAGATGAGATCGGAGCCGATGGGTATTCAAAGGATGCCGCGGAGTGTGTGCGCCTGGTAGAGCGGCTGCTTGCATAGCATGTGTGGGACAATCCTGCATGGAAATTTGTTTGGAATAGTTACAACAAATACAAAAAATACAAAAATTCAAAAAAAGTGTTGACATATCTGTTCTCGTACGATATACTAACGAAGTCGGTTGCGAGAGCAGCCAACACGAAATGGGATCTTAGCTCAGCTGGGAGAGCATCTGCCTTACAAGCAGAGGGTCACAGGTTCGAGCCCTGTAGGTCCCATTCATCAGAAAAACTGATGGAACTAAATATGGCGAGGTGGCTCAACTGGCTAGAGCGTCCGGTTCATACCCGGGAGGTTGAGAGTTCGAGTCTCTCCCTCGCTACTATACAGGCTTGTGGTCACAGATCACAAGTTTTTTTATTTTATAAAAAGAAGAACAGGAGAAAACATATGGAAAATACAAAAAGCAGTACCATCGAAGGTTTCCTAGATTTCTCCTCCCTCCCCCTCTTTTTCTTTATTTTTTCTTTGCTAACATGGTTGCAAATCGAAGTTGAATCCGATGGCCATTCTCATCTCGACGATGGAGATGGCCTGGATTTTCATTGTACTTGACCAATTCCCAATCCTTGTAATACTCCGCCAATTCTCCTTCTTTAAAGGTGAACGAGAAGGGCATCTGGCAAGGATAATCTTCCGTATCCATGGCACAGACAATGAGATTGTAGCCCCCTGGATTGGTATGCTCTTGCATATTGCGGATGATCGCCGGGATTCGATCAGCCTCTAAAAACATGAGGACCACTGTCGATACGATGAAATCATAGTTTTGGGTAAGAGCTGCAGCATTGATATCATAGAGTCCCACTGGCATCTCTAGATCTTCCTCAGCGACAATACTTTGTAAGATCTCAAGAGCTAGTTCATTTTGATCTACAGCTGTCACGTCAAAGTCATGTTGGGCCAAAAAGAGGGCGTTACGGCCTTGCCCGCATCCTAGATCCAGCGCCTTTCCAGCTGGGACAATTTCCACTGCTTCTAGTACTTCTGAATGGACAGGATTGGTGTTGTATTTTTTTGGGAAATAGTCTTTTGGCTCACAGTAAAATTCCAAGTACCACTCCACATCGTCCGTCGCTGCTTCCACACGGTGCCAGGCCTGGGGCTCAGCCATGGGGTTTTCTGCTCCTGCTTCAAAGAGGTGGCTCGCGATTTCTTCCCCCTCTTCGGTCAATTCAATAAATCGTAACTGACCCTTTAAAACAGTAATCTTCCCCCAGGTTCCGACCTTGGTATTGTGCTTTCTTTGAAGAGCTTCTGGCATGGTATCCTTGGTCCAGATAGGCATGCGCTTGTAAGCAATCAATTTTTGTGTCATGCTACTTCTCCTTTTTCTTTCACTACTCTTATCATACAGAAAAAAGCCCCTTTTTACAAGTTGGAAAAAGGAGAGCCCATCTCCAAGAAAAAAGACAGATCTGAAACAAGTTTCAAAACTGCCTTTTTCTTTAACGTGTATTGTATTGTTTCATGACCCGCGCGATGTCGCGGTTTTGTTCCCGACGCTTGATGGATTCACGCTTGTCATAATCATGTTTCCCTTTAGCAAGCCCCAAAAGCAATTTAGCATAGCCATCTTTGAGATAGACCTTCAAAGGCACCAAGGTCATTCCGGTCCCTTTAGTGTCTTGGTCCAGCTTTTGGATTTGCTTTTTATGAAGCAGGAGCTTGCGACGACGGTCTGGATCTTGGTTCCAGATATTGCCTTCTTCGTAAGGGGCAATGTGGACATTGCTAAGCCAAACTTCGCCATTTTTTACTTGTGCAAAGCCATCTTTCAAGTTAATGCGTGCTGCACGGACACTTTTGATCTCTGTCCCCGTCAGCACCATCCCTGCTTCAATCGTATCCACGATGGTGTAGTCATGTCTCGCCTTTTTATTTTGCGCGACCACCTTTCCTTCGCCCTTTGCCATGTTTGGCTCCTTTCTTTGCTACTTCCTTGTAAAATGGTTTCTTCACTTTTTTCTTTTTAGATTTTGATGAAGAATCTTTCCGCTTGTCATCTTTTCTAGCAGTTGATCCCTTAGAAACTTTTTTGTCCTTGCGTCTGCGATCCCTGCGATTACCATCTCGGTCACGCCCTTTAGCCTTAAGGCCTTTTTCGACGACATCCCATTCACTTGGAATATAAGAGAAATCAATCTCTCCTGTCATCTTGTCGGCTCTTTCTACCTTGATTCGGATTTGCTGACCGACACGGAAGGTC
>OHAP01001003.1_pt1 | contig 19139 bp, 16 predicted proteins | sample 1577171 | NCBI WGS metagenome assembly OHAP01 (sample SAMEA3541489, study PRJEB24748) | human gut metagenome | biome: human gut; feature: human-associated habitat; material: faeces | place: China | collected 2012 | reverse complement strand
TTCATCAACGATTCCGCCGCCGAGGAACTGCTCGTCAACCGCCGTATCCCGCGCATGCGCCTCGGGACTGAGCCGCCCGAGAACCCAGTTCACGGTGTCCTCGCCACCATGCGGGGAACGGCCTATGCCGAGGCGAAGGCGGTAGAAATCCGGCGTGCCGAGACGCTGCGTGATCGACTTCAAACCGTTGTGCCCGGCATTGCCCCCGCCCTTCTTGAATTTCATCCGGCCCGGCGCGATATCCAGCTCGTCGTGCACGACAAGGATATTCTCGGGCAGAAGACGGTGCCACGCCGCGAGAGGCTGTACGCATTCGCCGGAAAGGTTCATGAAGGTCTGCGGTTTGGCGATAAGCCACTGGTCCGGGCTGCCCGGAAGGGCCGCCTTCCACAGCTCGCAGCGGAACTTGTCCCCTGACATGGAGGAAACATTTTTCGCCTCGCGCAACAGTTCATCCACAAACAAAAACCCCATGTTGTGACGGGTCGATTCGTATTGCTTGCCCGGATTGCCCAAGCCCACGATAAGTCCGGCGACAGCCATATCAAACCTCTCGGAAAACTTCCGGCCTGACGGACGCAGGCCACAAAAAAAGGAATCCACCGGATTCCTCGCCAATTCGTTCCCTCAACCCATGCGGGGCAGCCCCTTTCCTACGGCATCAACGGGATGCCGAACATGTCGACGGGGAAAGGAGGCAAGGGAGTGGAGAGGAATGCCTTAAGTGAGGACGCTCCCTTCCACTCCCAAACAATGCGCTTATTCAGCGGCAGCGTCATCGCCGCCGGGCATCAGCACGGACACGATGGCGTAGTTGTTGTCATAAGCGGCCTTGACGCCTTCGGGAAGCTTCACGTCGGCGATCTGGATGGTGGTACCCACATCCATGCCGGAGATGTCGATGGTGACCTTGGCGGGCATATCGAGAGGCTTCGCCATGAGCTGGATCTGTTCGCGGTAGGTTTCGAGCTTGCCGCCCACCTTGGTACCGCGGGCAACGCCGGTGAATTCGACCGGAACGGTGATCTTCACGGGCTTGTCGAGATCGACGCCGTAGAAGTCGATGTGCGTGAAGCGGCTGGTGATCGGGTCGCGCTGCGTGGCCCAGATCAGCACGGGATGCGTGCCGTCGCCTTCGATCTCGAGGTTGAACACGGTGGTGCGGCCAACCTGAGAGAAAAGCTTCGCGAAAGAGCGAACGGACATCTGCACGGGCAGGTTTTCACCCTTGGCGGTGTAGAACACGCCGGGGATGAGTTCTTCCTGACGGGCGCGGCGGTTGGCGCCCTTGCCGAGACCGGCGCGCTTCTGCACGCTGAGCACTTTGAGATCGGACATGGATGTTCTCCTTACCCTTCCACGGGAAAAAAGCCGTGGTGGTAGATTCGCTGAGATGAGCCGGTGCCCCGGAGGACGCCGGAGAGGTTTCTTTCCGTTCGCCCGGAACGTTTCAAAAACGAAACGCTCCAATCCGAACGCTGGTTCGGCGCGCCGCAACACGGCGCTGATTCTACCGAAAACGATGTTTTCCGGCAGAACGGCACCTTTGAAATGTTCAGCATTTCAAAGGCAATCCGCTTTAGAACAGCACGCTTACGGACGACCCGGTGTGGATGTTGTGGATGCTCTTGGCGAGAAGGCTGGCCACGGAAACGACCTGCAGCTTCGAGCACACGTCCAAACGTTCACCGGACGGGATCGTGTCGGTGACGACGACCTTGGTGAACACCGAGTTGTTGAGCCGCTCGAGGGCGGGGCCGGAAAGCACGCCGTGCGTGGCACAGGCGTACACTTCGCGGGCGCCTTCGCGGAGCAGGACTTCGGCTCCGGCGCAGATCGTCCCTGCCGTATCGATGATGTCATCCACGAGTACCGCGATCTTGCCGTCCACATCGCCGATGACGTGCGTGGCGGTCGCCTGGTTGGGGCGGTCGCGGCGCTTGTCGATGATGGCGAGGGGCGCTTCAATGCGCTTGGCGAAGGAGCGGGCGCGTTCCACGCCGCCGGCGTCGGGGGAAACCACCACGATCTCGCCCTTCATGGACATGAAGGGTTCGAGCAGCACCTGAGACGCGAACAGGTTGTCCACAGGGCAGTTGAAGAACCCCTGGATCTGTCCGGCATGAAGGTCCACGGTCACCACGCGGTTCGCACCGGCGGTCGACAGGAAATCAGCCACGAGCTTGGCGCTGATGGGCGCGCGCGGGCTGACCTTGCGGTCCTGACGGGCATAGCCGTAGTAGGGGATGACGGCGGTGATGCGGCCCGCGCTGGCGCGCTTGAGCGCGTCGAGCATGAGGCAGAGCTGCATCAGATTGAAGTTCACGGGCGCGCAGGTCGGCTGGATGACGAACACGTCGTCGCCGCGGACGCTGCTGCTGATTTCGATGCGGCTTTCGCCGTCGCTGAACTTCTCACACAGGGCGGGGGTCAACTGGCAGCCGAGATGCTCGCAAATGGCCTGAGCCAAAGGAGCGTTCGAGGTGCCGGTCAGAATCTTGAGATCACCGTACATAGGGGGAGGCCTTCCGGTTAAGAAACCTCTAAAGCGCAAAAAAATGGCTGGGGCGGAAGGACTTGAACCCTCGAATGACGGGACCAAAACCCGTTGCCTTACCTGCTTGGCTACACCCCAGCGTGACAAAGATTTCCTTGAAGGTGGAAATCTTACAATGCGTGGCTATAAGCAGCCACGTCTTTTTCCCGGAACCCCTCCGCCACCAGGAAGGCGGTGCCCGCATCCCGGAAGAGCCCGAAGAGGGAAGAGCCGCTGCCGCTCATGACGGCGGCGAAGGCTCCCTGCCGCAGGAGCTGCTCCCTGAGTCGGCGAAGACGGGGGAAGGCCTCGAAAACCGGCGGCTCAAAACTGTTTTCAAGCCAATGGATGGAGGAAGCCCCGTCGAGAGGTTTCTGAGAGGCACGGTTTATAGCGCCATTACGCGCTTCTGTCAATGGCCTGTTCCATTCATCCCATGCCGCATAGGCCCACGGCGTGGACACGCGCTCCCTGGGGCACAGCAGGACGAGCCCCGCCCCGGCGACGCCCGCCGCGTCCAGCCACTCGGGGCACGGGACGAGCCGTTCGCCGATGCCCGAGGCCCGGCAGGGGACGTTATACAGAAAAAACGGCACGTCCGCGCCGATGCGGGCGGCCAGCCCGACGAGCTCCGGCAAGGGCAGAGGTTCGGGCGCGCGGGCGTTCAGCCATCCAAGCAGCGCCGCCGCGTCCGCGCTCCCCCCTCCGAGCCCGGCCCCGTGCGGGATGCCTTTTTCCAGCACGGCCTCCACGCCCGGACGGAAGCCCGAAGCCTCGGCGAACAGGCGGTAAGCCTTGGTCAGCGTGTTGTTTTCCGGATCAATGCCCGGTTCCGCGCAGTGGAGCGCCAGCCCGCCTCCCGGCCTCAGGGCAAGCCTGAGCGTGTCGGACGGCTCGTCCAGCGGCAGGAATACCGTATCCAGCTCATGCCATCCGTTGGGGCGCACCCCCGTAATCCGCAGGGTCAGGTTCACCTTGCATCCGATCCGCAGTGCCGCCGTTTCCATCGTTCCGTCATCCACCCCGACGCCCTCCCGGCGCGTGTCGCGCTGTTTGTCTGATCAATTTATATCTTCCGATTTTCTTTTATCATCTTTCGCCTACGAACGTTTGACAAGCCCTGTCCAGTCATGGCACTAAAACCGATGTCTAACAGGGGTTCATCCGAAAAAACGGAGGCTCGGCATCGCTCCGCCCCACGCTCCCTTTTCGGCATGGACGGCTTCGGACAGGCGAGCCTGTCCGATAACTCCAACTATCCCTATGAATGAGGGGGAGGTTTCTTTATGGCACGCGCATGGATGAAAGCGGCTCTTGCGGGTATGGCCATCATGGCCATGACCGCCCCGGTGCATGCTGCCGATACGATCAAAATCGGCGTTCCCGGTGCACACTCCGGCGACCTCGTTTCCTACGGTATGCCGAGCCTTAACGCGGCTCGCATCGTCGCCGACGAATACAACGCCAAGGGCGGCATTCTCGGCAAACAGATCGAAATCGTCGCCGAAGACGACCAGTGCAAGCCCGAACTCGGCACCAACGCCGCCACCAAGGTCCTTTCCGAAGGCGCCGTGGCCGTTATGGGCTCCATCTGTTCCGGCGCGACCAAGGCCGCCCTGCCGATCTACAACGACGCCAAGATCGTGTCCATTTCTCCGTCGGCCACCACGCCTGAGCTGACCCAGAAGGGCGACCACCCCTACTTCTTCCGCACCATCGCCTCCGACGACGTGTCCGGCCACCTCGCCGGCTCCTTCGCCAAGGACAAGCTCGGCCTGAAGAAGGTCGCCCTCCTGCACGACAAGGGCGACTACGGCCGCGGCTTCGTGAACTATGCCCGCGAAATGCTCGAAAAGGGCGGCGTCCAGATCGTCCTTGAAGAAGGCATCACCCCCGGCGCCGTGGACTACGGCGCGGTGATCCAGAAGATCCGCAAGGCCGGCGCTGACGGCATCATCTTCGGCGGCTACCATCCCGAAGCTTCCAAGCTCGTCCAGCAGCTTGCCAAAAAGAAGATCGACATTCCCTTCATCGGCCCCGACGGCGTGAAGGACGAACAGTTCATCAAGGTCGCCGGCAAGAACGCCGAAGGCGTCTACGCCACCGGCCCCACCGACGTGTCCAAGCTGCCCATGAACATCCAGGCGCACGAAAACCATAAGAAGAAGTACGGCACCGAGCCGGGCGCCTTCTATGACAACGCCTACTCCGCGACGGTCGCCCTGCTTGAAGCCATCAAGGCTGCCGGCAGCACCGACTCCCAGAAGATCATGGAAGCCCTCCGCACGAACATGGTGGACACCCCCCTCGGCAAGATCAAGTTTGACGCCAAGGGCGACGCCGAAGGCATCGGCTTCTCCATCTACGAAGTGAAGGACGGCAAGTTCGTCGAACTAAAGTAACGATACGTCATTCCCTTTTTCGGGTATGACGCCAATGTTCACCCTGCATCTTCCGTGACACGTCGGAAGGTGCAGGGTGAACCGCACGTTGCGGGGCGGCATCCTGACGGGCGGCTGTCTTTCTTACTAAACGATTTTTCCGGGCTTCCCGCGGACGCTGAGGCGGGCGGGACGGGGCATTCCCCGGAGCCAGCGGTTCACCGGAGAAACCAGCGAGCAGGGCCAATGGATTTACAATATTTCGTCGAACTCTTTTGTGGCGGACTCACCAGAGGCAGCATCTACGCGCTCATCGCGTTGGGCTACACGATGGTGTACGGGATCATCGAGCTCATCAACTTCGCTCACGGCGAAATCTATATGATCGGCGCGTTCACCGCGCTCATCGTGGCGAGTGCGCTCGGCATCATGGGATTCCCGGCGGCGGGCATCATCGTCATCGCCGCCCTGGCTGCGGTGATTTGGTGCGCGGCCTACGGCTACACCATCGAGAAGATCGCCTATCGCCCCCTGCGCGGCGCTCCCCGGCTTTCGCCCCTCATCTCCGCCATCGGCGTGTCGATCTTCCTCCAGAACTATGTGAGCCTGGCTCAGACGTCCGACTTCGTGGCCTTTCCGCAGCTCATCACCGACTTTGAGTTTCTGGATCCCATTTCCCACATCATCGGCACCAGCGATTTCCTGATCATCGTCACCAGCCTCGTCACGATGGTCGCGCTCACGCTGTTCATCCAGTACACGAAGATGGGCAAGGCCATGCGCGCCACCGCGCAGAACCGCAAGATGGCTATGCTGCTCGGCATCGACGCCGACCGCATCATCTCGCTGACGTTCATCATCGGCTCGTCGCTGGCCGCCATCGGCGGCGTGCTCATCGCCAACCACGTGGGGCAGGTGAACTTCTTCATCGGCTTCATCGCGGGCATCAAGGCCTTCACCGCCGCTGTGCTCGGCGGCATCGGGTCCATCCCCGGCGCCATGGTCGGCGGCCTTGTGCTCGGCCTGTGCGAAAGCTTCGCCACCGGCTATATCTCCAGCGCCTACGAAGACGCCCTCGCCTTCGCCCTGCTGGTGCTCATCCTCATCTTCCGTCCGGCGGGCATCCTCGGAAAGCCCAAGGTTCAAAAGGTCTAAGGGGGCCGACATGAACATGATTTTAAGAGCGCTCATGGTCAGCGTATGGTTCATGGCGCTTACCTTCCCGCTTGTCGTCCTCAAGGTGGACGCTCTCAACGACACGATCCTGTTCCGCTGGGAAAACATGGCTTCCATCGGCGTGGGCGCGTTCGTGCTTTCCATTTTCTGGCGCTGGAGCATGGAACGCAAGGCCCGCGGGGCGGTTTCCACCGGCCCTTCGCTGTTCGCCCGCGCGCTTGAGGCCGTCCGGCAGCCCAAGCCCCGCTATACCTGCCTCGGCCTCATCGCAGTCCTGATGCTCGTCATGCCGTACATCAGCTCCATGTACCAGATCAACATCATGATCTCGGCGCTGATCTACATCATGCTCGGCCTCGGCCTGAACATCGTGGTCGGCCTCGCCGGGCAGCTCGTGCTCGGCTATGCGGCGTTCTACGCCGTGGGCGCCTACACCTACGGCCTGCTGAACACCTATTTCGGCCTCGGCTTCTGGGCCGTATTGCCCGTGGGCGGCATCATGGCGGCCCTGTTCGGCCTCATGCTCGGCTTCCCCGTCCTGCGGCTCAAGGGCGACTATCTGGCCATCGTGACCCTCGGCTTCGGTGAAATCATCCGCCTCGTGCTTGAGAACTGGACCAGCGTGACCAAAGGTTCCTTCGGCCTGTCCAACCTCAGCCGCCCCTCCCTGTTCGGCATGGAAATGGGCGTAACCGAAGCGACAAACTACATTTATTACATCGTCCTCGCCGCCGTGGTCGTCACCATCATCGTCGTGGGGCGCCTCAAAAACTCCCGCATCGGCCTTGCCCTTCAGGCTCTGCGTGAGGACGAAATCGCCTGTGAGGCCATGGGCATCGACCTGACCAAGGTGAAGCTCTCGGCCTTCGCGCTCGGCTCCTGCTGGGCCGGGTTCGCCGGGGTCATCTTTGCGGCCAAGACCACGTTCATCAACCCCGCCAGCTTCACGTTCATGGAATCGGCCATGGTCCTGTCCATGGTGGTGCTCGGCGGCATGGGTTCCGTGCTCGGCGTCACCATCGCGGCGGCCATTCTGGTGCTCGCGCCCGAATACCTGCGCGCGTTCTCCGAATACCGTATGCTCCTGTTCGGCGCGGTCATGGTCATCATGATGATTTACCGTCCTCAGGGCCTCATTTCCGGCGAGAAACGCACGTACAAGATCACGAACAAGGACAAGATCGACAGCTCCAAGTCGGCTTTCGACGTTCCTGCCACGGGAGGCCAGGCATGAACACCCCTGTGCTCGAAGTAACCAACCTGTCCAAAAATTTCGGCGGCCTGCGCGCGCTCAACGAGGTGGATCTCACGATCAACCGGCAGGAGATCGCCGCGCTTATCGGCCCCAACGGCGCGGGGAAGACCACGTTCTTCAACTGCATCACCGGCATCTATCTGCCCACCGAAGGGACCGTCCAGCTTCACCTGCCCGAGCGCAACGGCAAGCCCGCCAGCTCCACGACCCTCAACGGCATGAAGCCCAACGAGATCACGTCGCTCGGCATGGCCCGCACGTTCCAGAACATCCGCCTGTTCCCGAGCATGACCGTGCTCGAAAACGTCATGATCGGACGCCATTGCCGCACGTCGGCGGGCATCGCCGGAGCGGTCTTTCAGGACTCGCGCACCAAGGCCGAAGAACAGGCTACCATCGACCGCAGCTATGAACTGCTGCGCGAGGTGGGCCTGAACATGCATTATCAGGACGAGGCCCGGAACCTGCCCTACGGAGCACAGCGCCGTCTGGAGATCGCCCGCGCTCTGGCGACCGATCCCGCCGTGCTGCTGCTCGACGAACCCGCCGCGGGCATGAACCCTCAGGAGACCCTCGAACTCAAGTCGCTCATCCTGCACCTGCGGAAGGAGTTCGACCTGTCCATCCTGCTCATCGAGCACGACATGGGCATGGTCATGTCCCTTTCGGATCGCATCTACGTCATGGAATACGGCTCCCGAATCGCCATGGGCACGCCGCAGGAAGTGCGCGAGAACCCCCGCGTCATCAAGGCGTATCTTGGAGAGTCCGACCATGCTTGAGCTTCGCAACGTCAACACCTTCTACGGCAACATCCAGGCCCTCCGGGACGTGAACATACGCATCAACGAAGGGGAAATCGTCACGCTCATCGGGGCCAACGGCGCGGGCAAGAGCACCACGCTGATGACCATCTGCGGCGGCACGCCTCCTCGCAGCGGCGAAGTCCTCTTCCGGGGGCACCCCATCCACACGCTCAGGCCGAACAAAATCGTGGCGCTCGGCATCAGCCAGGTGCCGGAAGGCCGTCTGATCTTCCCCGATCTCACCGTGCAGGAAAATCTGGATCTCGGGGCCTTCCTCCGCAACGACAAGGACAACATCAAAAAGGACCTCGACTACATTTTCGACCTGTTCCCCATCCTCGCCCAGCGCCGCGCCCAGACGGGCGGCACGCTGTCCGGCGGCGAACAGCAGATGCTGGCGATCTCCCGCGCGATCATGGCCCGTCCGACGTTGCTCCTGCTTGATGAGCCTTCCCTCGGCCTCGCGCCGATCATCATCCAGCAGATTTTTTCCATCATCGAAAAAATCAATGCCGACGGCACCACCGTTTTCCTCGTCGAGCAGAACGCCAACCAGGCGCTCCGCATCGCCAACCGCGCCTACGTCATGGAAAACGGCCGCATCGTCATGGAAGACTCCGCCGACAAGCTCCTCACGGATCCCGCCGTGCAGAAAGCGTATTTGGGGATGTAATGGAAATATTGGGGAGGGGAGAGGGAACCTTTCTGGAGAAAGGTTCCCTCTCCCCTCCCAAGACTTTCGACCTTATCGAATCCCTGCTCACGGGGTTGCCTGTGATCGGAAAACGCCCGGACGGAAAACCGTTCGGGCGTTTTCTATGGGATGCGACGGGAAGGATTTTATTCTTTCCGCCTTGTTTCCAGTAGGATTGCTTTTACAGAATAGTCCTAACGGCCTCTTCGAAGACGGCGCGGGCCTGATCGAACTGGAGGGCTATGGCTCCGAGGGCCACGAACAGGAATATGGTTTCGCGCCACGTCCCCGTACTGACGAGATTGATGCCGAAGCGCTTGCTGCCTCCGAAAGGATACAGAGGAACGCGCATGGGCGTGAGGGCATCCAGCAGGACGTGGATCAAGCCGCCGATGCCGACCCAGACGAGCAGATCGTTGCCGATGCCGCTGACCTGCGCCAGCGCCGACGGAGACACGCCGGGGAATGTGATGTGTGTCGCCCTCAGCAGATCAAGCACGATCCGCTGTGTCGGGATAAGAAAGCCCAGTATAATGATGACAAGGTACCAGCCGAACCAATGCGACGTCTGACGGTGGATGCGCCTCCATACTTTCTTGTCGCCCCGCGCCATTGCCGTATCCACCATATCGGGCAGCACGCTCCCGATCATTACGGCGAACAACGCCGCCGGATGCGCGCCTGCCGCGAGCGCTCCCGCTACAGCCACTGCCTTGTGCGTAAACCACTTCATGCTTCGTCCGATGATAAAGAGGAAAAACGGCACAGTACGGTTTCTCCCCCGCAAAGGTCAAGCGTCTTCGCACCGTATCCGGAAACGGCCCTTCATACGGCAGGAACTCCCGCCGCGCGGCCTCCCCACCCGCCGAAAGCCTAGGGAAGAGGAGGGATGGAGATCCGGCGGAAGGGAGGCAAACCGTGGAGGTGCTCCCCCTTCTCCAGAAAGGATTCCCCCCCTTCCACCGATTCCACTCTTGCCCCCTTCTACGCCTTCCACGTCTCCCGGGTTTCGAGCCAGCGACCGTAGCGGGCGCAGAGGACACCAAGAAGCAAATAGATGGCCCCGGCGCTGATCCAGACTTCAAAGGTCATGCGGCTGATCGCCATGACTTCGAGAGCCTGAAAAGTCAGGTCGGGCAAAGAAATGAGCGAAGCCAGCGCGGAATCCTTGAACGTGGTGATGACCTGCCCCACGAGCGGAGGCAGGATCGCGCGCACGGCCTGCGGAAAAATGACCAGACGGAGCTGCTGCGAACGGGAAAAACCGAGCGCCGCCGAAGCTTCCCATTGCCCGTGCGGCACGCCTTCGATCCCTCCACGGACAATTTCCGTAACATAGGCCCCTTCGTACACCCCAAGCGTCAACACCGCCGCAACCATGCGGTCAAGCTGGCCTTCAGGGGCGAATCCCCACGCCACCGCATCCCTGACGAAAGGAGGCATGGAGCGAAGGGCCTGTTCCATATCGGAAACGGGAAGCAGGTTGCCCGCGAAAAAATACAGGAGAAACAGCAGCACCAAAGGAGGGATATTACGGACGGAATTGACGAAAAGCTGAATGGGCAACGCCGCGACGCCGCGTTTCCCGGCGGAAAGGGCGCCCAGAACGCCGCCGATGAGCAGAGCCAGCGCCATCGACCAGACGCCGAGGCGAAGAGTGACGATGAGCCCCCGGATCAAGAGGCCGGGCTCGTAGCCGCCGGACGTGCGGCGGACGAGGAAATCCGCCAATTCCGGCCAGCTCCAGCGATAGGCGGCTATGGTTTCCGAACGCCACAGGAAAAAGCAGGCTCCCAGAAGCAGCAAGACGACCAGAACGGCGTCCACCCGCCCGAACGTGGGGAAAAGCCCCCCCTGCCGACCGTACTCGGCATAGGGCGACCATTCGCGCCGGAGCGCCTTCCGGGAGCCGCCGGAGCTCATCGAAGCTGCGCTTCCCAATCGGTCGTCTTGAACCAGAAATGACGGCGCTCGGGGAGCCAGCCTTCCGCTTCGACCGTGCGGATCCAGTTGTCGAGCACATTCAGGCTGTCGGGATCGCCCTTGCGGATGACCATGCCCACAGGCTGACGGTAAAAGGCGTCCGTGGAGGGCTGGTAAAGCTTGTCGGGGTTGCGGAGCACCTCAAAGGCCGGAAGCGGCGCGGACGAGAACATCACGTCGGCGCGGCCCGAGAGCACATCCTGCACGGCGGGAGCTTCGTCGTCGAACAGGCGGAAGGTGGCGTTGGGGAGCACTTTCTTGGCCACGGGAACAGGCGTGCTGCCCGTGCGCAGGGCAACGACCACTTCAGGTTTGTCGAAGTCCTCGGGGAACTTCATGCCCTTGGTCTTTTCCTTGTTCGCCATGACTTCGATGGTGGCGTAATCATAGGGAACCGTGAAATTCGCCTTCAAATTGCGCTCGGGGGTAACGCTCATGCTGCCGATGATGACGTCGAATTTCCCGGCCATCAGCGCGGGGATGATCCCGGCCCACTTCGTGGGCACAAGCTGGAGTTCCACGCCCAGATCCTTGGCGAGGCGCTTCGCCACGTCGATTTCAAAGCCCACGAATTCGCCGTTCTTGTCCTGCATGGCCCACGGCACGAACGAGGAAAACCCGACACGCAGCACGCCGCGCTTGACCACATCGTCGATCATGGACGTCTGCGCGTCCTTCGCCTGCGCCAGACCGGGCAGGATCAAGGCCGCCGCCAGCATCAACACAGCAAAAAACTTTTTCATAACGCCTCCTATGAACTTTTCTTTTCCGCAACGGAAACGCCCGCCGCGCCGTCTCCCACAAGCCGAACGCCTTGGAAGGCGGAGGGGGAGCAAGGTAGAAGCCTTTTTCGGGAAGGTTCCCCCTCCCCCACCCAAAGCCTACCGCCAAGCGTACCGGCGCTCCATCCAGCGGGCGGGCAGCGCCACGCAGAGCGTGAGCGCGAGATACAGCGCCGCGACGATCAGCCATATCTCAAACGCAAGGAACGTATCCGCGATCAACACCTGCGCCTGCATGGTGAGATCCGCCACGGCGATGGCGCTGACGAGCGAGGTGTCCTTGATGAGCGAAACAAGCTGGCTGGTCAGCGGCGGCAACATCCGGCGCACGGCCTGCGGCAGGATAACGAGCCGGAGCGTGTTCCATACGCCGAGGCCGAGGCTGATGCCCGCTTCCCACTGCGCCCGGGGCACGGATTGCAGGCCCGCCCGGAACAGTTCCGCCATGTACGCCCCCTCGAACAGGCCGAGGGCCAGCACGGCCGCGCCGAAAGGCCCCACGCCGATGGCGGGAGCGAACAGAAAATACACAAAAAACAACTGAAGGAGCAACGGGGTATTTCGCAAACACCCCACATAGACATGCGCCATGCCCCGCGCCACAGGCCACGGGGAAAGCCGCAGCAACGCCGCGCCGAGCCCGGCGGCGACGGCAAGGGCAAGCCCGAAAAGCGCGATACGCACGGTCATGCCGAGCCCGTCGAGCAACGGGCCGGGGATGAAATGCCCGTCCGTCCAGCGCCCCAGATACCGCCAGACGCGATACCATTGCCAGTCATAGGAAATGCCGTCCGCTCCGGCAAGCACCGCGCGGAACAGCCAGACGCCGATCAGGAGAAAGCATACTCCTACGGCATGGCGTCCCATCCACCGCAGCAACCGGGCCGCAGGGTGAAGCCGCACGCCGCAAGCCCGTTCACTCATAGAGCCTGTCCGCACCCGGCAATGGCGTCAAAAACGGCGTTCGCAGTTTCGGAAACGTCGATGTCCCCAGCCGCGACACGGCAGGTAGCCCACTGACGGTAGAGGGCCTCACGTTCACGGAACAAGTCTTCCACGGTCTGCCCCGGCGCAATGGCAAGCCCGCGATCCGGTTTGCGCGAAATGCGCTCCAAAATGAGAGGAAGCGGCACATCAAGGAAGACCACCGGACCAAGGGAGGTCAGATACCGCATGGCTTCGGGCCGATAGACCACGCTGCCGCCCGTGGCGAGCACAGCGCGCTGCATCCGAAGGGACTGGATGACTCTGGCCTCGACATCCAGAAAACGTTCCTTGTCCAGAGCGTCCGTCACGTCCTGAAGGCGCGCCCCATAGGTGGATTCAATCAGATGATCGGTGTCCACATAGGCCCAGCCGAGGCGTTCGGCCACAGCGCGGCCCACGGTGCTTTTGCCGGCTCCAGCCATGCCGATAAGGGTCACGCACTTGTCCTCGGTCAGGCCGGGAACCTTCATTGAAGAAATCGTGTTCATCACTCTCCCCCGTCGCGTGGGACCGCTTCGCCAAGCGCATACAAGGCAGCGCGCCGGGCATGGATTTCCGTCGTGTCGAACAGCCGCGCGGACGTGTCCCCGGGGCGCACCAGCAGGCCTATTTCCGTACAGCCGAGGATGACGCCCTGCGCGCCCCGGGCCGTCAGGCCGCCGATGATCGCCGCAAACGCCCGCCGGGAGGACTCGGAGACCGTCCCGAGACACAGCTCATCGAAGATGACGCGATTGACGAACGCGCGCCCATCTTCTTCGGGGATCAGCACGGTGATGCCCCGTTCCACGAGCTTGCGCGTGTAAAAATCCTGTTCCATCGTGTAGCGCGTGCCGAGCAGCCCGACCGTGGACACTCCGGCGGCCTCCAGCTCGTCGGCGGTCAGTTCCGCGATGTGCAGCAACGGCAGGGACGTCGCCGCCTGCACCGCGTCCGCCACCTTGTGCATGGTGTTCGTGCAGATGAGCACGCAATCGGCTCCGGCGCGTTCCAGACCGCGAGCGGCCTCCGCCAGCAGTTCGCCGCTGCGTTCCCAGTCCCCTGCCCGCTGGCAGGATGCACTTGGCGGAATGGAACCCGCCGAGCCGCTCCTGCACCAGCCGATTGAGGATCTGGTAGTATGTAACCGTACTTTCCCAGCTCATGCCGCCGATAAGGCCGATGGTCTTCATCAACATGGCTCCCAGTGCGGACGCCCGCGCCGCCTTTTCCCAAAATCAAATATCACGCCGTACCCCGGCGTCCCCTAGACGGGAGTCCGTTGCGCTCGCGCATGGCCTCGGGGAAATACGCCGCCGCCATTTCACGGAGCTTGTATTTCTGGATCTTGCCGCTGGCGGTCAGGGGGAAACCTTTCACCACAGCCACATAGCGCGGAATTTTATACCACGCGATCTTGCCGCGGCAATAGTCGCGCACATCCTCGGGAGCGACGTCCGCACCCTCCTTGGGGATAAGGAACGCGCCCACCTCTTCGCCGTAGCGGCGGCTCGGCACGGCCACGACCTGCACGTCGGCCACTCCGTCCATCTTGAGGAGGAATTCCTCCACCTCGCGGGGGTATACGTTTTCGCCGCCCCGGATGATCATATCCTTGATTCGCCCGCTGATGCTGACATACCCGTCCTCGTCCATGATGCCGAGGTCGCCGGAGTGCAGCCAGCCCTCTTCGTCGATGGCCTCGGCCGTGTCCTTGGGCATATTGTAGTAGCCCTGCATCACGTTGTAGCCACGGCAACACACCTCGCCCACGGCATTACGGGGGACTTCCTCGTTGGTTTCAGGATCGCGGATGGTGACTTCGATGCCGGGCATACTCCGCCCCACGGTCTTGACCCGGCGCTCCACGGTGTCGTCGGTGCGGGTCTGGGTCATGACCGGAGAACCTTCGGTCAGGCCGTAGCAGATGGTGATTTCGCTCATGCACATCTGCTCCATGACCCGGCGCATGAGCGGCTCGGGGCACACGGACCCTGCCATGATCCCCGTACGCAGCGAGGAAAAATCGAAACGCGAGAAGACGCGGTGATCCAGAATGGCCTGGAACATGGTCGGCACGCCGTACAGGGCGGTGCACTTCTCCTGCTCCACGGCGGTCATCACCTGCACGGGGGAGAAGGCGTCGAGCAGCACCATGGTGGCCCCGTGGTTCACGCAGGCCATGACCCCGAGCACGCAGCCGAAGCAGTGGAACAGAGGCACGGGCAGGCATACCCGGTCGCGCGAGGAAAATTTCTGATGGTAGCCGATCCAATAGCCGTTGTTGACGATGTTCACGTGCGTCAGCATCACGCCCTTGGGGAAGCCCGTCGTCCCGGACGTGTACTGCATGTTCACCACGTCATAGGGCGAAATGGACGCCTTGCGGCTTTCGTATTCCTCATCCGAGACATCTCCGGCGAGGGAAAAGAGTTCCGGCAGGGAATACATGCCCCGGTGCTTGTCCGTACCAAGGAAAAACACGCGCTTCAGGTGCGGCAGCCCCTCGACTTCGAGCATCCCGCGCCGCTGGCGGCGCAGTTCGGGGAGCACCTCATATGTGGAAGCAATAAAATCGTGGTCGCGCACGCTGTCGATGATGAAGAGGTTCTCGCATTCCGACTGCTGCAGCAGGTAACGCAATTCCGTTTCGCGGTAATTGGTGTTTACCGTGACCAGAATGGCCCCGATGCGGGCCGTGGCGAACATGAGGGTCACCCAGTGGGGCACGTTGGTCGCCCATACGGCAACCTTCTCGCCCTTTTGTACGCCGATGGACATCAAGCCTCTGGCCATATCGTCCACACACGCCGAAAACTCGGACCACGTCTGCCGCAACTCGCGGTCCGCGTGGATCACGGCGTCGGTATCGGGAAAACGGGCCGCCGTATTCTCCAGAAGCTGGCCCAGCGTCAGTTCCTGCACTGTAAAATCGCTCATGTGAGGACTCCGAAAAAACAAATTGGCAGACATGAAAAGCAAACGGGGATCATACCAAACGAAGTACCCGGCCCGCAAGGGTTCCGTCATGAGAGCTTTGGGGGTTGCCGCGCTTCTCACGGGCGGCTATGGTGCCGGAAAACGCTTATGGGCGGTGCACCCGCGGCTTTCTCCCGTTTTTCCGGCGGTAGAACAGAAATCGGACGCAACGCCTCTTTTTTCGGACACAACGGGAGCGCAACATGAAACGACACGGCTATATCATCGGCGGACAGGTCCAAGGGGTTGGTTTCCGGCCTTTCGTATACCGTGCCGCAACCAGGCTCCGGCTCACCGGGCATGTGGGCAACACGTCGGACGGCGTCAGGGTGGAGGTGCAGGGAACCGATGAGGCTCTGGCCGCCTTTGCCCACGCCCTCGAACACGAACTGCCGCCGCTCGCGCGGATCACGTCCCTCCGCCGCGAGGAACTGCCCCTTGCGGACGGCGAGGCGGCCTTCGCCATCGCGCACAGCGAGGGGCACCACGGCCACGCCGTATTGGTCAGCCCGGATGTGGCGACCTGCGGCAACTGCCTCGCGGACATGCGCGATCCGGCGAACCGGCGTTACCGCTACCCGTTCACGAACTGCACGGACTGCGGCCCCCGCTACACCATCACCCATTCCATCCCCTACGACCGGGCCACCACGTCCATGAGCTGCTTCCCACTGTGCCCGGACTGCGCCGCCGAATACAACGATCCCCTCGACCGCCGTTTCCACGCCCAGCCCAACGCCTGCCCCGTCTGCGGGCCGAAGGTCTGGTTGGCCTCCGCCCCCGAAGGCGATCCCCGTATCCCCGGCCCGGAGCTTGCCGAAGGGCAGCGCGCCATTGAGCGGACAGCCGCCGCCCTGCGTGCCGGAAACATCGTTGCGGTCAAGGGGCTTGGAGGTTTTCATCTGGTCTGCGACGCAACGAGTGCCGAAGCCATCGCCCTGCTGCGCGAACGCAAATGCCGCCCGCACAAATCGCTGGCGATCATGGTGCCGGATCTTGAAACGGCCCGGCGCGTCGCCTGTGTTTCCGATGCGGAAGCCGCCGTCCTGGCCTCCTCCGAACGGCCCATCGTGGTGCTCGCATCGCGCGGCGCCCTGCCGCCCGCCATTGCGCCGGACGTGGGCAGCATCGGCGTCATGCTGCCCTACACCCCGCTGCACCACCTGCTCCTCGAAGCATTCGCCGCGCTTTCTCCGCTCCCGGCCCTCGTCATGACCTCCGGCAACGCGGGCGGCGAGCCCATCTCGCTCGGCAACCGCGAGGCACTGGCCCGCTTGCGGCACATCGCCGACCTCTTTTTGTTCCACAATCGGGACATCCTGATCCGTGCCGACGACTCGGTGGTGCGGGTGGAATCATCGCCGGGAGAATACTTTTCCACAGACAACAATCCACAATATTATCCACAAAAAAACAGCATCCCCTCTGCCAGTTCCCCCTCCCGCCCAAACGGAACTTCTGCGGGGATTCCCTCCCCGTCAGCCAAAAACCTTGAGGGATGGGGGGCCGGGGGCGGAAACCTTTCTTCGGAAAACGCCCTCCCCCGGGAGTCTCCTCCGCTCCATTTCTTCCGGAGGGCAAGAGGGTTCGTTCCGAGGCCGCTGGAACTCCCCCGCGACGCGGGCCGCTGCGTATTGGCCACAGGCGGGGAACTCAAGAACACGCTCTGCCTTACACGCGGCAAGGATGCTTTCCTCAGCCAGCATGTGGGCGACTTGAAAAACCTTGAGACGTTCGAGTTCTTCCAAAACATGGCGGAACACCTCGGCGGGCTGCTGGAAGTCAAACCCGAGGCAATCGTCTGCGATCTGCACCCCGACTACCTTTCCACGGGCTATGCGCTGGATTCCGGCCTGCCCGTCCTGCGCCTGCAACACCACTTCGCCCATGTGTACGGCGTATTGGCGGAAAACGGGCATGACGCCCCCGCGCTCGGGCTGGCGCTGGACGGCACCGGATACGGCACGGACGGAACCATATGGGGCGGAGAACTCCTCTTCGTCGATCCCAAATCCGCTGGCGAGGAACGCTATGGCGGACGCATCGGCCGCCTTGCGCCGTTCCCGTTGCCCGGAGGCGAAGCCGCCATCAGGGAACCGTGGCGTATCACAAGCGGCTTCATGGGGCTTCCCGAGGCTGAAGGACTGGAAGGTTTTGCGGAGGACATGGACTCCCTCTTTGGGGTGGACGGAAAGCACGCCATACACGACGCCATTTTGGAGATGGTCCGCCGCAAGGCCACGCCCATGACTTCAAGCTGCGGGCGCCTGTTCGACGCCGTCTCCGCACTGCTGGGACTGTGCCCGTCCATCACCTACGAAGGGCAGGCTGCCATCCGTCTGGAAGCGCATCAAAACCTATCGGTAACAATGGCCGTGCCCTTCTCCATCAAGGAACGGGGCGGCCTTCTGGAACTTGACACGGCAGCCTTTTTTCTGCACCTGCTGGAACTGCGGCGGACAGGCGTTTCTGTCCCCGATCTGGCCCGCCGGTTTCACCTTGGACTGGCGGAAGGGCTTGCCGATCTGGCGCTTTCCGGGGCGCGGCGCTGCGGCGTCCGCACCGTGGCCCTGTCCGGCGGCGTCTTCCACAACCGGACCATCGCCCTGCTGTTGCCGGAAGCGCTGGCGCGGCGCGGGCTTGTCCCGCTCACGCATCACGCACTGCCGCCCGGAGACGGCGGGCTGTCCTATGGTCAGGCCGCGTGGGCGTCCCACGTTCTCCGCTGATTCAACCTCTGTTCAAAAGGAGTCGCATCATGGTTCGTCACATCGTCTGGTGGACGCTGAAACCCGAAGCTGAAGGCCGTACCGCCGCCGAAAACGCCAAGCTCATCAAACAGCGTCTCGAAGCCCTCATGGGGCAGATTCCGTCCCTCAAGTCCCTTGAAGTGTCCTATGACTTCCTCCCGACCTGCACCATGCCGGTCAACGTGATCCTCATGACCACGCATGACGACGCCGAAGGGCTCAAGGCCTATGCCGAACACCCCGCGCATGTCGCCGTCGGCAAGGAACTTATCAAGCTCGTGACCGAGTCCCGCCAGGCCATCGACTATACTTTCTAAACTTCACCGGAGGAGGGAAAGGGGCCTTCCGGGGAAATGCCCTGCGGTTCCTTCCTCTCTTCCAAGTCTCTTCTCATCAGGCCACAACCGGCCACCCCCCTCCTTTCCTACCGCATACCGTTTATGACCCAACCTGAAAAAACAACGCCGATCGGTGAGTCCCCATCTCCTCACGCGGAAGCGCGGCGGGCCTTTCCCGCAGGACTGGAACAGCCCGAGGGCAGCTTCCGATTCAGCGTCGACGCGCTGTTGCTCGCGGCCTTTGCGGCAAGCCGTACAACCGATGTTACCATACGGTTTATAGATCTTGGAACAGGGTGCGGCGTTGTTGGTCTTGCCTATTTGTTACTTAAACGAAACATTTGCCAAGGCTTTGGTATGGATTGTAATCCCGAGCTGATTGCCGCCGCTCAAAACAATACTGCCAAGCTTGGTTTTTCGGATCGATTTGCTCTGCATACCGGGGAACTTGCCGACACGCGGTTTTTAGAAAACCTCCGTATGGAAGCCTCCC
>OHAP01000969.1_pt1 | contig 19571 bp, 15 predicted proteins | sample 1577171 | NCBI WGS metagenome assembly OHAP01 (sample SAMEA3541489, study PRJEB24748) | human gut metagenome | biome: human gut; feature: human-associated habitat; material: faeces | place: China | collected 2012 | reverse complement strand
TGACCGCGCAGATGATATCGCAGTATGGCTTCTTCAGACATTTATGAAGAAACTGAAAAAGCATCACACCTACCGTGAATCCGAACCGACAACTTCTATCCTTACCATTACCTCAAACGTTGTATATGGAAAAGCTACCGGTGCTCTTCCGGACGGAAGAAAAGCAGGCGCACCGCTTTCACCTGGAGCAAACCCAAGCTACGGTGCAGAACAGAACGGACTTCTTGCTTCCCTGAACTCCGTTGCCAAGCTGCCTTACGAATGGGCACTTGACGGAATCTCTAACACCCAGACCATCAACCCGGATGCAATCGGACATACTCCGGAGGAGCGCATTAACAACCTGGTAAATGTTATGGACGGATACTTCTCACAGGGTGCTCACCATCTGAACGTCAACGTATTCGGAACAGAAAAACTTCTTGACGCTATGGAACATCCGGAAAAAGAAGAATACGCAAACTTTACGATCCGTGTATCAGGATATGCGGTTAAGTTCATCGACCTTACACGCGAACAGCAGCTCGATGTGATCGCAAGAACCTGCCACGATCGTATGTAATTACCGAACTTACACTCTTTTGCCAAACATATCGTTATGCTGGAAGTCATGCATTTTAAAGTGCATGACTTTCGGCACATACAGAAATGCTGCTGGCAGCTTTTCCTGCATACTAAGGCATTTAAAAGACTCTGCCTGATCCGCAGTTTTCCAATCACACAATGAAAAAGGAGATTTTCATATGACTCAAATCAAAGGACTTATTCACTCTACAGAAAGCTTTGGTTCTGTTGACGGGCCTGGGGTACGTTTTATTATATTTGTTCAGGGATGTCCACTGAGATGTCAGTTCTGCCATAACCCTGACACCTGGAATATGACAGATAAAAACGGCGCCACCTGGCGCAGTGCCGATGAGCTTCTTGCGCAGGCTCTGCGTTACCGCACTTACTGGAAAAATGGCGGTGGAATCACCGTATGGAATGGCATAGTATTCATCGAATCCGCGGAAGTGGTCGATGCGGAGCAGGTCATAGATGCCCAGCGCATGGCGGACACGCTGGATCCACCAGGCATAGCCGGTCTGCTTATGGTAGGGCCAGTTGTACAGCGGGTTGCCCCAGAGCTGGCCGTCTGCCGAGAAGTAATCCGGCGGGCAGCCTGCCACCCGGGCAAAGCCGCCGTCTGCATCCAGCTCAAACAGCGGGCCGCCCACCCAGGCATCCACGGAATCTGCCGAGACATAGATGGGGATATCGCCCAGGATCTGTACGTCATTGGCGTTGGCGTAGGCTTTCAGCTTCTTCCACTGGATGCTGAACTCGTACTGCAGAAACTTCCAGAAACCGATTTCTTCCTCGTTCTCTGCCTTAAAAGCTTCCAGCGCCTGCGGCTCCCGCTTGCGGTACTCCCGGGGCCACTGGGTCCAGCTCTTCATGCCGTTGGCGGTCTTGAGGGCCATGTAGAGGGCATAATCCTCCAGCCAGCCCTCGTTTTCCAGCGTGAAGGCATAGTACGCATCCGGATAGTAATGGGCACAGCCGTGCCGACCTGCACACTGCCTGCGCCAGGCGGCGTAGGCGGCACGCAGGATCTTGTAGCGGCTGGTGTACAGGGTGCCGTAATCCACGTTCAGCGGGTCCTTGCCCCAGGGCTCGGCCTTGAGCTGGGCGGCTGTCAGCAGCCCCTCGGCTTTCAGAGCATCCAGATCAATGAAATAAGGGTTGCCCGCAAAGGCAGAGCAGCTCTGGTAAGGGCTGTCCCCATAGCCCGTGGGGCTCAGGGGCAGGATCTGCCAGATCTTCTGGCCTGCCGCCGCAAGGAAATCCACAAATTTTTCTGCCTTTTTGCCAAAGCAGCCGATCCCGTAGGGGCCGGGCAGGCTGGACACCGGCATCAGAATACCACTTTCACGCATTGTAAATCCTTCCTCGTCTCAAACTTTTTGCTGGGGCTTGTCTGTTTTCTATCATAACATAACTGCAGACTATTTTCCACAGGCAAAAAACGTGGTATACTTGTTTTTATATTAGGAGGTGCTTATGCAGCCAACCGAAAAATACTATGAACACGATGCCTACCGCCGGGAGGCGGTGGGGCATATTTTAGCCGCAGAGCCGGACAGCCGGACCGGCGGCGGGCGCATCGCGCTGGACGGCACGGTGTTCTACCCCGAGGGCGGCGGCCAGCCTGCCGACCGGGGCACCCTGACCCTTGCCGACGGCACGGTGCTGACCGTCACCGATGTCCACGAGCAGGCGGGTGTCATCTGGCACATGGTCACTTCCCTGCCCGCCGGGGCGGTGCCCGGGGCCGAAGCGGCACAGGCCATCGACTGGGCATGGCGCTTTGACAAGATGCAGCAGCACACCGGCGAGCACATCCTCTCCGGCATCCTGCACAGCATGTTCGGGGCCGAGAATGTGGGCTTCCACATCGGCTCCGATGCCGTGCGGATGGACACGAACATCCCCATCTCCGCCGAGGGGCTGAAAGCGGCCGAGACTGCCGCCAACCGCATCATCTGGGAGAATGTGCCGGTGAACATCACCTACCCCACCCGGGAGGAGCTGGCCGCCCTGACCTACCGCTCCAAAAAGGAGATCGAGGGGCAGGTGCGGATCGTGACCATCCCCGGGGCGGATGTCTGTGCCTGCTGCGGCACCCACACCGCCTTTACCGGTGCGGTGGGCCAGATCAAGATCCTGGCCGCTGAAAACTATAAGGGCGGCGTACGCCTGAGCATCGTCTGCGGCGGGCGCGCGCTGGAAGCCACGCAGGCCATGCGGGCGCGGCAGGCAGAGATCGGTGCCCTGCTCAGCGCCAAAGCCAGCGAGACGGCCAACGCCGTGCACCGGGTGTATGACGAGTACACCGCCCTGAAATTCACCCACTTCGGGCTGTGCAGCCAGCTCTTTGAGGCGCTGGCCGCGCAGGCAACGCCCGGTGCGGATGCCATCCGCATCGTGCCGGGGCTGGACCCGGACGGCCTGCACCGGTTGGCTGTCCGCCTGACCGAAGCCACCACCGGCCTGTGCGCGGCCCTGACCCCCAACGAAAAGGGCACCGGCTACTGTATCGCCCAGGCGGGCGGTGATGTCCGTGCCCTGACCAAAGCCCTGAACGCCGCCCTCAATGGCCGCGGCGGCGGCAAACCCGGCATCTGTCAGGGAAGCTGCGCCGCAGAGCCGGAACAGGTGGAAGAATTTTTGCGGGAGCAAGACCGGTAAGCATCCTCGCCCTCTCCGTCTTTGCTTCGCAAAGCCACCTCTCCCAAAGGGAGAGGCTTTGGCAGTGCGGAAAACCATCCGTTTTTGCCAAAGGCTCCCCCTTTGGGGGAGCTGGCGCGTCAGCGCCTGAGAGGGCGAGCCACGTTAATTTTAAGGAGAACAACAAACTATGAGAATGCGTTTCAAACCCTACGCCCACGATGAGCTGATGGCCGCCGATTTCCACGTCCACGAGCCCCTGATCTGGGGCGGCAAGTGGCACGCACAGTATGCCCGCCCGGAGCAGCCCTTTGTGCTGGAGCTGGGCTGCGGCAAGGGCGGCTTCATCTCCCAGCTGGCCTGCGCCCACCCGGAGAACAACTATCTGGGCATCGACATCACCGACAAGGTGCTGATCCTTGCCAAGCGCAAGATCGAGGCCGCTTACACCGAGGCAGGCCGCCCCATCGACAACGTGAAGATCATGAGCACCGACATCGAGCGCATCAAGGGCGTGCTCACCGCTGAGGATACCGTCAGCCGCATCTACATCAACTTCTGCAACCCGTGGAGCAAAAACGCTTCCTCCAACAAGCACCGGCTCACCTATCCCCGCCAGCTCATCCAGTACCGCGAATTCCTCAAGGACGGCGGCGAGATTTACTTCAAGACCGATGACGACGACCTGTTCCGCGACAGCCTGGAGTATTTCCCCGCTTCCGGCTACGAGATCACCTGGAAGACCTTTGACCTGCACGAAAACGAGCCGGAGTGGAACATCCGCACCGAGCACGAGGGGATGTTCACCGAAATGGGCATCAGGATCAAGGCCCTGATCGCCAAAAAGCTGCCCGGCGATGAGACCGTGACCTGGATCGAACCCAAGGTCCTGAAAAAGAGGAAGGCTGCGGAGGAAGCTGCTGCCGCTGCAAAGGAGGAGTAAGATGTCCTTTTTTGTCAACACCATGGTCTGCGGCTTTTCGCTGTATCAGATCCTGGCGTTTTTCCTGATCTACTCCTGCCTGGGCTGGTGCCTGGAGGTCATCTATGCTGCCGTTTCCACCGGCCAGCTGGTGAACCGCGGCTTTCTGAACGGCCCGGTCTGCCCCATCTACGGCTTTGGCATGATCATTGTGCTGTTCACCCTTTCGCCGCTGGTAGACAACCTGCTGCTGCTCTATATCGGCGGCGTGATCCTGCCCAGCGTGCTGGAGCTGGCAGGCGGCTGGGCGCTCTACAAGCTCTACCACACCCGGTGGTGGGATTACAGCGACTTCCCCTTCAACATCGGCGGATATATCTGCCTGGAGTTCTCCCTTTTGTGGGGCGTGGGCACCGTTGTGGTGATGAAGGCCGTTCACCCCGTGATCGCCGGCCTTGTGGAGATGGTCCCCCAGATGGTGGGCTTTGTCCTCATGTGCATCCTGTACGCCTGCTACGCCGCCGACGTGGTGGTGACCGCCTTTGCGGCCTCTGACCTGGCCCGTGAGCTGGATGCCCTGGAAAAGGTGGCCGACAGTATGCACGCCGTGTCCGATGCCATGACCGAGCTGCTGGGTACCACCGCCATGGATGTGGACCAGAAGATGGACGAGAGCCGCCTGCAGCTCAAGCTGGCGGCTGCCGAGGCCCGGGACAATGCCGCCAAGCTGAGCCCCCGGGATGCCGCTGCCGCCCTGCGCGCCAAGGCCGACGAGGCCATGGAGGCCGCCCGCAAGTCCTCGCAGGAGGCCCGGCTCAATGCCTCTGAGGCCGCCACTGCCGTCAAGCTGGCTGCCAGGGGCACCGCAGAGCGCACGGCAGAGCTGCTCCGTCTGGAACAGCTGGCCGAGGAACTGCAGGCCCGCAGCGAGGAGATGCGCGCCCGCACCCGGAGCTCCAAGTACTTTGGCAAGGGCCGTATGCTCCGCGCTTACCCCAAGCTGCGCCACGGCGAAAAGCACCGCTCTCTGGACGAGCTGCGGGAGCGCCTGAAGTACGAGCGCAGGCACTGACCCTGACCGTTGCAGCAACCCCAACTGCCCCTGACCGGCTTCTTTCGGTCAGGGGCAGTTTTCTTGCACTGCATTCTCCATAAAGTCAGGCAGATCTTGTGCTGCCGCACGATTTTGTTTTCATTCTGTTTTCCACCTTGTACGCTCCTTTTTTGTATACTTTTCCAAATCTATTTTCGTCATATTGACAAAAAAAAAAAAAGAGTATTTTATCCTGTGCAATATGCTATTCCCGCTAAAAACTGAAGAATCGACAAGCCAGTTGAAAGACTGCGACGCAAAGCGAAAGGGCCTGTAATATGGCAGCCAGCCGCACGTTATTCTCTCCGGGTAAGGGAATATGAAACCTTGCACCTCCTTGTGAAGATGCGTCGGCTTCCCTTCAGGAGAGCGAGCGCGCAGCGGGCCTGCAAGGGTTCAGAGCGTTGTACCAGCCGTTTGGCCGGTGCGGCGCTCTTTTGTTTTGGTTGAAATAGAGAGAATTTTTGGGAATATCATGGAAAAGGAGTAAAATTTTATGCGATACAAACCGCTTGCACTGCGTGTTCTTTCCACCGCAGCTATGCTTTCCATCGTGGCATCCTGCGCCGCTCCGGCCTTTGCGGCCACCTATGATCTGTACAACGGTGATGTTTCCGTCAGCGCGGAATCCGACGGTAAACAGTACGTCAGCCAGTGGACGGATGATGAACATACCCACTATGCCCAGAATGACAAAGGCAAAGACATCAATCACCTGGAAGACAATAACGTCACCCTGACGAGCAAAGGCGAGGAAACTAAGAACACCATTACGGTCAGCGCCGAAAAAGATCAGGAAGCCAAGGTCACACTGGATAATGTAAACATCGACACACGGGATGGAGACACCCCCTATGCAGAAGGTAATGCCGCTATGGTTGTAAAAGGTGCAGGTGATGTAACCTTGGAACTGGACGGCAGCAATGTTCTGACAAGTGGAGTGTATAATGCCGGTCTACAGAAAAACGATTCCGATTCTACCGGCACGCTGACCATTCAGGATAGAAATGATAAAGCCGGGTCGCTGACCGCAACCGGCGGCATGGGTGGCGCTGGCATTGGCGGCTCCGCAGTTTCGTCCGATCATTACAATAACGGAACTGAAAATATTACAATCACTGGTGGCAAGATCACCGCAACCGGAGGTCAAGGGGCTGCTGGTATTGGCGGCAGTTATACACTTCCATACGGTGATCCCAAAAAAGATGTTAAGAATATAACCATTACTGGTGGAGAGTTAACAGTGACGGGCGGTACAGACGCAGCCGGCATCGGTGGTGGTTACAACTCCGAAGGCGATGTAACTGGCATTCATATTTCCGGCACAAAGAATACGACCATTACCGGAGGCAAGATTGCGGCTGCCATCGGCGGCGGTTCGTTTACGGATGTTCATGCCGGTAACAGCTATCTCGCAGGAACTGTCAGCGATATTAAAATTTCGGATGCAGATCTGACGGCCATTGCAGGGCCTTCCGGTGTAGCAATCGGAACAGGGCATGGCCATTATGTCGGAGATGATTTTGTTTCGATCACAGGCAATTCGCATGTTACGGTACAAAAGAACGAATCGATTCGCGATGGATCAAGCGGAATTATTACATATGTGTATGGAGACAGTGCATGGATCGGCATCGGCGGTGGTTGCAAGCTTCAGTCGAACACACCGATTCAATCCGAAGAGAAAGTGATTGATTTCCCTTGCCTTGTACCCGGCAGTTTGACCTATAAGGACAAAGATGGAACCGTCGACCATGTGTTCACCGGCAAGGGACACCCGTGGGACGATGGCGTTGTCACCACCCCCGCTTCCTGCTTTACCGATGGCGTAATGACTTACACCTGCACAAAGTGCGGTGTTGTTAAAACAGAAGTGATTCCCGCAAAGGGCGCACACACCTGGGGTGAGTGGGAAACCGTGAAGGAAGCCACCACCACCGAGACCGGCCTGCGCCAGCGGGTGTGCAGTGTCTGCGGCGCGGTAGAGCAGGAAGAGATTCCCATGCTGACACCGGCAGTTCCGACTGCTCCGGCCGCTCCCACTGCTCCGGCCGCTCCCACGGTTCCCGCAGCAGAGAACACCTCTGCCCCGGAGCTGCGTGTGCTTGCACCGGATAGCATCCCCCAGACCTTCACCGTAAAACAGAGCGGCACTGTGCGCACCTATGAAAGCCCCTATAACAGCGGCACTCTGACCGGCACCATGGAAACGCTGGAATACCTGCAGGAACAGGGCGCACAGACCATCGTGTTTACCACCAACCAGCGCACCAGCTCGTTCCAGATTTCGGAGCTACTGGCACTGGTGAACGAGGGCGATGTGTTCTACCTGAACCACATGGATGCCAACGAACCCACCCTGCTGGTGGTTGCTAACGACCACAGCGAGCTGCTGGGGTAACCCTTATTCCTTAACCATCCCCGAATATTCCCAAATATACGTAGAAGCGCCTCATCCTTCACCGGATGGGGCGCTTCTGCGTTGTAATGGGTCGAATTTTCTGTTATACTGTACCTGTCGGCCTTCCGACCTCGATCTATAAGAGGAAGGGGGTGATTCCTATGGATATTTTATTCTCTTTCATCCTGTCCGTCGCAGCGGGTGTGGTCAGCTACTACATCTGCAAGTGGCTTGAGGAACAGTTCAAGGCCGGTAAGCACTAACCCTTAGCAAGCAGGAAGCCCCCTTGGTATTCGCAGTACCGAGGGGGCTTCTTGTTGCTTTGGTGGAACCATGGAATGGTTCCGTAGTCTCATCTACAACTTTAGTATATGCACTCCTGCGCAAAAAGTCAAGAGGGCCGCCACAGATTTTGTTGCGCTCCTGCGCCTGTTTCAGCTTATCACGCCCACAGATCCTCGGGGTACAGGCCCTCCTGGGTTTTCTGGGCGATGGCGGCCACCACGGTGGGCTTATCTTCGCGGTAGGTCACACCGTACCACTTATCGGTGCTCTTGAGCACGGTGACTGCTGCCTTGCCCTCATCAATGAGCTCGCTGGCCACAGTGGGCAGGAAATACTCGCATTTGAGGGGGTTCTTGGGCAGATTCTCACGCAGCCAGCCCGCAAAGCGGCGGTCGGCCTCGTCCAGGAAGCTCTTGCCGAAGCCCCACAGGTTCATGCTGACCGGTGCTTCCACCGGCAGGTCATCCGTGCCCTCACCGGTGAGGGAGATGCAGCGGATGCCGCCCTCACAGGTCTCAATGCCGGTGCGCTCGGTCACGCTGTGCAGGGTGCCGTCCGGGTTCACCACGCAGACACCGCGGGAGACGGTGCCGTTCTCAGAGACAGTATTCTTGAGCAGGTAGCTCACCATGCAGTAATCGTAGACGGTGCCGTCCTGATGGTTGGACAGATACTCATAGATGACCTTGAAGGCCTCAGGGCCGTAGTAATCGTCCGCGTTGATGACGGCGAAGGGCCCATCGATGAGGTCTTTTGCGGCCAGCACGGCGTGGCAGGTGCCCCAGGGCTTGACACGGCCCTCGGGGATGGTGAAGCCTGCGGGCAGCTCATCCAGCTGCTGGAAAGCGTATTTCACGTTCATGCCCTGAGAGACGCGGTCACCGATGGCGGCTTTGAAGGCCTCCTCGATCTCGTGCTTGATGACAAAGATCACGGTCTCAAAGCCTGCGCGGTGGGCATCATACAGGGAGTACTCCACAATGGGCTGACCCTTGGGGCCCACCGGGTCGATCTGCTTCATGCCGCCGTAACGGCTGCCCATGCCGGCAGCCATGACTACCAATACCGGTTTGTTCATTTTTCTTTCCTCCTGCGTCAGTGCGCTGTTCTTTGAGTCTATTATACTCCAAATTTTCCCGGGCAACAAGGGATAGCTTTTCCTTGAATTTTTGCATGGATTCTCACCCACTGCCGTGATAGAATAGAGGCAATGGAGTTTCCGCAGAAAAGGAGAATGCTTATGTCAACCAAAACTGTCTGGATCACCGGCGCGTCCTCCGGCATCGGGCGGGAGTTTGCCCGCCGCTATGCCCGGCTGGGCTTCCGGCTCATTCTGACCGCCCGCCGCCGCGACCGGCTGGAGACCCTTGCCGCCGAGCTCCGGGCGAAACACGGCACCCTCTGCCGCATCGTACCCGCCGACCTTGAGCAGGATGCGCAGGTCACCGCCCTGTGCGAAGCACTGGCAGACGAACGCATCGACCTGTTCCTCAACAACGCGGGCTTTGGTGCCTGCGGTGCCTTTTCCGAAACGGACGCGGGCAAGGAGCTTTCCATGCTGCGGGTGAACGTGCTGGCCATGCACCGGCTGTTCAAGTTCACCCTGCGCAAGATGGAAGCCCAAGGCTTTGGCACCATCTTGAACGTGGCATCCTCGGCGGGCCTGCTGCCGGGCGGGCCCTATATGGCGGGCTACTACGCCTCCAAGGCATACGTTGTCAGCCTGACCCGCGGCGTGGCCGAGGAGCTGCGGGAGCAGCACAGCCCGGTCTATGTCTGTGCCCTCTGCCCCGGCCCCGTGGACACCGAGTTCAACGACCGCGCCGACGTGGTGTTCGCCCTCAAGGGCATCACCCCGGAGCTCTGCGTGGAGGAAGCCATGCGCGGGATGCTCCACCGCAAGACCATCATCGTGCCCAGCACCCTGATGCGCCTTGCCACCACGGCCCAGAAGCTCGTTCCCACGCCCCTGCTCATGCCCATCCTGGCCCACCAGCAGAAGAAAAAGCTGGGCTGATGGCCGCTTGACAGCGCACCGCCGCTCATGTATCTTAGAGGTATCCGAAAAAACAGGAGGAATGTTCCATGAAAATTGCACTCATCAACGAAAACAGTCAGGCCGCCAAGAACGGCATCATTGAAGCCGCCCTGAAAAAGGTGGTGGAACCCATGGGCCACGAGGTGGTCAACTACGGCATGTACACCGCCGAGGATGCCGCCCAGCTGACCTATGTTCAGTGCGGCATTCTGGCCGCCATCCTGCTGAACAGCGGCGCGGCTGACTACGTCATCACCGGCTGCGGCACCGGCGAGGGTGCCATGCTGGCCCTGAACAGCTTCCCCGGCGTGATCTGCGGCCATGTGGAGGACCCCGTGGACGCTTACACCTTTGCCCACGTCAACGACGGCAACGCCGTTTCCATGCCCTTTGCCAAGGGCTTTGGCTGGGGCGGCGAGCTGAACCTCGAGTACTGCTTCGAGAAGCTGTTCGGCTTTGGCCACGGTCAGGGCTACCCCAAGGAGCGCGTTGTGCCCGAGATGCGGAACAAGGCCATTCTGGATGATGTGCGCGCTGCCACCTTCAAGCCCCTGATCGAGTGCCTGCAGAGCATCGACCAGGACCTGCTCAAGGGAGCCGTTGCAGGCGAGAAGTTCAGTGAGCTGTTCTTCGCTTCCTGCAAGGACGAGCAGCTGGCCGCCTACATCAAGACCCTGCTGTAAGCAGAAGCAGCAGGATATCCGGATCCTATCCAAACACATCCTGCCCGCTCTGAAAAGGGCGGTTTATGATACGAAACACGAGGAAGTCTAATATGGCATGGTTATACCATTTCAATCAGATCGTCACCCACGGTATGGAGGGGTTTCTGGAGACAGCGGTGCCGATGATCTCCGGGCTGGCTGAGATCATCGGCCTGTTCATCATCGTCACCAGCCTTGTCAAGGCTACCTACCACTATGTGCGGGCCACCTTTTTCCATGGCCAGCACGATTTCCTCCACGAGATGTCCAGCGGCCTGACCACAGCGCTGGAGTTCCTGATGTCGGCGGAGATCGCCAAGACCTTCCTGCTGCAGAACCTGGAATCGGTGGTGCCGCTGGCGGCCACCTTTGCCCTGCGGGCCATGATGAGCCTGATGCTCCACTGGGAGATGGAGGGCGGGCACCGCTCCGGCCGCAAAAAGGAAGAAACGCCCGCCGGTGAGGCCGAGAAAAAAGAATGACTTATAAAGTTTCCCTCTTTTTTCTCGGTTCTGGGTTGTGTAAAACGTAAAAATCGTGCCCCGGCTCTTGACAGTTTTGCACAAAGGGGCTATACTCGTGCCATCGAAAGCAAAGGCGCTGACGGAAGTGATTCCGCCAGCGCCTTTTGTGTTTTCGCTGGATATTGCTCGGGAGGAATAGAGGGCCTCCTGAACAAGGCTCCCGCGCACATTCGGTGCGGGGAGCGCATTACAAACCGGGGAGGTATTATAATGTTCAGTTCCATAAACACCTGTTGGGTGCTGGTTGCGGCATTCCTAGTCTACTTTATGCAGGCCGGTTTTGCGCTGTGTGAGGCGGGCTTTACCCGCGCCAAAAACACCGGCAACATCCTGATGAAAAACATGATGGACTTCTGCATCGGCACACCGTGCTACTGGGTCATCGGCTTCGGCCTGATGTTCGGCGGCACAAGCGCGCTGATCGGCGGGTTCGATCCGTTCATTCAGGGCGATTACAGCCACCTGGGGCTTGATATCCCGCTGTGGGTGTACATCGTGTTCCAGACCGTGTTCTGTGCCACGGCAGCCACCATCGTGTCCGGCTCCATGGCCGAGCGCACCAACTTCAAGGCTTACTGCGTTTATTCCGCTGCCATTTCGCTGGTGGTCTACCCCATCTGCGGCCACTGGATGTGGGGCGGCGGCTGGCTGCAGAGCATGGGCTTCCATGATTTTGCCGGTTCCGCAGCCGTTCACAATGTGGGCGGTGTGATCGCCCTGCTGGGTGCCGCAATGCTCGGCCCCCGTATCGGCAAGTACGACAAAGACGGCAACCCCCACGCCATTCCCGGCCACAACCTGACCGCCGGTGCGCTGGGCGTGTTCATCCTGTGGTTCTGCTGGTTCGGCTTCAACGGCGGCTCTTCCCTGAGCCTTGCCACCGACGAGGCCATGACCCTGACGGGTCTTGTCTGCTTCAACACCAACCTGGCCGCTGCCGTTGCCACCTGCGTGACCATGATCTTCACCTGGCTGCGCTACGGCAAGCCCGATGTCTCCATGACCCTGAACGGCTCTCTGGCCGGTCTGGTCGCCATCACCGCAGGCTGCGACGCGGTTTCTCCCTTCGGTGCCTTCATCATCGGCTTCGTGGCCGGTATCCTCGTGGTCCTGAGCGTTGAATTCTTTGATAAGATCGCAAAGATCGATGACCCCGTGGGTGCTGTCTCCGTTCACTTTGCAAACGGCGTGTGGGGCACCATTGCTGTGGGCCTGTTCTCCAACGGCGGCGACGGCGTGGGCAAGGGCCTGTTCTACGGCGGCGGCTTTGCACAGCTGGGCACCCAGCTGCTGGGCCTTATCACCGTTGATGTGTACGTTGTGGTCGTGATGTTCATCATCTTCAAGATCATCGACAAGACCATCGGCCTGCGCGTCCCTGCTGAGGTGGAGATCGACGGCCTGGATATCCACGAGCACGGCCTGACTTCTGCTTACGCCGGTTTCTCCATCTCCGATGCCAACGCCGCTGCCATGGTGCCCAACGAGAACACCGATCTGGGCGAGGATGATGCCTCCAAGGCAAGCGCCGTGCAGATGAACGCTGCCGTGCCTGTGGTCAAGGAGCCTGCCGTCATCCACGATGGCATCTACGACACCGGGATGCACAAGGTGTCCATCATTGCAAAGCTCTCCAAGTTCGATCAGCTCAAGACCGCGCTGAACGATCTGGGTGTGACCGGCATGACCGTGACCCAGGTGATGGGCTGCGGCATCCAGAAGGGCACCACCGAGAAATACCGCGGCGTGCCTGTGGACAGCACCCTGCTGCCCAAGATCAAGGTCGAGGTCATTGTTTCCAAGATCAGCGTGGACGCTGTGGTGGATGCCGCCAAAAAGGCCCTGTACACCGGCCACATCGGCGATGGTAAGATCTTTGTTTACAACGTGACCCGCGTGGTCAAGATCCGCACCGGCGAAGAAGATTTCGCCGCCCTGCAGGATGTGGAGTAACGCTCCGCACAATTTCAACCGCTGTCCCGCTTTGAAAGCGTGACGATATTTGTTCTCCTTGTTCTCCTTTTCCTTTTTCTGAAATCCATTCGGCAGAACCCCTGCTTTCTCCGCACAAGGAAGCAGGGGTTTGTTGTTGTCACCACGATGTGAGCCCCCTGCAATGGTTCCGGGTTGACATCCCCGTGCGGGCGTGTTATTTTGGAGTGTAAAATTTTCAGTTTTTTTGTATCAGGAGTTTCTATGAGCAACTTGAACGATTTTAACCGCGAGGCCAAAGCCGCCCTGCGGGTGGCCCTGCAATGGCTGCTGCTGGCCGTGCCCACGGGTCTGGTCTGCGGCGCAGTCGGCACAGCGTTCCACCTGAGCGTGGAGTACGTCACCGAGCTGCGGGCCGCGCAGAGCTGGCTGCTGCTCTGCCTGCCGCTGGCGGGCCTTGCCATCGTGGCACTCTACAAGGTCACAAAGTGCGAAGGCGTGGGCACCAACAATGTCATCCGCGCCGTGCAGAGCGGCGAGCCGGTCAGCCTGCTGCTGGTGCCCGCCATCTTTCTGGGCACGGTGCTCACCCACCTGTTCGGCGGTTCTGCCGGCCGCGAGGGTGCAGCCCTGCAGATGGGCGGCAGCATCGGCTGGAACGTGGGCAAACTGCTCCACCTGAGCGATTACGTCCGCCGCACTGCCACCATCAGCGGGATGGCCGCGTTCTTCTCCGCCCTGTTCGGCACCCCGTTGACTGCTGCCCTCTTCGCCATGATGGTGGAGGACGTGGGGCTGACGTTCACTTCGGCCTTTATGCCCGCGTTCACGTCGGCCCTCATTGCTTACGGCGTATCCCTGTTCTTCGGGATTGCCCCGACCAATTTTGTGCTCAATTCCATCCCGCACCTGACGCTGGAAACCGCGCTTCAGACCGCCCTGCTGGGCATTGCCTGTGCCGCCGTGACCCGGCTGTTCTGCTGGACGCTTCACACTCTGGAGCACGGGATCCCCAAACGGATCCCGAATCCCTGGCTCCGGGCTTTTGCGGGCGGTGCAGCCGTAGTAGCGTTCTCGTATCTGTTCGGTGTCGGGCGGTACAACGGGGCCGGAATGGCCGTCATTGCCGATGCCGTGGAGCAGGGAGTCGCGCTGCCCTGGGATTTTCTGTGCAAGATCTTCTTGACCGCCCTGACCCTGGCAGTAGGCTTCAAAGGCGGCGAGGTGGTCCCAAGTTTCTACATCGGGGCGACCTTTGGCTGCATCGCCGGACCATGGCTGGGCCTGCCCGCCGGGTTTGCCGGTGCCATCGGTCTGGTCTGCGTGTTCTGCGGAGCCACAAACGCCCTGATCCCCTCCATCCTGCTTGGATTCGAGCTGTTTGGCGGGCAGGGGCTGGAGCTTATTGCGCTGGGCTGCGGCGTGTGCTACATGCTCTCGGGCCACCACGGCCTCTACAGCAGCCAGACCTTTGTCACCAACAAGCTGCGGCCGGAGTATGCCTCCCACAAGTGGCGGGTCAAGCTGAAGAAAAAAGAAGAATGATTTTTCGCAGATTTTCGCCGCGGAGAGCTTGATTTTTTGCCGCCATCGTGCTACAATCAGCGTAGTTTCATCCTGACCAAAGCGATGATGCGGACAAACCGAAGCTCGTTCCCCATGACGCAGAGAGGGCTGCCCCGGATACCGGGTGCTGCAAGCAGCCTGCCGTGCATCGGGCTTCTACCACCGCAGAGCGCAGAGGAGAACCTCTGCCGGGTGCGCCCGTTACAGCACAGCGAGTGGCGTGTTCTCAATGGCACGCAATTCGGGTGGAACCGTGGAACGCGTGAAATCTTCAGGCGCTTCATCCCGTAAATTTGAGCGGGATGGAGCGCTTTTTTGTTTTAACTTTCATCAAAAGGAGAACCGCTATGAAGATCATCTACAAAGACGGCCATGTGGACGAGTGCCCGCAGGACCAGGAACTGCATGTTATCCGCCACACCGCTGCTCACATCATGGCACAGGCCATCAAGCGCCTGTACCCCGAGGCTGACTTTGCCTTTGGCCCTGCCACCGAGAACGGCTTCTACTACGATGTCGATCTGGGCGACACCAAGCTCACCGATGACGATCTGGCCAACATCGAAAAAGAGATGCGCAAGATCTGCAAGGAAAATCTGGCCATCAAGCCCTTCATCCTGCCCCGTGACGAGGCTGTGAAGCTGATGGAGGAGCGCCAGGAGCACTACAAGATCGAGCACATGGCTGACCTGGCCGACGAGACCGAGTTCAGCTTCTTCCAGCAGGGCGAGTACGTTGACATGTGCATCGGACCCCACCTGACCTACACCAAGGCGCTGAAGGCCTTCAAGATCACCCAGCAGTCCGGCGCATACTGGAAGAACGACAAGGAAAACAAGATGCTGACCCGTATCAACGGTGTGGCATTCCACAACCAGGAAGAGCTGGAAGCCTGGGAGAAGGAGCAGCAGGAGGCCCGTGAGCGCGATCACCGCAAGATTGGCAAGGAGATGGGCCTGTTTATGACCGACGACCTGGTGGGCCGCGGCCTGCCCATGTTCCTGCCCGCAGGCTACACCGTCTGGCAGGAGCTGGAGAACTATATCAAGGAGAAGGAGCGTGCACGCGGCTACCTGCACGTGATGACCCCCTGCATCGGTACCGTGAACCTGTACAAGACCTCCGGCCACTGGGATCACTACCGCGAGAACATGTTCCCCGCCATGGAGATGGAGGGCGAGAGCTATGTCCTGCGCCCGATGAACTGCCCCCACCACATGATGATCTACGCAAATCGTCCCCACTCTTACCGTGACCTGCCCATGCGCATCGGTGAGATCGCACACGATTTCCGCTACGAGTCCTCCGGCACCCTGAAGGGCATTGAGCGCGGCCGCCACTTCTGCCAGAACGATGCCCACCTGTTCTGCACCCCGGAGCAGATCAAGAGCGAGGTTGCCGATGTCTGCAACCTGATCTTCGAGACCTACAAGGACTTCAAGATCACCGATTACCGCTGTGTTCTGTCTCTGCGTGACCCCGCCGACAAGAAGAAGTACCACGACGACGATGCCATGTGGAACCACGCCGAAAACGCTCTGCGCGAGGTGCTGACCGAGCTGGGCATCCACTTCACCGAGGAGATCGGCGAGGCCGCCTTCTACGGCCCCAAGCTGGATGTGAATGTCAAGCCCGCCGTGGGTGCTGAGTATACTCTGTCCACCTGCCAGCTGGACTTCTGCCTGCCCGCAAAGTTCCACCTGACCTATGTGGACAAGGACGGCTCCGAAAAGACCCCCGTTGTCCTGCACCGTGCGATCCTGGGCTCCCTGGACCGCTTCATGGCCTACCTGATTGAGGAGACCAAGGGCAAGTTCCCCACCTGGCTGGCACCTGTTCAGGTCAAGGTCCTGCCCGTTTCCGAAAAGACCCTCGAGTATGCGGAGAGCATCACCGAGAAGCTGGTGGAGGCCGGTGTCCGCGTGGCTCTGGACGACGACAACCAGAAGATCGGCTACAAGATCCGTGCCGCACAGCAGGTGGACCGTGTGCCCTACATGCTGGTTCTGGGTGCCAAGGAAGCCGAGGCCGGCAACCTCTCTGTCCGTGACCGCAAGGGCGAGACCACCACGATGGAAGTGGATGAATTCATCGCAAAGGTCACCGAGGAGATCAAGACCCGCAGCTACAATGCTTGATATTGTAAAAAAAGAGCTGCAAAGTGAAGAGCATCCAAACGAAGAAACCATTGCTGCCATGTTGGAAGCCGAGCGCATTGCGCAAGACCCCAATGTAAAGCATTATACGGATTTGGATGAACTATTTGCAGATTTGAAACGTTAAATGAACAGCGCCGCTTTCCCATGACCGGGAGAGCGGCGCTGTTCGTTTACTGATTTTTTCGGTCTGCCCACGCACGGACGGCAGAGTAGAGGGCGGCGAAGACAAGCCCGGCCACGGCCCAGATGATCCAGCTCTTTTCCCAGTTGTTGTTCCAGAAGCTGACAGCGAGGTACACCGCCGTCACAAGGCACCAGTAGGCCCCGGCAAACCAACCGACACGGCGGTTCGTCCACTTTTCGCGGACGGTGTATTCCCCCGTTTGCAGCAGCTTATCAAAGCTGCCCTGGGTCATCCCGGCCCGGATGAACAACTGTACTGCACCGGCCACAATGGCCAGCAGCAGGCCGACTGCGGCAGCGACCCAGAAGCCTGGTACTCCCAGCATGGCCGTGCCCAGGATCGGCACCACGGCCAGCACACAGAGCACCACGCCCTGGGTCATGCTGCGGCGGTAGGTGGGCGCATACTCCTGTTTCTGCCGCTCCACGATGCCCTCCACACCATAGGCAAGGGCGATCTGCTCTTTTTCCAGATATTCGAACGCTTCCAGCCGGATGGCGGCGGGCAGGATGAGCAGCAGCCCCAGCGCGACGAAGAGCAGCAGGACGATGACACCGATCCCTGCCATCCGCTCTTCGTTGGGTGTACCATCGCTCCATGCGCCCAGAATAAGCAGCGCGATGGGGCTGAGGATGCACAAGCCCACACCCGCCGCCATCTTCCCATGCACGGCCTGCACCGTGCTGAGATATGCGTTTGCCTCGTCAAATGAGACGGTGCGGCAGGGTTCCGTCACCCGCTCTTCCCTCGGCAGCGGGGCCGTGGCATCGGGCTGTTCCAGCTCATCTTTTAATAAGTAGTCGGTGCTCACTTCAAACAGAGCACTCAGCTTCAGAATTTTATCCAGGTCGGGGATGGACGTTCCGCCCTCCCACTTCGAAACAGCCTGACGCGAAACGTTCAACCGATCGGCAAGCTCTTCCTGGCTCCATCCATTCTGGCGGCGGAGAAGGGCAATTTTTTCGGCTAAGATCATAGTGTTCTCTTTTCTGCCGCAGGGCGGCGTATCAATGGATTCCGGCGGACGTCCTCTATGCTGTTATCATAGCAGATTTTCCAGTTGACAACCACCAATTGCGGCTTGAAATTTGTCAACCAGCGGTTGCAGCCACGCAAAAACCGCCTGCACCCAGCATAATCGCATGGGCACAGGCGGTTTTGTTTCCACTATCTGTTACTTCAGCAGGTTATTATCCGAAAAGTAGTCAATCCGCATGGCCTTGCGGACATTGGCCAGGGTGGCGGCAGCGGTCTTTTCAGCCACGGCGCTGCCTTCCTTCAGGATCTCCACGACCTCGGGCAGGCGCTGCTCCCACTCCTTGCGGCGGTTGCGGATGGGCTCCAGCTCGGCCTGCATGACGGCGTTGAGGAACTTCTTGATCTTCACATCGCCCAGACCGCCGCGCTGATAGTGGGCCTTGAGCTCATCGAGGTTCTGGTACTCCGGCAGGAACTCGGCAAAGTGCTCGGGGCGGCTGAAAGCGTCCAGATAGATGAACACGGGGTTGCCCTCCACCTTGCCGGGGTCCTGCACCCGCAGGTGGTTGGGGTCGGTGTACATGGACATGATCTTCTTCTTGATGTCCTCGGGTTCATCCGACAGATAGATGCAGTTGCCCAGACTCTTGCTCATCTTGGCCTTGCCATCGATGCCGGGCAGGCGCAGGCAGGCGGCATTCTGGGGCAGCATGATCTCAGGCATGGTCAGGGTCTCGCCGTAGACGGCGTTGAATTTGTGCACGATCTCGCGGCACTGCTCCAGCATGGGCATCTGATCCTCACCGGCCGGCACAGTGGTGGCACCGAACGCCGTGATATCCGCTGCCTGGCTGATGGGGTAGGTGAAGAAGCCCACCGGGATGCTGGTCTCGAAGTTCCGCATCTGGATCTCGCTCTTCACGGTGGGGTTGCGCTGCAGGCGGCTCACTGTGACCAGATTCATATAATAGAAGCTCAGCTCTGTCAGCTGAGGCACCATGGACTGGATGAAGATGTGGACCTTGTTGGGGTCCAGACCGCAGGCCAGATAGTCCAGTGCCACCTGCAGGATGTTCTGGCGGACCTTCTCCGGGTTATCGGCGTTGTCCGTCAGGGCCTGCGCGTCAGCGATCATAATATAGATCTCGTCGAACTTGCCGGTGTTCTGCAGGCGCACGCGCTCCTTCAAAGAGCCAACATAGTGGCCAACATGCAGGCGGCCCGTGGGACGGTCGCCGGTCAGAATGATCTGTTTCATTGTGATTTCTCCTTTTCAGGCAGCTCACCCTCTCAGTCATTGCTTCGCAATGCCAGCTCCCCCAAAGGGGGAGCCTTGGGCAGCTTCACCGTTTCGTCAGAAGCTCTCCCTTTGGGAGAGCTGGCGCTCAAGCGCCTGAGAGGGTGAGGACGCTGACCACAAGGATGCCGCTATCGTGATATTTCTTACTCCCCAGTATATCCCCCGCCGCTTTCGCTGTCAACAAAAAGAAAAAAGCGATGGAACATTTCCATCGCTTTACTGGCGCCTCTTGCCTGACTCGAACAGGCGACACCCTGATTAACAGTCAGGTGCTC
>OHAP01000966.1_pt1 | contig 19596 bp, 10 predicted proteins | sample 1577171 | NCBI WGS metagenome assembly OHAP01 (sample SAMEA3541489, study PRJEB24748) | human gut metagenome | biome: human gut; feature: human-associated habitat; material: faeces | place: China | collected 2012 | reverse complement strand
AATATAAAGAAAAACGGCAGACTATAAAAGAAAAACAGGAAACTATAAACAGGAAACGGGAAATAATTTAAGTATACCCGTTATCATTTACCGCCCATTTACCCATCGTTAACCTTTATAGTCTTCCATTCACTATTCTACTACATATAATTCTGTTTTTACCGCCTGCGCTTTAGTCCTGATAGTAGACTCGCTTCACACGGTTCGAGATGCTGGTCAGCACTTCGTAAGGGATCGTCCCCAACTTATCCGAAAGTGTGGTTATCGGCAGGTCGTCACCGAAGATGACAGCTTTGTCCCCTTCCCTGCAATCGATATCCGTCACGTCAATCATACAGACATCCATACAGATATTTCCTACATAGGGAGCTTTCTTGCCATTCACCAGACAGTAAGCATTGCCACGTCCCAGATGGCGGTTCAAACCATCGGCATACCCGATAGGAATTGCCGCAATGCGGGAAGGACGCGTCAGATGTCCCATCCGGCTATAGCCTACCGTATCTTCTCCGGGCACGTCCCGAATCTGAAGAATCGTAGTCTTAAGCGTACTTACATTATTGATAATCGAATTGTCGATTGGGCTTACCCCATAGAGTCCTATCCCCAGACGCACCATATCAAACTGCGCACCGGGAAAACGTTCGATACCGGCTGTATTGCAGATATGACGCAGAATCTTGTGTGAGAAAGCTTCCTGCAATTCCTGCGAACCTTTCTCGAACAGTTCAATCTGCTGACGGGTGAAGAAGTCGAATTGCGCCGAATCACTTCCCACAAAATGAGAGAATACCGACCGGGGAATAACCGCATTCTGACTTTTCAGACGACGGATCAACAACGGAATTTCATCGACGGAAAAACCAAGACGGTGCATACCCGTATCCAGTTTGACATGAATCGGGAAGTTGGTGATTCCTTCTTTCTCGGCCGCCTTAATCAGTGCGTCGAGCAAATGGAAGTTGTACACTTCCGGTTCGAGTTTATAATCGAACATCGTTTTGAACGATGTCAGTTCGGGGTCCATGATGATAATGGAGGAGGTGATGCCTGCTTTACGCAGTTCGGAGCCTTCGTCGGCAACGGCTACAGCAAGGTAATCTACATGATGCTCCTGCAATGTTTTGGCAATCTCGTATGATCCGGCTCCGTAGGCAGCAGCCTTCACCATACAGATCATTTTCGTCTCCGGATGGCGGAGCATGGAGCGATAGTGATTCAGATTGGCAACCATCGCACCCAAGTTCACTTCCAGAATCGTTTCATGCACTTTCAGTTCCAGCTCTTCCGATACCAGATCAAAGTTGAATACGCGGGAACCTTTTATCAGAATGACTTCCGAATGAAGGGTTTTAAAAATGCCCGATCTTAGCAAGGCGTCTGTATCGGGGAAGAAGTATCGTTCCGGCGTACCTTCGAAGCGAGCGGCACACGAAGAAATCTCCGCTCCTACACCGATCAGCTTGTTGATGCCCCGGCTCTTTATCAGTTGTGCTACCCGACGGTAAAGCGTAGCCGTACTCTGCCCTGTCTCCAAAATATCCGATAAGATAAGTGTCCGTTTCAGTCCTTTCTTTTCCGAACGGCGTACCAGGAAATCCAGTGCTATATCCAGAGAAGCCAAGTCCGAATTGTAGCTATCGTTGATGAGTATACAATTATTCTTGCCTTCTTTTACTTCCAGGCGCATGGCGATCGGTTCGAGCCGTGCCATCCGTTCGGTAATCTGATCGGCAGGAGTCATCAGATAAAGACAGGCTGCCAGGCAGTTCAACGCATTTTCGATGGAAGCATCGTCTATAAAAGGAATACAGAAGATATTATCCATATCCAGATAGCGGTAAGCAATCACAGTATGATCTTCTTTCTTTGTCACCTTGCTGATATAAAGAGGGCGCTCGATATCCTTGCAGCTCCATGCAATCTCACGGGCTGTCAGCATCGACTTTGCCACACAATTACTGATCAGCTCGTTATCTCCATTATAGATCACCACATCGCAATCTTTAAAGAGTGTCAGCTTCTCCATACATTTCTCCTGCAATGAGAAGAAATTCTCCTGATGGGCACCGCCTATATTAGTCAGAATACCGATAGTCGGTTTAATCATGCGCTTCAAGGCCCCCATCTCCCCCATTTCGGAGATACCGGCTTCGAAAATACCCAATTCGGCTTCTTCATTCAGTTGCCAGACGGACAAGGGAACGCCGATCTGAGAATTATAACTGCGGGGCGAACGGACAATGCAGCGGTCCGGACTCAATAATTGATGCAACCACTCTTTCACAATGGTCTTTCCATTACTGCCCGTGATACCGATTACCGGAATCTTGAAATTCTCCCGATGAGCCTCGGCCAGCTTCTGCAAAGCCTTCAAAGGATTCGCCACGATCAAGAAATTGGAGAAATCGAGAATGGAGAGTTGAGAGTTGGGAGTAGGCTGCGCACCATCCTGCTGCATAGCATTCTCCATTTTCCATTCTCCATTCTCCATTTTCTTAAAGTCTTCTTCCGTAACCACGAAGTTGCGCACTCCCCGATCATATAGTTCGGAGATATAGCGTGCACCATTATTACGTTTGGTGGGCAAAGCAAAGAAAAGGGTTTCTTCCGGAAAGCTCAAAGAGCGGCTATCTGTAAGTAGCCAATCAATCGTCGCTTCATGCTCTCCGACACGGCGTGCACCGATATATTCGGCTATGGATTCAATCGTATATGACATAGTTCTGTTTCTTTTTGAAAGTCTAAGTACGGGTATTTTCCGTTAAGTCGTTCGATTTTTAACACTATTTGTCCTAAAAAGCGTTGATACGCTTCCGACTCCGGATGAAAAGGCTTGTGTGACAATTCTTTAGTAATATCTTCTATGGCAGTGATCACCTGCTTCGTTTCGGCAGAAAAGAAGGCCTCTGAAAAGCGTTCCCACAAATAACGGACAGCCAACGGAGACGGATGGAGCATGTCATCGGCATAATAACGATAATCACGCAGTTCATCCAAAACGATCTCATAAGAAGGAAAGTAAAACACATGATCCGGAAAGAGCTGTTGCAGGCGGTCGATGGCAAGCAATAAGGTCGATTTACTCAACTGGTTGGCATGCATCCCGTCACGTATATGCCGGATAGGGCTGACCGTGAACAAGACCTTCAAGTGAGAATTGCGCGCCACCATACTGGTTATCAACGAAGTATATTCGTTCACAATCTCATCTACCGAAAGAATCCGGCGGTTGAAGCAGCTCTCCGGCAGTTTATGACAATTGGAGACTACCTGCCTTGTTTCTTTCTGTTCATATACATAGGCAGTGCCGAAAGTCAGCATCAGCCAGTCAAGTTCGTGGACCGAACGGTGGGCCTGCGACAAGCGAGTGTTTATTTTTTCAAGTACTTCCTCCGGCGATGACGCAGAGAACAAGCCATGATGCATCGGACTATGCCAGCACTCCTTATATAGGAATAAGTCTTTCTCCTGATACACCTTCCCCTTCAATATCTCCACCAAAGCCGTAGAGACCGACAGCGGATTATAGAGAATCCCGAAAGGATTCATGTCAACGCGAAATTTATTTTCTGCCAGCAACCTGCCCATGTTCTCTGCAAAACAAGACCCCATCAAAAGAATCCGTTCCGCATGACTGACAGGCGGCAAGCCCGCCGGTAGTTCTACCTTTGTTTGAAAATCCATATATTCTCCTTCTTTCGATTGTTTCTCTCTTGCAAAAGTACGACAAAGATACGATATTCCGCTTTATTTTAATCGCAAATCTATTCAAGACTTGACAAATGGCTTTTTATGTTGTATATTTGTAGACCGAAAACAGAAAATCAATGAATAACGGATATAAAAGAATAGAAAACATGGATAAAATACAGTATCATATTACAACAAATACAGCTTATTCCTTCTCATTTTACTAAGGAATAAGACGATTGATATAGCCCAAAGGCTGCAAACTTCATAGAGCTTGCAGCCTTTTTTGTTGCATTAATTCAATCTTTTTCCTACAAAATCTCATTTTAGAGTTTCTAATAAACGGAAGACACGTCTATAATAAACGATCATCAAATTTATTAATAACGATACGAACGTTTCTGCAAGTTCATGTTCTCTTTTTTCATGCAACTTTTATTTCCCTAATAGAGATTTCATTTGATTAGTAATATTAATCCACATTTCACATAATAAAAAGAAAGTTACAGTTCTTCCGGGAACCCGACGGCACATACTTCAATATACCAACGACCGAATGCCATTCCACCCTCGTACTTCGCTTTAACAATAAGAATTTAGGTAAAAAGAAAGGGCTTCCGCTTTCTTTTTCGTATTTTTGCACCAAATTTTCTCGAATCATGAAGAATGAACCGATATATAACTTGCTAAACTCAATCAACAGCCCCGATGATCTGCGCCGTCTGGAAGTAGACCAACTGCCGGAAGTATGCGATGAATTAAGGCAAGACATTATTAAAGAACTCTCCTGCAATCCGGGGCACTTCGCTGCCAGCCTCGGAACAGTGGAACTGACCGTAGCCCTGCACTACGTCTACAATACACCTTATGACCGTATTGTATGGGACGTGGGACATCAGGCGTACGGCCACAAAATCCTCACAGGACGGCGTGAAGCATTCTCCACCAACCGGAAACTGGGAGGTATTCGCCCCTTCCCTTCTCCCGAAGAGAGCGAATACGATACATTTACCTGCGGACACGCTTCCAATTCGATCTCCGCAGCCCTCGGCATGGCTGTCGCTGCCGCCAAGAAGGGAGACGACCAACGTCATGTGATAGCCATCATCGGAGACGGTTCGATGAGCGGAGGACTGGCTTTTGAAGGATTGAACAATTCTTCTACCACCCCGAACAACCTGCTTATTATCCTGAATGATAACGACATGGCTATCGACCGCAGTGTCGGCGGTATGAAACAATACCTGTTCAACCTGACAACCTCGAACCGCTACAACCAACTGCGTTTCAAGGCTTCCCGCCTGTTGTTCAAGCTCGGCATCCTGAACGATGAACGTCGCAAGGCACTGATCCGCTTCGGCAACAGTCTGAAGTCAATGGCCGCCCAGCAACAGAATATATTCGAAGGAATGAACATCCGCTACTTCGGTCCTATCGATGGCCATGACATAAAGAACCTTTCGAGGGTATTGCGTGACATTAAAGACCTCAAAGGTCCCAAAATACTGCATCTCCACACGATCAAAGGAAAAGGCTTCGCCCCTGCCGAGAAACACGCCACCGAATGGCACGCTCCCGGCAAGTTCGATCCCGTCACCGGAGAGCGTTTCGTAGCCAATACGGAAGGAATGCCTCCCCTGTTCCAAGACGTTTTCGGAAATACACTGGTGGAACTGGCGGAAGCCAATCCAAGGATCGTAGGTGTGACTCCCGCCATGCCTTCCGGCTGTTCGATGAACATCCTCATGTCCAAAATGCCCAAGCGGGCTTTCGATGTGGGTATTGCCGAAGGCCACGCCGTCACCTTCTCCGGAGGAATGGCAAAAGATGGCTTGCAGCCTTTCTGCAACATCTATTCATCGTTCATGCAACGGGCTTATGACAATATTATCCATGATGTGGCTATTCAGAATCTTCCCGTAGTTCTCTGTCTCGACCGTGCCGGACTGGTAGGCGAAGACGGTCCGACACATCACGGTGCGTTCGACATGGCTTATCTGCGTCCGATACCTAATCTGACCATCGCCTCCCCTATGAATGAGCATGAGCTGCGACGACTGATGTACACGGCACAACTGCCGGATAAAGGTCCGTTCGTACTCCGCTATCCGCGTGGCCGTGGCGTATTGGTGGACTGGAAATGCCCGCTTGAAGAAATTCCTGTAGGCAAAGGACGGAAATTGAAGGACGGAAAAGATATAGCTGTCATCAGCATAGGACCTATCGGAAATAAAGCAAGGAGTGCCATCGCCCATGCCGAGTCCGAATCGGGAAGAAGCATCGCCCACTATGATCTGAGATTCCTCAAACCGCTGGACGAAGAACTGCTGCACGAAGTGGGCCGCACATTCCGCCACATCGTCACCATAGAAGACGGAACGATTCAGGGAGGAATGGGAAGTGCCGTACTTGAATTCATGGCCGACCATGAATATACCCCGACAGTCAAACGCATCGGAATTCCGGATAAATTCGTGCAACACGGCACGGTAGCCGAGTTATATCAGCTCTGCGGAATGGATGAAGACAGCCTGACAAAAGAATTGCTGAAGCAATGTGAACTTCTGCCCGACATGAGCAAAATAAAAGAATTAACTAACTGAAGATGAAGATAATTATCGCAGGTGCCGGAAACGTAGGCACCCACCTGGCTAAATTATTGTCCCGGGAAAAACAGGACATTATCCTGATGGACGATGACGAAGAAAAACTAAGTGCCCTCAGCGCCAACTTCGATTTGTTGACTGTCACGGCTTCTCCTTCTTCCATCTCGGGACTGAAAGAGGTAGGCGTGAAAGAAGCGGACTTGTTCATCGCAGTCACCCCCGACGAAAGCCGGAATATGACTGCCTGTATGCTAGCCACCAATCTGGGTGCCAAAAAGACTGTCGCCCGCATCGACAACTACGAATATCTTCTGCCCAAAAACAAGGAATTCTTCCGGAAACTGGGTGTAGACTCATTGATCTATCCGGAAATGCTTGCTGCCAAAGAAATCGTATCTTCCATGCGTATGAGCTGGGTACGTCAATGGTGGGAATTCTGCGGAGGCGCCTTGATACTGATCGGTACCAAGATGCGCGAAAAAGCGGAAATACTGAATATTCCCCTCCATCAACTGGGTGCGCCGGACATCCCTTACCACGTGGTAGCCATCAAACGCGGAACGGAAACCATCATTCCGCGCGGAGACGATGTTATCAAACTGCACGATATTGTTTATTTCACCACTACACGCAAATATATTCCTTATATCCGGAAAATAGCCGGCAAGGAGGATTATGCCGATGTACGCAACGTCATGATCATGGGCGGAAGCCGTATCGCCGTCCGTACCGCCCAGTACGTGCCGGATTATATGCAGGTAAAAATTGTAGATAACGACATCAACCGTTGCAACCGGCTGACTGAATTATTGGACGACAAAACCATGATCATCAACGGTGACGGTCGTGATATGGACCTGCTCATCGAAGAAGGTTTAAAGAATACCGAAGCATTTGTCGCCTTGACGGACAATTCGGAAACGAACATCCTCGCCTGTCTCGCCGCCAAACGTATGGGAGTGGAAAAGACGGTGGCGGAAGTAGAGAATATCGACTATATCGGCATGGCGGAAAGTCTTGATATCGGCACGGTCATCAATAAGAAAATGATTGCCGCCAGCCACATTTATCAGATGATGCTGGATGCCGATGTATCCAATGTCAAATGCCTGACGTTTGCCAACGCCGATGTGGCTGAATTTACCGTACCCGCCGGAGCAAAGATTACAAAAAATTTAATCAAGGATCTGGGATTGCCCAAAGGAACAACCATCGGAGGTATGATCCGCAATGGCGAAGGAGTGCTCGTAACCGGAGATACGCTGATTCGTCCTGGAGACCATGTCGTTGTATTCTGCCTGAGTATGATGATCAAGAAGATTGAGAAGTTCTTTAATTAAGTAATAGGTATTAGGTAATAAGTAATAAGTATTAGGTAATAGGTAATAACCGTAGCTGCTTGTACTTGACATTATATCTGATACTTGGCGCATAATACTTAATACTTAATACCTATTACTTATTACTTAATACCTATTACTTAAAAAATGATTAATTCGAGGATGATATATCGCATCATGGGGTTTCTGTTACTGATAGAAACGGCTATGTTAATGTGTTGCGGTGGTGTTTCACTATTTTACAAGGAAGATGATTTAAACAGTTTTCTGCTTTCATCAGCTATCACGGCCTTTGTAGGTGTGATTATGCTTGCTATTGGAAGAGGGGCCGAAAAGTCACTCAACCGCCGCGATGGATATGTGATTGTCAGTGTAGCCTGGATTGCTTTCTCCTTTTTTGGAATGTTGCCCTATTATATAGGCGGGTATATTCCAAGTGTCACCGATGCCTTCTTCGAGACAATGTCCGGCTTCAGCAGTACCGGTGCCACCATCATGAATAATATAGAATCGATGCCTCACGGAATCCTTTTCTGGCGGGCAATGACTCAGTGGATCGGCGGTCTGGGAATTGTATTCTTTACGATTGCCGTTCTTCCGATTTTCGGTATGGGAGGTATTCAGGTATTTGCCGCCGAAGCCAGCGGGCCGACTCATGACAAAGTACATCCCCGTATTGGTGTTACCGCCAAATGGATCTGGGGCATCTATGCCGGTATGACGGGGACATTGATTATATTACTGGTATTCGGGGGCATGGGACTTTTCGACAGTATCTGCCACGCTTTCACCACGACCAGTACAGGTGGGTTCTCCACCAAGCAGACAAGTATCGAATATTACCACTCGCCTTACATAGACTATGTAATATCTGTTTTCATGTTCCTCTCGGGAGTCAACTTCACGCTATTATTGCTGATGTTCAATGGGAAAATAAAGAAGTTTATCCATGATGCCGAGCTGAAGTTTTATTTTATGTCTGTTGCCTTTTTCACGGTTTTCATAGCAGTCTGGCTTTATCAGACCAGTTCAATGGGAGCAGAAGAAGCATTCCGGAAATCTCTGTTCCAAGTAATCTCCTTACAGACTTCAACCGGTTTTGCCACTGCCGACTATATGCTCTGGCCTTCCATTCTCTGGGGCTGTCTTCTTATCGTAATGATAATGGGTGCTTGCGCAGGCAGTACGACAGGTGGTATCAAATGTATCCGCATGGTTATCCTCTTCAAAGTTGCCAAAAATGAATTTAAACATATTCTGCATCCCAATGCAGTATTGCCCGTACGGGTGAATAAACAGGTGATCTCCCCCTCTATCCAGTCTACCGTACTGGCATTTACATTTTTGTATGCAATCATCGCCATTATCAGCATTCTTGTCATGATGGGCTTCGGAGTGGGATTTCTCGAATCTATCGGAACGGTCATATCAAGTATAGGAAACATGGGACCGGGACTCGGCACGTGTGGCCCTGCCTTCTCGTGGAGTGAATTGCCTGATGCAGCCAAATGGTTGCTCTCCTTTTTGATGCTTCTCGGACGTCTGGAGTTGTTTACGGTATTGCTGCTGTTCAGTTCCGATTTCTGGAAAAGAAATTAAATCAAATATCATACATAAAAAAGGTGCCGACTATTAGCCGGCACCACCATACACCAATTCAAACCTTTCTTATCTAAAGAAATATTATATTTTTCTCAGAACAATCTTTCTTACTACTGGCTTGTTGATTTCGTAGATCTTGGAAATCAGAACATCCATCTCTTGTTCACGTGCGTCGCGAATTTCTTTAAACATCATCTTTGAATAAAGATCCCGACGTCCTTTCAACCACATGTTCTTCTCTACATTTTCATCCATCACTTCAATAGCCTTTCTGTCATTAGCAAACAATAAGCCTTTTTGTTGAAAGAAACCAAACTGGCACCACGCATATTCTCTAAATGTTCTTTCAAGTTCCCAACGATACTCATTGAGGTGCATGATAGTTAATGCCTGCTGGTATTGTGGAGTTTTAGATTCTGCAGCTAAATTTATACCCTTTGCCAAATCTGCAGCATCCCAGGTTCCTATTTCCTGATCGTCAATCAACAGTTTATATTGCCCCTTCAAACCGGTAACTTTCAGCAATTCAGTATTCATCTCTTCCATAAAAGGAACTTCTTTTATAACTTCTGCCTGACTCTTCTTAGAACCCCAGCCTCGTGCAATAGTATCCAAAGGATATGGTAACGCCTCTGCCAGATAATCAAAACTAATATCTTTACCTATTTTCTTAATATTTGAGATGGTACAACCTTCTGCCTTCACTGCTTGCTTCTTATTTGCATTGATTTCCATGTTGGCCACATCTTTACCAGCAAAACCTTGTGCTTTCAAGAAAAGATAAGCCATCACCATATGACCGTCATTGTCCGGATGGATACGATCGTTACCACAAAGAGTAAAACTAGGATCTTTTTGTTGAAGTTCCTGATTTATAGCTACCATAGGCGCATTCCAATCTGTAAATTCCCAACCATTTCTTGCAGCAGATTCTCTTTGATATTCTATAATTCTCTTAATAGTCTCATTTTTTTTCTTAAAGACCGTATTATCCTTTATTTGCGCAGTTTCATCATAAGGAGAAGTTCCCGTCATTACGATACGAGTATGTGGCAATTCCTTGAAACGTTTTTCCATCTGCTGGAAGTTCTTGATGCTTTCCTGATACTTCTGCTCACCAAATTCTTTCGCATTATCACCATTATATTCATAATAACCGGAATCATTCATACCGAAAGTCACCATCAATACAGTAGGATTTTTGCTAAAAATGTCACCATCCAAACGTTTATTCATATCATACGCTGTATCACCACCAATACCTCCATTGAATACACGAATAGGCATATTCGGGAAGCGGGTCATGTAATACAACCAGATAAATGAATGGTAACGACCACCATCCGTAATACTATTTCCTAAAAACACAGCTCTGTCACCTTCCTTAAAAGGTTTCACGGTCTGAGCAAACGCAGTAGTATATGCCATGCAAACTGCTGCAACTAATACTAAAAACTTTTTCATGTTATCAATCTATATTTTACAAATACTGTTAATCTACTATGAGGGATAATTTAATAGTATAAACTAAAAAATTTATCACCATCTACTTTCTTTTTATTTTAAATTCTTCATTTTAAAATAAGAAAACTCTGCCGGTACATCCTTATCTCCATAATGTAGTAATCCCGGACGCTGCACTCTATCCCAACGAATCAAGGATTTACCCTTGAAAGGGGTATTCTGCACAGATTGCCATGTTTTTCCATCCAGACTTTTATAAAAGTGGAATATACACCCCTGTTCAACTTCCAATTTCAAATATATCTCTTTACTTGCAAAAGCTGAATCATAAAGTACTGACTCAATATCGTCTTTCACCACTTTCAAAATAAGTTTATCTCCTTCAATTCCCCAAGCAATCAGGTTTTTATCATCGCCATACAAGGTCAATCCTTTCAGTCCTTTGCCTGTGTTCATTACTTTCGTCTCACAGCTATACTGTGGAGATTGAGGACGTAAACATAATGCTGTACCATATTTATTGTTATTCTTTGGAGTACCGGATAAAAACAACTTTCCTTTCTTTAGCACAGCGTGTATATCTGAATAAGGATAATTCCACGTCCAATCAACTTTCAATTGATTCCCCTTAAAATTATCTTCAAAATCCGAAAGAGACTCTTGCTTTGTACCGACAAAAGGTATAGGCTGTTCAGCTATAGCCAAATTCCCAGTCTTGAAACGCACCCAATGATTATCCGTCATTTCCATTTCTTGCAAAATCGGTTGACGCCCGATAAAGAAACCATCTCCCTTCAAATAAGCGTGACACATATAAAACATACGACCATCAGATGTTCTCACCACAGTACCATGACCACATGATTTATAATCTCCTTCTCCGCCATGAAGAATGGGGTTTCCAGAATATTTTTCATAAGGTCCACCATAATTCCTTGCACGTGCTACATACACATCATAGTCACTAGAAGGACCACAACATCCATGGGCAGCGTATACTATATAATAGTAGTCGCCTTCTTTAAAATGGTACTGTCCTTCCATACCGATTCCCTTTTCATCTACTAAAAGAGTAAAAGGTTCACCATCCAAATGCAAACCATCAGCGGACAGTTTACATCCTAACAATTCTATCGGACGCGTATCCAAACCATAAGCTTTCCAACTGATATACAACTGCCCGTTATCATCATAAATAAATGCATCGATAGCTTCCTTTCCATACTCTACAATCGGACCATGATCGGTAAATTCATGTAAAGGAGAATCAGACGTAGCTACTCCGATATATGATATCCCGGTACTTTTTTGGCGGGCAGTATAATAACAGTAAACTTTATTATTATGATAAAACAATTCTGGTGCCCAAAATGAATTAGAAGTCCAGGACGGTTGCTTGGTAAAAACATGCCCTACCTGTTTCCAGTTTACCAGATCCTTCGAGGTAAACATTGGATAAAAAGGCGCCCATTCCGAAGAGGTACCCGTAGCATAATATGTATCTTCAATCCGAATGACAGAAGGATCGGGTACATCTCCCCGAATAACAGGATTTGTGAAGTAGTTTTGTTCTTGTGCCACCATTTGCAATGCAAAACAAATACCAAACAAAAAGAGTCCTATCTTTTTCATTGCATTTTATTTCTTAAAAGGATCATACACAGCAACTGCTACACGTGAATCTGCACAACCATAATATAAGTACCATTTCTGATTATGGAATACTAAACCTTCTATAAATACTGTTCCCGCGGGATATTGTCCGCTCTTCTCAAAATCTGATTCCGGAATATAGAATGGTTTATCCAATCGGTCAATCAATTTAGTCGGATCTTTAGCATCGAATAATGCTTGCCCGGCACAATAAGAATTAGCAGTATACAATGTATCACCCTCTGCACCTGACTTATTCTTACCATTATAAAGTAATAAAATACCTTTATCAGTCATGATTGCAGGTGGACCACACTCTGTCAAGTCACTATCAAATTTACCTTTACGAGGAGTAATTACTTTCAGAAAGTCTCCTTTTTCATCAAGCATCGGTTCCCAATTAATCAAATCCGTGGAAGTAGCTACGTTCACAAACTTTTCTCCCCAATACATCCAATATTTTCCATCAATTTTAGCAATCACTTGTTTGCCATCTACCAATTTTGTGACAATAGAAGCAGATTTGGAAAATTCATCAAAAAAACGTCCGCCATATGCTTTTGCAAAAGCCGGACCATATTTTTCCCATATCTGAAGATCACGAGAAGTAGCTACGGCAAGACGGGCCTGCTTACGATTCCATTGTGTATAAAGCATTACATAAAGGCCATCATCTTTCACAGCAACTCGCGGATCTTCACATCCCCCTGGCCATTCCAATTCTTTCTGGTTATCATCTGCCGGATAAAATACAGGAACAGTCATCCGGTTAAAATGCAAACCATCATCAGAATAAGCATACCCTAAGCGAGAAGTGCGTGAACCAATTCCTACCGCCGAATTATCTTCTGCCCGGTAAAGCACAACCACTTTACCATCATAAATTGTAGCAGCCGGATTAAAAGTATCACTAGATTCCCATGCTACCGAATCCTGCCTCATTGGGCAATAAAAAACAGTAGTGGTATCAGGAGAGACAATTGGGTTAATACCTTCCGGACGTTGAAAATCCGCCCATGCCCAATCGGGGAATTCGGATGTTTGCTTCTTCTCTCCACAGGAAGTAATCACTGCTGCAACCATCAGTAAATAAGCTATATGTTGAAATTTTCTTTTCATGATTGTTCTTTATAATAATTCATTAATTAAGGAAAAGATGGTGGAACGACCTTTGCTCCCCACTTCATGTCCGGTTTACCCGAAGTACTGTATTCGATAGTAGCTCCGCTGTTGAGCTGGTCCCAGTCTATCCATGTACTTTCATATGATTTTCCGTTTAGTTTCATGGATTTGATATAGATGTCCTTTTCTGAACCTCCCTTTATCACAATATCACCTTTTTTCAAATGTACCTTGACAGATGAAAAGATTGGAGTATTTACCGTAAATCCCCCCACACCCGGAATTTCCGGATAAAGCCCGATACAGGCAAACACATACCAAGCACCCATTGTGCCTAAATCGTCATTTCCCGGGAGACCATCTATCTTACTTGAATATTGCTCATTCAACACACGATTAATGATTTCCTGTGTTTTGTATGGACGACCAATCCAATTATATATCCAAGGTATGTGGAAACTCGGCTCATTACCGGAAGCAAACCATGCATCGTTATATCCGGCATCCAGGCGCGTAAAGAATTCATCCAACCGTTTCTCGGCTTTTTCCTTACCACCTATTATTTCTACCAGACCAGCAATATCATAAGGTACCATCCAAAAATAATTTTTATAAGTAGATTCACGGAAATCTTCACCAAGAGATTTCCACGATCCGTCCGGATTACGTGATTGTAGCCAACCTGTGTCCGGATTATACAAATTCTTCCATGAACGGGCAAAATGGAAATAACGCCAACTGGCAAATTCATCTCCCATTGCATGCAATGCAAACTGTCCGATAGCAAAATCTGCTGAGGTATACTCCAATTGAATAGATGCATTATAATAACCCTTATCCAAATATTGCTTCAATCCCGGGCGAGTCTCCACATCTTGCGACTTAGAACCCGGTTCCTCCGCTCCTTTTCTCATAATCTTAAAGATAGGTTTCGGATCATAATTACGAGCTCCGAAAGCATAGGCATTAGCAATCAGAATAGGAGTCGGATCTCCCTGCATTACCCCTGTTTCAATATTAGCCATCACCCAACGAGGAAAAGAGCCACCGGACTGTTCTGCAAACAATTGATGGGAAATAACAATATCGGAAGCTACCTCCGGATCAAGCATGGATAATAATTGAATTTGTGTACGATACGTATCCCAATTACTAAAAGAAGTATAGTGTTTAGAACGTGACTTATGCACTCTGAAATCCGCTCCCATATATTCCCCATTCACATCGCTACAAACATTCGGGTGAATGAAAGAACGATATAAATGTGTATAGAATTGGGTCGTACGATCGGGATTGGTGCCCTCCACTTCAATCATACCCAAATAATGATTCCATTTTGCCTCCGCCTGATTCTGTATCTTTTGGAAATCCCATTCTGCATTTTCGGCTTTCAAATTTTCACGTGCATTTTCTACTGAAACATAAGAAACTCCAATCTTATATTGAATATTCTTCTTTTTGTTTACATCAAAAGTAAAGTATACACCAGAATACTCACCTTCTGCAAAAGTTGTATTTGGCATCAATTCTTCTCTCTTCCATGTACCGGTTTCAAAAGCATCAGTATCAAACTCTGCTACAAAATAGACTTTATACGGAGTACGGAGCCCACAGAAATTTCCTCCTTCTGCATAACCTTCACACTTATTCGGGGCAGTAATAACAATTGCAGCTTGTTCAATAGGAGTTGCAGAAATACCTCCACCAATGATTATTGTACCATACTGTTGATCTGCCGGATATTCATAACTAGCCATCCCCGTTCGCTCGGTCACTGTCAGTTTTGCCTTGATATCCTCTTGCACCATAGCCTCATAATAACCGGCATGTCCTTTTTCTTCAGATACATTTATACGATAGTTGAGGATGTTATCAGGTGACATTTTCAGTTTTCCCTTCACAGGGAAAGTGGGAAAATTTCCCATATGTTCACAACCACCACCACTCAACTGATTGATAACGAATCCCGACCTTTTGGAAAAATAAGATGGAGTAAATTGTACCATCCCATAAGGATAAGTTGCTCCCGGATAAAGATATCCGGAAGTCAGTCCGGTACCTTTTGTTCCAATCAACGTATTGACTTGATGGACATAGTCACCAGCCACAGCTTGTGTTGTAACCATTCCTTCTAAAACAAGAGAGAATAATAAAATAAATAAGAATTTATGTTTCATTCCGGATGTTCTTTTAGTAGAGTCTATTTCGAATAAGAAACAGGAATACCACTAATAGTACCCTGTTTCGCTATTCGGATAAAATCGATCGTATTATTGAACTTTATTCTTTGATTCTTTATTCTTTAGACAAAGAGAAAGGCGCAGCATACTTCGAAGTACATCTTTCTTTATTAGGCTGGCTTCCCATTTCAAATTTCAAGACTCCTCCTTCTGCTATATCATCATAATGGATATAGTTTTTATCTAAAAGTCTGCCATTCAAAGTAGCTGATTGTATATATAAATTTTCTTTACTATTTTCTGGTGCTTCAATCACAAACTTATTGCCATTTTCCATAGTTATGGTAGCCTTCTTAAATAATGGGCTGCCAATCACATATTCATCTGTACCCGGGCAAACAGCATATATACCCAATGAGCTCAGAATATACCATGAAGACATACCGCCTTGGTCTTCATCACCCGGATAACCTTTTTCTGTTGAATTATATAATCTCTCAACAATCTGACGTACCCAATATTGAGTTTTCCACGGCTGACCTGCATAGCAATACAAATAAGGCATGTGTTGAATCGGTTGATTTCCGTGTGCATATTGTCCCATATTAGCCAACTCCATTTCTTTCATTTCATGAATAACTCCACCATAAGTGCCCGGTTTAATTATGTTAGGAATAGTAAATACAGAATCTATTTTAGTAGTAAACTTTTCATCACTTCCAAACAAGTCAATCAAGCCTTGTACATCATGGAACACTGACCATGTATAATGCCATGCATTTCCTTCACAGAAAGCCCCCCCCCATTCCAGTGGATCGAATGGTTCCTGCCATTTACCATCAACACCCTTTCCACGCATAAATCCGATAGACTTATCAAAGACATTTTTATAGTTGTACATCTGACGGGCAAATACTTCTTGGTAATGTTTATTTCCAACCATTTTAGCAAGTTGATATCCGCAGAAATCATCATATGCATATTCCATAGTTTGTGCACTAGAACCCATTGATTCAGGATAAGGAACATATCCTAACTGGAAATATTCTTTCCAGAATCCACGTCCGTTAGCACCACCCCAAGGACCTTTATTCATTGCTTCATGCGCATAAGCCTTCAGTGCTTTTTCAGGATCAAAATCACGAATTCCTTTTGCCCATGCATCTGCCAGCAATGAAATAGAATGATTTCCTAACATTCCTCCTGTTTCACCCGGGGAAGACCATGAAGGCAACCAGCCGCATTGTTCCTGGGCTGCCAAAAGAGCATTCATATAACGTCCCTGCATTGTTGGATGCAAAATATTTGTCAAAGGGAATTGAGAACGGAATGTATCCCAAAATCCATTATCAGTATACATGTAACCATCATAAATTTTACCATTATATGGGCTATAATAATATGGTTCACCATTTTCTTTGCGTTCATAAAATTTGCGAGAGAATAAATTAGCACGGAAAAGACAAGAGTAGAAAGTCTTCATCTGTTCGTCCGTACATCCTTCAACTACAATTCTATTCAATACTTCATTCCAAGTCTTCTGACCGCGTGCTTTCGTTACTTCCAGATTCTTATCTTTACCGAGTTCTTTATTTAAAGTTATCAGAGCCTGCTCTGCACTTATGTATGAGGAAGCTGCTTTAGCCTGAACCTTCGAGCCTTTTTTAAATTTAATAAATGCACCATATCCTTTACCTGCTCCATCTAATTTCTGTGGAAACACTTCATCCTTTTGGTTTTCCCATACGCCGTAATCTTCGAAAGGTTTATCAAATTGAACAACAAAATAATTACGGAATGATTTTGAATCGTTCACAAAACGTTGATTATTTACCCAACCGGAGATTTGTCTCTTAGCCGGATCAATTTTGATTTCACTCATATCCGTATATCCGTCAAGTACCAAATAAGCATCTCCCGTAGTAGGATAGGAAAAACGTAAATGTACACCACGGGTAGTCGGAGCCATTTCAGTAGTAATGCCATTATCGAATGTTACTTTATAATAATGAGGTTTAGCTATCTCATTATCGTGACTAAACTTGGTAGCACGAGCATCTTGATTTACAACCAGCTCCCCTACCATCGGCATGAAAGAATATACAGCATAATCACTCACCCAAGGACTACATTGATGTGATTGGCTAAAAGCACGAATCTTATCAACAGCATACATATACTTAAATCCATCCCCATTTTTACCTGTTTGCGCAGACCACATATGCATACCATAAGGCATACCTGTAGTAGGATAAGTATTACCGTAGCTCAAACCAAAATTAGAATCGGTACCTTGTAGCGTATTCACATACTGTACCAGATCTTTTAGCTGAGCATTCATCACAGTCGAATACAAAAAGAAGATAATTAAATAAACTAGTTTCTTCATGGTTTATTATTGAATATATTAATTAAATAAAGACTTACTATTTATTGACATAAGTAATACCTTTCCAATCATCAGTACGGAAAGGAGACATTGGCAGATCCGCACCGTTATACATATTGCATATCGGATAATCAGCCCATGCATAACGTACTGCAACCGGGAGGGTAACTTCAGATGAGGAAACAACAACTGTATTTCCTTCGATCACAGCATCTGCCCAATGAAATTTATGGTCTACACCAGCAATGGTAAATCCTTTCGGCATTTCGCCATTCGCCGTCTTCAGACCACCATCAATATGATCAAAGAAGATACGAATTTTATTTCCTTCAATCTTATAAGATTTATATATCGGACCGGAATAAGGAATCTTCTCGCCATAAGTCTGCGCCCGGGCCGCTAATGCCAAGCGTCTACCCACTTCTTGCTTGTTCTTCGGATGAATATCAAACTCCTCACCTATATCAATTGCCACAGCCATACCTGTATTTTGCAAATGTAAAGTCCGAGTTTGAGCTTCTCTCAATTCCGCCCAAGTAGATTCAACAGGAGCTGTTTGTTTCGCTGTAAAACTAGCTAACTGCACCATATAGAAAGGGAAATCATATCCCCAGCGATTTCTCCAATCAGTAATCATCAACGGCATTAAATCACGATACTGAAAAGCCTCTCCCGCATTTGATTCTCCCTGATACCAAATGGCTCCTTTGATAGCATAGGGAATCAGTGGATTAAGCATAGCATTAAATAAGAAAGTAGGAGAATTCGGATTCCATGACATATCAACAGGCATTGGTGCAACCTCTCTCATATCTAAAGAAACCTGATATTTCCAATTACCAGCCAACTGGATAGCTTCTGTATCGGAAAGATGAAGTGAAATACTTTCAGGACTTCCATTGATACCACCAGTACCACCAGTATCCATTACACGTACAGCAATCACCGCTTTTCCCTTCTTCACAAGTTCTTTCGGAATCTTATAGCTTCTAGGTGCCATCCATCCTTCTGTATGTCCTATCTGTATACCATTGAAATAAGTAAAATCATTATCATCAATAACACCTAAATTCAAGATCAAATCTTTTCCTGCCCAACCAGTAGGAATATCAATTGTTTTCCTAAACCAAACAAGCCCACTAAATCCTGGTAAATCTTGTTCTTGCATCAAACCTGGAACTTTCATAGATTTCCATGCCGCATCGTTAAAATCAGGAGCTGCCCATATAGCCTCCCCATTAACACACCCCTTGTCAATTCTTTCAACTTCAGCTTTCCAAGTCTCAACATCTTCTTCAAACTTTTTCTTGCGTCCTTCCTGAGATGCAGGCAAACCGACCAATGCTTCGAGTCTTTTCTTCATACTCGGTATAGTGGATAGTGCCTCATTACTGGTCCATGTTTCTATAATTGTTCCTCCCCAAGATGTATCAATCAATCCTATTGGCACATTACGGTATTTATTCAAATCACGTCCAAAGAAGTAACCTGCTGCAGAAAAGTCCGCTACACTCTTTGATGTACACACTTGCCAACCATTCTCTTTT
>OHAP01000960.1_pt1 | contig 19747 bp, 15 predicted proteins | sample 1577171 | NCBI WGS metagenome assembly OHAP01 (sample SAMEA3541489, study PRJEB24748) | human gut metagenome | biome: human gut; feature: human-associated habitat; material: faeces | place: China | collected 2012 | reverse complement strand
CTTTCTGCGTCCCACTGGCGGCACAGGCTCGCCCTCGACGTTCTACCAGAAGTGCCTCTTCGCCTTCTTCCAGATAGATGCGCTCCCAATCTTGAAGCGTACGTCTTGGAATTCCATACTTGCTGGACGCTTCATAAAAGCTTAATTTTTCATTGTGAAGCTGTTTGATGATTTCTACCTTTTGAGCTCCGTTGTACTTTCGTTGTCCCTTTGGCATACAAAAACACCCCATTTCCTAAACAGTATACCATACTGTCTAACAAATGGGGTGCAGTTCAGGATTGCAGGACCGTCTCTTTTGCTTATAACAGGCTTTCCCCGGTGGAGTTCTGCACAGTGAGCTCCTGCCCGGTCAGGCTGGACACCAGCGCCAGATAGCTGCGGCCTGCCGTCAGGGTCAGGGGGCGGCCGTTGGAATCATACAGGAAGAAGGTGGCCTCGCTGCCCTGCGTCCAGGTGATGTTCCACAGGTGGCCCTCGTTGAGCCAGACCCCGCCGCCCATGGTCAGGTCGTAATCCAGCGTCACACCATCGTCACGCAGGGTGGATGCACTGAACAGGATGAGCAGGTTGTCGAAATCTGTCTGCTGGCCGTTGTTGGCATCCAGCTGCGGTGTGCCGTCTGCGTGGAGCATCCGGTAGGTCTTGCTGTCGGCATCGTAGGTGAAGCCGGTGGCGTTCTGCGCGTCAAACTGGACCCGGACGTTCATTGCATCCGAAGCATCTGCATCGGGCAGCTTGCCGTTTTCCTGCATGGGCAGCAGATTGGGCACGGAGAGGAGGGTTCCGCTCTCGCTGTCGGAGCTGCTGGAAGAGGTGTCCGTGACGCGGGATTCTGTCAGGGCCGGGGAGATGTTCAGGCTGCCCAGCACACCCGAAAGTGCTGCACCGCTGGTATGCCACAGCGGGACATTCTGCCAATCGGTCTCACAGGAAAAGGCATTGGTGCCCACCTCCAGCGCGTCTACCGCGCGCAGAGAGTAGTAATCAAGGTAGTTCTGGTCAAACTGTCCGCCGCCCCGCTGCACCGGCAGTACCTGCTGGCCCACCAGCAGCCGCCAGTAAAGGTCCTGCCCGGCAGAAACAGGCCCGACCTGCGGCACAGCCCCCACGGCAGGGTAGACCAGGCAGAGCCTGGTGGCCTGCTGCTGTGCGGTCAGGGCTTCCAGCACCAGCGAGGCTGTGGAAAGCCCCCACTGAGTGGTGCTGGCGGCCGCGTTGTCAATGGTGATGGCGACGGGCCGCTGGCCCGGCCAGACAAGTTCCTGCCCGGTGAGCGGGTCAGTGGGACTTTCAGCGGGCTGGGAGCTGGGGCTGAGCGCACAGCCTGTCAGCAGTGCGGCGCTGAGCGCAAAACAGAGCAAAGCGCGCATCCAAAAGCGTTTCATCGGTTTCCCTCTTCTGCCCCGGAGGGCGGGTGATTTAGTAGCTGAAATTGCTCCACTCATCATTGTCCACCAGTGCCAGATAGGTCTTGCCCCGGTTCAGGGTCATCTCCTCACCGGTCTCGGTGTAGAGCTTGAGCGGATGGGTGGGATGCGGCTTCTCCCAGCGGCCCACCTGCACGCCGCCCCGTGTGAAGAGGTACGCCTGCCCACCGGCCACATAGTTGACCGACTGGACATCGTGAGAATCGCCCGCATAGGCGGCGATATCGGCAAAGCAGACCACCACGTTGTCAAAGGTCAGCTGCTTGCCGGTCAGCTCGTCCACCGTGTTCTCATAGGCTTTTTTGGAGCGGTTGTACATTTCCAGCTTGTAGCTGCGGCCCCAGCTGTTGTAGGTCAGGCGGGTCCTGTAGCTCTCGGAGTGGGTGATGCTGATGGTTTTGGCCGCAGGGGCACCGGGAAGGTCATTGGAGGCTGCGGTGCGGTAGTCGGCAAAGTGGAAGAAAGGCGTTTCGTTGGCGTAGGTCAGGCCGATGCCGGCATTGCCGACTGCCTGTTTGATCTCCTTGCCGGAGGTGAACTCGGTGTGTTCATAGGCTACATTGCGGCCGCGGTTGTCACGGTGGGCAACGTGGGGGTGGACCGGCGTGTTGAAGTAGCTCTTGCCGCCGATGTTCAGGCCGGAGTAATCGTATACATTGATGAACTGGGTGCAGAAAATGCTCTCGCCATCGTGGTAATAGAGGGCCTGATGGGGCATGAGCAGCTGCAGGAACTGGTCGCGGCCAGAGCGCAGCGGCCCGACCTCCGGGATGGTGTCCGCATCCCGGAACACGGCACACAGGCGGGTGATGCCGCCCTCCACCTTGCTCTCGATGAGCAGGTCTGCCGAGCCGATGCCGCGCTGGGGGCGTGCGTTCTGCTTTTCGGAGTTGGCGATGTTGTTGACCATCACACCCACCATCCGGCCGGTGCTCTTGCGGGCTTCGCCGGTCAGAGGGTCAGCGTCGTAGGCAGGCAGAAGGCTGAACGCAGAGCTTGCGGCTTCGCTGGACGCTGCCGAGGAGGCGGCTGCCTCACCGGCTGAGGACGCAGAGGATGCAGCGGCTTCAGAAGAAGCAGAAGAGGATGCCGCCGAGCCGCAGAACAGGCTCTTCATCCAGTCGGGCAGGTCACCGCCCAGAATGGCACTGCCGGGGCTTGCAGAGCAGCCGGCGAGCGCCAGCAGCGCCGCCGTCAGCCCGGAATAGCGAAGTACGGACCGTCGAGAAATTTTCATGGAAAAGCCCTCCTATCGGATCGGCTTGCCCGGCGCGGAAGTGCGCTCGGCAGGTCGGTTGCAGTTTTGCAATGAACTGCTTTGATTGTACTGGTTCTTGCCCGGTTTGTAAAGGGGCAGTTCGTGGCAAAATCTGCCCGATGACGGCTTTGGGAAAGTTTTTTGTGCAGAAAGCTTGCTTTTTGCCCGGGAGTATGGTAATATTATTCGGCAGTATCGTGTTATACTGCGCTTTATAATGTATGCGCTCGTAGCTCAGCCGGTAGAGCATCTGACTTTTAATCAGAGGGCCAGGGATTCGAGTTCCCTCGAGCGCACCAAAATCCCACGAAGAATCGTAAGATTCCTCGTGGGATTTTCCTTTTATACGCCATTTGCACGGTCTCTGCACACCGGCGGGAAAGCCGTGTTTTTCCTTGCATTGTCTGCATTCTGTGCATCGTGAGCAGAGCTTGTCGGGGCGAGGCCCGACAAGCTCGGTGGGATTTGTGACAGAGAGTGTCAAGGTTTACAAGGTGCGTCAAGATGGTTTTGCAAATTTTATTGTGATAAAGCGGTGATCGTAGGACTTATAGCATGGCGTTCAAGTGCTTTCCCGTTCAATCAATGTATTTCTGCATTTTGACAACCTGCCTATAAATCCCACATGAACGTTGTGGAATCTTCCAAAGCATCCATGGATGGTTTCTTGTTACGCATCAAACGTTCGGCTTATTACAACGAAATTCCATATAGCTGCATTGCATCTTGCGGAGGTTCTTGCTATACTTTGTATCGAACGCCTTTATCCGATAAAAATGTTGCGCAATTTGCGCAACCAAAGGAGGCCGCTATCATGCAGCAGCTCAGATTACTTCATGGCGGAGACTACAACCCGGAACAGTGGCTGGACCGGCCCGATATTCTGGCGCAGGACATCGAACTGATGAAAAAGGCACACGTTAATACTGTGACGCTGGGTGTGTTCTCATGGTCCACGTTGGAACCGCAGGAGGGGGTATTTGAGCTGGATTGGCTGGCTGACATCATCCATAACCTGTATGCCAATGGAATCTATACGATCCTTGCAACGCCCAGTGCGGCCCGCCCTGCTTGGATGGCACACAAATACCCCGAGGTGCGCCGAGTCCGGGCAGACCGGGTCCGGGAGCTGTACAACCGGCGGCAGAATTACTGCTATACATCGCCGGTCTACCGGGAAAAAGTCCGCATCATCGACCAGAAGCTGGCACAGCGGTTCGGCAATGACCCGGCTGTCCTGCTCTGGCATATCTCCAACGAGATGAGCGGCGACTGCCATTGCGAGCTGTGTCAGGCTGCGTTCCGCCGCTGGCTCAAGGCACGGTACAACTCTTTGGAAGCCTTGAACAAGGCGTGGAACGCCCGGTTCTGGAGTCACGACTATACCGCTTGGGAACAAATCGAAAGCCCTGCCCCGCAGGGGGAAAATGCCGTGCAGGGTCTTGCGCTGGACTGGAAGCGCTTTGTCAGTGACCGGCATATTGATTTTTTGAAATTTGAGCGTGATACCGTGAAAGAATTTGCGCCGGTTGCAAAGTTCACCGTGAATATGATGTACCGGTTTGATGGCATCGACTATTTCAAAATGTCCAAGGAGATCGACGTGGCCAGCTGGGACAACTACCCCACATGGCACAAGCCCAGCGAAACGGTGGAAGAAACGGCGTTGGATACGGCCCTGATGCACGACCTGTATTACTCCATGAAGGGCAGGCCCTTCCTGCTGATGGAATCCAGCCCCAGCTTTACCAACTGGCAGCCGATCTCCAAACAGAAGCGCCCCGGCATTGCGGAGCTTGCGGCTCTGCAGACGGTTGCACATGGTTCGGACAGTGTGCTTTACTTCCAGTGGCGGGCCAGCCGGGGTGCGGAAGAAAAGCTCCACGGTGCAGTCATTGGCCACGATGGGCGGGAGGATGCCCGCCCCTTCCGGGAAACAGTCGGTGTGGGCCAAAAGCTGGAAATGCTCTCAGAGATCGCAACAGTCTGCCGCACAAAACAGGCAGCGATCGTCCACGATTGGGAAAACAAGTGGGCATTGGAAGGTTCCTGCGGCCCTCGAAATGCCGGGATGGGCTACTGGGACGAGCTGAAGCTGCACTACAATGCTCTTGCGCGGGAAGGCATTGCGGTGGAGTTCGTGAATCAGGAATCCGACCTGACGGGTTATGGTCTGGTCGTTGTTCCGATGGTTTATTTGCTGACCGATGCCTTTGCCCAAAAACTCTGTGATTTTGCGCAGAATGGTGGTACGGTCGTGGTTACATACTGGACCGGTGTGGTGGATGAAAGCGATTTGTGCCGCCTGGGTGACACGCCCTACGGCCTGACCGACTTGCTGGGCCTGCGCCGCACTGAGATCGACGGAATGTATGACGGCGAAACCTGCCGCTGCACCCCGATGGACGATTCCACTTTGCCGGAAACGCAGGCTTCGGTCCTATGCGAGGTCGCAAGTCTGAACGACACCGACCCTGCCACACCGCTGAGCGTTTATGCCGAGGACTATTATGTAAACTGCCCGGCGGTGGCTGTCCACTCCTACGGGGAGGGCCGTGCCTATTATCTGGCAAGTCGGTTCGATGAAGCGTTCTATCGCGCATTTTATCGTGCTGCTGTAAAGGAAGTCGGCCTGACCCCGGCCTGGCCGGAGGCACTGCCGGACGGCGTTCTGGCCGCGCGGCGCGGTACGTTCGCCTTTGTACAGAACTGCAATGAACATCCGGTCGAAGTAGGCGGTGTTGCGCTGAACCGTTACGGAACGGCCGTCTGGAAAAACGGCGAACAGGTCCTGTAAGGCGCAAAAATACCAACTTTCAGCGTTCTGCCGAAAAAGCAGAACGCTTTTTGTTTGCTTTCATACTTGACAAAGCGGGCTTACCCCGGTATGCTGGGGTGGCGCATTGTTGCGCAGTTCTGTGAAAAGGAGAGGATATCCTGTGGCTGCAAAGGAAACCGAAAAAATGACGATCGAGCAGGTGGCTGATGCGCTTGGCCTTTCTAAAACAACGGTATCGCGTGCACTTTCCGGCAAGGGACGCATCAGCGAGGCGACCCGCACCAAGGTGTACGCCTATATGGGGCGTACCCGCTCCGAGCCTGTTTCTGCACAGAGCGGCGAAAAGCTGCGCACCAACAATATTGCCATGGTCGTACCGCAGCGGTTTATTGCGCTGGATCTGCCCTTTTTGCGCAAGTGCATAGGCGGCATCTGCACCATGGCAGACCAGCGCGGCTATGACCTGATGCTTTGCTACGCCTCCAACACCGAGTATTCACAGCTGCAGCGGCAGCTGGCCAACCACAAAGTGGACGGCGTGATCCTGACCTACGCCATGGCGGATGATCCCTGCATCGAACTTTTGCGGCAATACGAGACACCTTTTGTGCTCATCGGACGCAGCGAGGACAAGACCATCCCGCAGGCAGACAACGATCAGGTCGCGGCTGCCTGCGAGATGACACGCATCCTTTTGCAGCTGGGCGCCAAGCGGATCGCGCTGCTGGTGGGCAGTACCATCTACGCCGTCAACACCGACCGCATACGCGGTTATCTGCGTGGATTCGCGGAATTTGGTGTGCCAGCAGACCAGCGGCTCGTTCATTCCGGTGTGGAATCTGCCGGGCAGACGCTCGATGCACTGGAGGCTGCGCTGGAGCAGAAGGCAGATTGCATCCTTTGCGGCGATGATGAGATCGCCTTTGAGGTCATGCGGGAGCTGCGGACGCGGCATATCCTCGTGCCCAACGATCTGCGAGTGGCCAGCCTGTACGACAGCTCCATGCTTGCCAGCATCACGCCGTCTGTTTCGGCGGTGCAGTACGATGCAGAGCAGCTGGGTAAGACCGCCTGCCGGATGCTGCTGGACCGGCTGGCCGGAAAAGAGATCGTCATGCGGCAGCTGGAAGGCCATCAGGTCATCCTGCGGGATTCTACCAAGTGGAGGGAACGCTCCCACAGCATCAAATAACGCGCTTTTTGTGCCTGCTCCTTTCCCGGAGCGGGCATTTTTGCTCTTTGCATGGCAAAGGTTGCGCTAAAGTTGCGCACTTTTGCCCATGTATCCTGATTTTACCGTCACTTTTTCCAGTTTCGGCTCAACAATACCGTGAATTTCGTCCATTGACGTGAGCAAAAGAATGCGGTATCCTATGGGTACAGAAAAACAGCTGCTTGGATGTGCGCAACTTATAAGCGCAACAAAGAGCAGCCGAAGATTTCAGATTGAGAACGAAGGAGAACTGGATCATGAAAAAGCTGATTTCCCGCCGTAACTTCCTTGCAGCCATGGGCACTGTGGCTGCTGCCGGTGTGCTGACCGCCTGCGGCGGTTCTTCCGGCAGTACCGCTGCTTCTACTGCGGCATCCAGCACGGCTGCCTCTGCTGCGGAGAGCTGGGGTGATGTGAAGCTGACCATGTGGGGCGCAGAAGAGGATCAGACCATGCTGCGCGAGATGGCAGATGCCTTTATCGAGCAGAATGCGGACAAGGGCAACGTGACCATCGAGATCGGCGTGCAGTCTGAGTCCAGCGCAAAGGACACTGTTCTGGCCGACCCGGAGTCTGCCGCAGACGTTTTCGCCTTTGCAGACGACCAGCTGAACGAGCTGGTGAATGCCGGTGCGCTGCAGGAGGTTCTGCTGAACCCGGACGACGTGAAGAGCCGCAACCTGCCCGGCTCTGTGGGTGCTGCCACCATGAACGACAAGCTTTACGCCTACCCCATGACCGCCGACAACGGCTACTTCCTGTACTATGATGCAAGCGTTCTGAGCGCCGAGGACGTGCAGAGCATGGACACCATGCTGGAAAAGGCTGCAGCTGCCGGCAAAAAGTTTATGATGAGCGTGAACGACGCATGGTACATTTACAGCTTCTACGCCGGTGCCGGTCTGGTGGCTACGCTGGCAGACGACGGCATCAACACCGTCTGCAACTGGAACGAGGCTCCCGGCGCAGATGTCACGCAGGCCATTCTGGATATCGCCGCAAACCCCGGCTTCAAGTCCGGCGCAGATGCTGATATCGTTTCTGCCATCAAGGACGGCAGCTGCTGCGCCGCCATCTCCGGTACTTGGAACGCCAGCACCGCCGAGGAGGCTTGGGGCGAGGGCTACGCCGCCACCAAGCTGCCGACCTACACCCTGAACGGCGAGCAGGTCCAGATGGGCTCCTTCTCCGGCTACAAGCTGGTGGGCGTCAACCCCCACAGCGCCAACGTGGGCGTTGCCATGATGCTGGCCGACTTCATCACCAACGAGGACAACCAGATCAAGCGCTTCAACGACCGCAAGCTGGGCCCCTCCAACATCAACGCAAACTCCACCGAGGCTGTGCAGTCTGCACCCGCCATTGCCGCACTGGCTGAGCAGAGCTCCTACGCTACCCTGCAGCGGGTAGGCGCAAACTACTGGAGCTCCGCCGCAAGTCTGGGCGAGATCCTCGCCTCCGGCGACACGCAGGGCAAGACCACCCAGCAGCTGATGGATGACGCTGTGGCCGGCATCACCGCACCTGTGGCGCAGTAATCTTTAGCTTTTCCGGCGGGCACGCAGCAGAATGCGGTGTGCCCGCTTTTTATCGCAATACAAGAAATCGGCGTCAAACTAACATCCTGTTTGCTATAACCCCCTCTGCATACCAAGAAAGGAGTTGACTTCTGTGGCAGAAATGGTTCTCACACCGCCCTTGCGGGCAGATGGCCGGGAGCCGAATTTCCTTCAGAAGTTCGGTCACGCATTTGTTCACGGAGATATTTTTACAAAGCTGTCCCTCTTTGTCTGGGGTCTGGGCTACATTGGCCACGGCCAGCTTATCAAGGCACTGCTGGTAACGCTGGTGCAGGGGCTGGGACTGTATTTTCTGGGCACTTCCGGCATTCCTGCACTGAAAAAGTTCGGCACGCTGGGCACAGTGCAGATGGAGATGCAGTTCAACCCCCTTACCTTAAAGAACGAGGTCAACAACTACGACAACTCGTTTGCCATCCTGCTGCTCAGCGTGATCGCACTGGTGGTCATTGTAACGCTGATCGCTGCTGCCATGCTGGTGGTGCAGAGCAATTACGCGTTACAGGCGCAGAAGGCCGCTGGCAAAAAGCCCAACAATTTCCGGCAGGATATCACCTTGTACCTGAACGAAAAGTTCTACGTTACCCTGCTCACCCTTCCGGTGCTGGGTGTGGTGGTGTTCACCATCATCCCGCTGTTCATTTTGATCGCTGTCGCCTTTACCAACTACGATCAGCAGCATATGCCTCCCGCCGCCCTGTTTACATGGGTGGGGCTGGCTAACTTTGCTTCTCTGTTTGGCGGGCAGTCGCTGAGCCTGACCTTCAGCTATGCCTTTGGCCGGGTGCTCAGCTGGACGTTGGTGTGGGCCTTCTTTGCCACCTTCACCAACTTCTTCGGCGGCGTATTTCTGGCCATGCTCATCAACAATAAAAAGACCAAGTGCCAAAAGCTCTGGCGCACGTTGTTCATCATCACCATTGCGGTGCCGCAGTTCGTCACCCTGCTGCTGGTGCGCAACTTCTTCTCGGATGCCGGCATCTTCAACACCATGATGGCCAATGCAGGCGTGACCGATTTTTTAAAGGCCATCGGTCTGCTGGGGCAGAACATGAACCACATTCCCTTCCTGACCGACCAGCACTGGGCAAAGTTCATGATCATCCTCATCAACATCTGGGTGGGCGTGCCCTACCAGATGCTCATTGCCACCGGTGTGCTGATGAACATTCCCACCGATATGCTGGAAGCCTCCACCATCGACGGCGCTTCGCCGTGGCAGAGCTTCATCCACATCAAGCTGCCCTACCTGCTCAGTGTGCAGGGCCCGGCACTGGTTACGGATTTTGTGCGCAACGTCAACAACTTCAACGTCATCTATCTGCTCACGCAGGACGTTTATATCACCAAGGATCAGGCGCTGGCTTCCTCCAGTGCAAAAGAGGTGGATCTGCTGGTCACATGGCTGTTCCGCCTGACGCAGGAGCAGTACAACTACAAGATGGCCGCCGTCATTGGCATTATGGTGTTCATCATCTGTGCCGTGTTCACGCTGGTATGCTTCCGGTTCCTCAATAAAAAGGAGGCGACGTTCTCTTGACACAGACAACTGTTTCTCCGGCACGCCGGGCAGAGACCGCAGCGCAGCTGCGCCGCGGGCGTATCCTCCGCACAGTCCGCAGCATCCTGCGGCATCTGCTGCTGGCCCTGCTGGCAGCTATCTGGCTGGTACCCATTCTGTGGCTTCTGGTCACTTCCTTTTCCACAGACCGAGGCATCAATGTGCGACAGTTCTTCCCGGCCAGTTACACACTGCGCAACTATGTCAACATTCTGTTCCACCCGGACTCTGTGGCGCAGTTCCCGCGCTGGTTTACCAACACCCTTGTGGTGGCCTGTTTCAACTGCGTTATCTCCACCTGCTTTGTGCTGATGGTAGCCTACGCGCTGAGCTGCTGCCGCTTCAAGGGGCGCAAGCTGATCCAGAACCTTTCTGTCAGCGTCAACCTGTTCCCCGGCGTGCTGGCAATGATCGCCGTCTATTTCGTCCTGAAATATCTGAATCTGACCAACTCCTATGCCGGTCTTATCATGGTCTATGCCGGTTCGTCCGGTCTGGGCTATCTGATCTGCAAGGGCTTCTTTGATACCATCCCCATCTCCCTGCGGGAAGCCGCCAAGCTGGACGGCGCATCCGACGCCCGTGTGTTCTTTCAGGTCGTTCTGCCCATGTCCAAGCCGATCCTGGTCTATACCATCATCAGCTCTTTCATGGTTCCATGGACCGATTTCGTGATGGCAAAAATGATCCTGAATTCGGGCGTCTCTGCCGACTGGACAGTGGCTATCGGTCTGTATAATATGCTGCAAAAGACCCTGATCAACAATTACTTTGCGCTTTTCTGTGCAGGCGGTGTGCTGGTGTCTATCCCCATCTCCATCCTGTTTGTCATCATGCAGAAGTTCTACGTCGAGGGCATCACCTCCGGCGCAGACAAGGGCTAAAGTGCTATCTTCAATTTCTCCTTCATCATAAAAGCGATCCCCACAGTCCGTTTGACTCAGTTCTTGCGGCTGTGGAGATCGCTTTTTCTCAGCAGCGGCAGGAAAGCCGCTTGTTCATGGGGAACCTCATTTCTATGTAAACGGTGTCTGTTCGGATGTCCTAAACCCTGCCATAAAACCGGTGGTTGATTTGTCCATTGGGCTTTGTTTTGCCCGTCTGCACATTTTTGCACACTTTTTGCACACCTGAATAGCTGGATAACGGTTGCAAAGCATTACACTGTATGCAAATAATGCGGTGTGTGCAAATATGAATCCTGCGATAATGCGAATGAATTTGCGCTTCTTCGTGCTTTTTGGATTTGACGAATGATGCACCTCGGATTCTTTTGATCAGAGGGCCAGGGATTCGAGTTCCCTCGAGCACACAAAAATATAACGAAGAATCGTAAGATTCCTCGTGGGATTTTCCTTTTATACGCCATTTGCACGGTCTCTGCACGGTTTTTGCACGGTCCGCATTTTTCGTGTCAGATGGAGTGAGTCTGTGAATTGCTCTGCAATTCGTGCTATTTTTTGCAATTCAGGTCAGCAAAGCCAAGCGGAGCTGCGCTTTTACAGAGGGGTCTGCGTCCTTCAGAAGTTCCAACAGTGCCGACACGGAGATGGTCGGTTCTGCTTCAACCGGGGCAGCCTGCACAAGTGTTGCTCCCGGCTTGTAGAAGCCTTCCTCGAACTTTTTGCCCAGCTTTTTGCGGGAATCCTGCTGGATGTGTGCACAGGTGTTGACCAGAAGATTAGCGCTGGCATGGCCCGTTGTGCCCTGTACCGCTTTCACATTGCCGCCGGAGATCATCAGCTGGTAGGTGGCACTGGAATGCCGCAGACCGTGAAACACGATGCGGGTGAACTCCGGGTGCTCGTCCTGCCACTTGATGAACTTTTTGCGGATGAGGATCGGTTCTACCGCCAGACCGTTGGGCAAGCGCAGGAGCATACCACTGTTGCGGTAGCGTTCCGGCTCAACGGCTTCGTCCATTTCCAAACGCTTTAGCCAGAGCTTCAGTTCTTCTTTCAACACTGTCGTCATGAAGATGGTGCGGTTGGAAGATGCCGTTTTAGTCTTTTTGAGCACCAGCGTTGTGGTACTGCCCTCGCGCTTGTCCTCAAACTCCTGCAAGATGCAGCCCTTGCCCGTTTTTGCCAGCGATGCCTTTTGGACACGCTGCATACACTTGTTGATGCGGAACGTGCCTGTACCGTCTGCTCCCTCAAAATCAAGGTCTTCCGGGGTCAGACCAGCGACTTCACCCTCACGCAGTGCACCCACCAGCGTAAGATGGACTGCCAGATGCAGAATCGGGTCCTCCATGCTGGCAAGTGCGGCCCACATCTCGTCCGCGTCCCAGATGGCGCGCTCCTGAATCGACTTTTTAGGGCTGTCCACCGGAACGGGGCTTTTGACGAGGATGCCCCACTCCACCGCATACTGAAACGCCGTCCGCAGCAGGCGGTGCACCTCGTGGATGGTTGTTCCAGAGAGAAGCCGCTGCTGCTGTTTTTCCGAAAGCACCTGCTTTTTGCCCTCAAGATACTGGCCGCAAGGCGTTTTGCCAAGGGTAGCATACAGGTCTTCCAGATGGTAAGGCTTGAGCTTTTGCATCTGCATATCGCCGATGTACGGAATAATGAGGTTCTGGACGGTTCCCAGATTGGATTGATAGGTGCAGGGGGCCCACTTGTGCTTGTTGCACTGCTTGGGAAGCCACTCCATCAAAAAATCTTTGACAGTGATGGTGGACGGAATCAGAAAAGGTCCGTTTGCAAGTTCGTGTTCGATTTGTTTCTTGCGATTTGTTGCCTCCTCTTTCGTAGAAAAACTTTCCCATTTGTTGCAGTTTTTTCCCTGCTCATCTTGGTAAGTATAGCGGACACCATAGGAGCTGCCGCGTTTCGTAATATATGCCATACGTTATCTCCTTTTTCAAGCTGCCCGGAGCCACGCATCGAAACCGTCTTTCGGGATGCGGATGCTTCCGCCTGCCCGCAGGACACGGAACTCAGTGGTGCTGTTGCACAGGTTGTAGGCGGCACGCTGGCTAATGGCTAGCATCTGCGCGACCTCCTTTACCGTGTACACCAGCTTAGTGGTCTCAGGGCTGTTGGTCGGAGACTTGACGGCATTGGTTTGAGTGACCATCTCCATTGTAGTGGGATTCGAGTCCGACTGCAAGAACTTTTTCGTATAATCCAAAGACTTCACAGCTTCCGTCATGTTTCTTCTCCAATCTTGGTTGGTTTTGATTCGGTAGATTATCCAATCAGCAATTTCATGTATTTCAGTTTTTTTGTGCATTCTCTTTGCGAAGACTTACCCCGATGCAGGATACAGGAACACACATTTCCAGAATGCGGTCATAAATACGGGCGTGGACGGTATCCTGTGGGTAGCGTATCTCATCGAGTGTCAGATTGGTGGTGACGATTAGCGGTTTTCGGCTGCGGTACCGGCTGTCCACAATGTTGTAGACCTATTCCAGCGCATACTCTGTACCACGTTCCATCCCGAAATCGTCAATGATGAGCAGTGGATAGCGGCAAAGCCTGTCCACAACTGCATTCCGCCCGGAAAAACTGCTGTTCAGCTCATTCATGATACGGGCAAAGTTCGTCATACGCACAGACACTTCCTGTTCCATTAGAGCGTTTGCAATGCACCCGGCAAGGAAACTCTTGCCGGTGCCCACACCGCCCCAGAGGAGTAGTCCTAGATTCTCTGCACGCATGGTCTGCCATTGCTCCACATAGCGGTGTGCGTAATGCATTTGAGGGGCACGACCATCGTCGTTTTCAAAGTTCCAGTCGAGCATTGCCGTATCCGAGAAGCCCCCTGCTTTCAACCGTCGGACAAGTTCACTGCGCTTTTGCCGACGAATAGCAACTTCCTGTTGCTCCCGCTCCATCTTACGGCACCGGCAATCTACGGGATGCCTGTTCTTTCCCATCAGGACAAGGTTCTTTGCAAAGAACGCTTTTTTGGGGGTATGACACTTTCCACAATAAAGCAGGCCGTCTTTGCCATAATAGTCCCCATTCGATTTGGAAACTGCGGGAATGACCGATTCTAAAACGGTCTTGCCGTTTGTCATAAGCTTTCTCCTTCACGAAATTCATACAGTGGAACATTTCTTTGTTCTGTAGAGTGGTTAAAACTCAGTTGGTTCTTATTCAGGTAGTTAGGTGGGCATTTTTGCACAATCATATTGGTCATTTCTGCACAGTCTGATGAGCCAGAAATGCGCAGAGTGGCAGCGCATTTTTGCGCTGTATGCGGAATTTTGAGAAAAATTCTGCTGGGCTTTGAAAAACCGCTGCGAGTCCGCTCAATAAGGCCGGCATTCGTTAGTTCTGTAAGAGAACGCGTTATACTGGAGAAGCTGCACCCAAGGGTTTGTGCCAGCTTTGGAATCGGATAGACCACATAAATCCGGCCCTGTTCATCGGTCCAGTTGTTTTTTCGGGAAAGTGTTGCCCGGTCGAGCAGAAGTGCGTACAGCAGCTTCGCTGTATGGCTTAATTGGGCGTCCAGCAAAAACTTTGGAAATGGCAGATACCGGGGTAGCGGAGTACAAACTGTCAAATCATCAAACAAGCCAATCACCCTCCCTGTCTCTGTGATTCCAGCATTTTCAAGTGCTTCGAGCGGATAAATTCCAGATAGCGCTGCAGATTGTCAGAATACTTTTCAATTTGCTTCCAGTTTTCCGGCCCTGTCAGAAGATCTGGGTACTCTCGAAACGTGAGCTCCCAATTTTCAATAAAATCGTCATAAGCACCTTCAATCGTAGCGATGTGGATGGAATGATCCGCAGGAGCTTTCCGAAAATAGCGGTTGTCAACGGATTTTTTCAGGGCTTTTTGATCACTTTCGGTCAGTGTCCTTTTGTGCCCTTGTACTTTTTTTGAAATGCCGATCAGAAATCGACTTCCGTCATCATCAAAAGATTCGACCTTCACGGAAGGACTTTTTGTAGAGGAAGCGAGCTGCTTATCTCGCTCGCTTTTCGGCTTGCGAAGTTCTGCAACGATTTCCGACCGCTGTTCCTTCGGAGCCTTAGCGATAGCGCAGATCTCACGGTCAGCAGCTTTGATTTTCCCGTTTAGAATTTCCTCCCGGGCACCGGGTGCCGCATCATCAGCAGTCTCCACGCCGTTCATGTACTTTTCGGCACGTCGTACCGTCGCAGACCCAACACCATGTTCTACGGCGATTCGTTCACAAGTGCGTTTTTCTGAATCGATGTGATCATTTTGATCACATCGATTTACTTTATTGCAATTTCCGGGCTGCCCGCCCACTGCCAGCTTGGTTGATTCATACTCTTTGCCCAGAAGAAACTTCTTTCGTTCCGGGCTGAGATTTCTGCGGCCAAGCTGATTTTTGCAGATCCATGCAAGCGCTTCGTACTTGTTCGCAAGCTGGATTTCTTCCACTTCAAACTTGATAAAGCCGTGCTTTTTCAGGATGCGGTAGCGGAGTTTCCCATAGTTAAAGATACCACACCCAATATCACAAACTCACGCTTAAACAATATTCCTTAGTCAACCACATACAATAACAAATACAAAAAAGCTGGAAGCAGACTTAATTTTGCTCCCGGCTTTTCTTTATTGTTTTGATGAAGTCGTTCAATGATACTTGTTTTTGCTATCTGCTTACATAATGTGCATACTTGTCACTTGTGTTCTGATATATCTGTCCCTCTTATTGCCTAAACTCATATTAAGGGTGTGATATATCCAAGTGCAATAGCCTTGTTATAGGCTTCGATAGCATTTTTAGCCCCCAGCTTATCATAGATGCTTTGGATATGGTTGTAAAGTGTCCGTTCACTGATATACAGTTCTTGCGCTATTTCATGCTTTGTTTTCCCTGTTCCAATCGCCTTAATAATTTCCGCTTCACGATCTGTCAGGGGATCTAATAAAGGGGGCGTAGTGGACTTGTGACCTTTACTAATAGCTGTGAGTTTTTTTACCAACTCGTCAGCAGAAGCAGACTTATCAATATAACTTACGGCGCCTTTTTTAAGTGCCTCCTGTCTATAAACTGGCATATCATAAGAGGATAGCATAACCACCTTTATTTTTGGCTTTTTACTATATATCGTTTCTATCAGATCAATGCCAGAACTTTTTGACTGCTCTCTTAGGTTGACATCAAGTAATACAATGTCCCATTCGTCTACGGAAAGAATATTCCAAAACTCTGTTTCATTACTTACATAGCGACAGATAGAGATTTCATCCCAATCTTCCAGAAGTTTGCTTAAACTCTCTCCAAATATCCTGTGATCATCAAATAGTAATATCTTCATTTTTTCTCCCCAAAACTGCCGTTGCAGTTAAAATACCATCTTTCTCTAAATACTGAATGTTACCACCATTCCCATTTATCAACACCGTCAAGAACAGCATACCACCTTTGGAAGAAAGAATATTTTCAATGTCATTTGGTTTCGCTCCATCATTTTGACAGGTAATTACGAGTCTACTTTCTTCATTTAGCGCGATTTCCAAATGAATAAAAGTAGCGGCAGCGTGTTTATAAACATTGTTGACAAGTTCTTTGATTATCTGCATAGTCTGTTCCAAACTGTTATCTTTTTTCAAAGCAATCCTTGCTTCGCTGTCAATCGTGAAATCTACAAGTATATTCTTCTTTGGGTACAGCTTCTTAATCGCGTCAAGCATATATCCGATATGTTCCCATGAAGCATACCCCGAAAAGATATTAGAGGAATAGAAATTCATCATATTTCTTACCCGCAATTCCAAATCAGACAATATCCTTTTTGTTTCATCAACATCTGGTGAGCGAAGCGACAGGAGATTTTTGGCACCTCCAATGTCTTGAAGCACATCGTTATGAAGCAGTCTTGAGAAATCTTCCCTCTCATTTGCAATATAGTTCGTTAATTCATAATACTTTGTCAACTCCTTGTAACGGGCCTCCATGTCGCCAAGATGAATGACAGCAAAAGCCTCAAATAAAAGCATTATAAGCTGAAAAAATACATTGACTTGTAGGGTGGACAAATCAAAGCAATAAAGTACGACTGTAAACAAGGGAATCATAAGAGCGAGGACATATCTTGCTTTCCTCTGGGCAATCGGAAGAATATTAACCTGTTTCAAATTTATATATCTATAATCAAGGAAAATTCCCATGAACATTCCAACTAACATGGTTATAGCAGGGAGAATTTGGAAATCAAAAAACGACAGTATGATAGCTGCAATTCCAAACAGCAAGCGAACCATTTTACCCCGGCTTGCGTCAGTTCTTACCAGCATTATTCCGATAATCAATGCAAAAAACAGAAATGCACCCATGTATAAGGTGGAAAATCCATCATACATCAGCGCCGCAATAAAGGAAACAGAAAGCAGGTTCCAGCCACATTCAGATATTGTTGCCTTTCGCCGTGATGTCATTACATGAAGATAGAGCAGATTGAAATAACAAAGCAAGACGGCAATCGACAATAAGTTGATGGCTCCGTCATTCGCAATTCCTTTATGTGTTCTATCCAATATAACCCATAAAGTCACAATACCCGCATGAAGAAACAGATACGGATAGAAGCGTTTATCCTGCATAGCCCCCCTCCTTTCAGCTAAAATTCATTATGTTAGTAATATGATGATACGATCCGTTCTTTAGTCATCAGACATAAACCACACGCAGTCAAAACTATTATACTCACTGGAGAAAATAGTAGCAACACCCACACATTATTCGTTTTCATAAATATCCCACATTTTAAGACAACCAGCAAAATATGAAGCAGTGTTGCAAAGATAGGAATACTCTTAAACCAGTTCATATTTCTAATCCAGAGAATCAAAACATTTATAAATGCCGAATACAATATGCTAAGGATCAGAAAATAGGTGCTTAATAACAAGATAAGGTTTGGCAGGCGAATGGAAATCATCAAAAGTAGAGGAAACAAAAGGATCAGCGTTCCAATCCATAGTGATAGCAGATTCTCCTTAACAATACTTGAGATTTTAATACCATTAGCAAGTTTCCATTCTATTCTCTTTGTGATTTTTTCTTGCTGCAACATATCCTTGCTTATTTCTCCGGCAAAAAAGATAAATAAGCACAGGTATCCATCAAGCATAAAATACTTTATATCAACACCAAATACAATGTTCTCTGAAATATCCCCAAAGTTCATCAGAAAGATCATGCCGAAGATAGCTGCTACCGCACTCATAAATATATAATTCCAGTTCAATACCCTTTTAAGGTTTAAGGTTATCAAACCCATTCGCCATCCCTCCTGATAACTGTTTCGTTGCTCATGTGCCGAGCCTTAAAGAAACTTAATAGTGCAAACATCATGCAAAGTGCAACATCAACCACAATAATCAAATAGTCAATTCCTATATGATGTTGATTCACAAACTCTGTAATTCGTTCTGCCGACATCGCAATCAAATAAACCAGTGCAAAATTACCAAAGAACAGAACATTTTTGAACAGTTTTACTCGTTTTACATCCAGTACAATGATATTCAAAGCGACAATCTCACAAAAACTAAGTACAAGAATACTAAGATAAACGCATACGATCCGCCCAAAGCTCATTGTCCAGTCGGTAAAGTAATAGCAACTCATAAAAACAAAGAACGGGATAATACCAGAAAATCGGAAAATCTGTATCGAATACTGTTTTATAATCTCTTTTACCGCAATTCCAGAAGCTGCAAAAAATTCAACTCTCCGGCTTAACTTATCCTTTGCTGTCAAATCTACAATCATAGCACCGGATTGCAGGGAGGTAAGACCAAAAATAACCGCATAGAGCATTAGGACTAAATAATCTTCTCCCTTAGACTGCAAGGCGTCCATCTGCATTGCAAAGCTCATAAAAATCGCCAGAATGGCAACAATCGCAGTATCAATTAGGAGGCTTTTACTTCTGGTAAGATAGTAGCCTGCGCCTTTTCCCATGTTACTCATGCCGATTGCCCTCCTTAATAAAGATTTCTTCCAATGATTGTCCTTGCATTTCTTGAATACCCTTATCAAACAGCAATCTGCCATTTTTAATCATAGATACATCATCAGCGCACTTTTCAATCTCGCTAAGGTCATGTGAAGTGATAATAACCGTTTTTCCGTCAGCTTTTAGAGCCTCTATCAAACTACGGATTTCTACTCTGGATATGGGGTCTACACCCGATGTTGGTTCATCCATGAGCAGAATATCCCGTCCCATCATAATCACAATCAAAAGGGACAGTTTTCTTTTCATTCCTTTAGAATAAGTGCTAACACGCTTTCCTAAATGCTCGGTCAATCCTAATTGCGTACAATAACTGTCTGAACGATCATTTATTTCAAATCCAAAGTATTTCCCAAAAATTCTCAAATTTTCAAGACCAGTCTGTTCTTCATACAGATAGTCATTTTCAAGCTCCATTGCATATTTCCCTGCAATGTTGATTGTCCCTGCATTTGGCTGGTATACCCCTGTAATCAAGCGTAGCAGTGTTGTCTTTCCAGAACCGTTCGGGCCAATAATCGCATGGATTGTATTTGCTTTTACATTCAGGCTAAAATTCTCAAACAAAACTCTGCCACCAAAACCTTTTTTTAAGTTCTTTACTTCAATCGCATTTTGAATCTCAGACATATTTTTTGCTCCTTTCATTTGGTGCTCCACCATATAGGTATAGTGTATAAAACGAAGAAGCATTTTGCATGAGTAATTACTGCAATTTCGATACTGCCATCAGGCAAATGTCACAGAAACCTCACAACGAGAAAAAAATTTAGTATTCTGTCAGTTCCACAATTACATTACTTTGCAGATACAGCCAGTCCGTAAATTCTTTCGGGCTGGCTGTTCCTGTTTTTACAGCCTTTTTTCTCTGCAAGGCTTCTTTCTTAAAGTCGGAAAAGGCAACCTGTATTTTTTCCAGACGGTCAGCCGGAAAGCCTGCGGTATTCTTTACTCGGTT
>OHAP01000958.1_pt1 | contig 19782 bp, 14 predicted proteins | sample 1577171 | NCBI WGS metagenome assembly OHAP01 (sample SAMEA3541489, study PRJEB24748) | human gut metagenome | biome: human gut; feature: human-associated habitat; material: faeces | place: China | collected 2012 | reverse complement strand
TTATTATGGCGCTGTGCCAGTGCGGCCACGTTCTCTTCCACCTTCTGTTTGGTCAGGGGGTAGATGAAGAACAGGCTCAGGGCCACGGCCACGAAGCCGATGGCGGGGGCAATACAGGAGATGTTGAAGATGCCCATGGTGACCTCCGGGTCAAAGGCAGTGGCAGCGCTGTAACCGATCATGGTCAGCAGGCCGCCGGTCAGGCCGGAAGAGAACGCCTGACCCAGCTTGCGGGCAAAGGAGTAGACCGCATAGATGGTGCCGTCCTCACGGATGCCGTTGCGGACCTCGGAATCATCGATGACATCGGTGATCATTGCCCAGATGATGGTGTTGAAGAAGCCCAGGCAGATGAAGGCGGCACAGTAGAAGCCGACATAGACCCAGACATTGGTGGGCTTGAGAACAAAGCAGATGATCTCCAGCACCGTGGCCACGATGCAGGATACGGTGGCCAGCTCTTTTTTACCGAACCGGCTGGCCAGCTTGGAGGCAAAGGGTGCACAGACAAGCAGGATCAGCACGCTGCTCAGCAGAGAAGCGGTAGACTGGGCGGCGGCGCTGCCGTAGAAGTTGGGGAACACATAGCCTGCCATGCCCTGCATGGTCAGCATGGCCAGCAGCAGGAAGAGGGCGGCAGCAATGATGCCCAGCAGGGCACGGTTGGTGAACACGCTCTTGAGCATCTTGCCAATGTCCATCTTGCTGTTGTTTGCGGGCACATCCACACGCTCACGCACCAGGTTAAAGCAGAGCAGGTAGCAGAGGATGGCGCAGACAGAGAAAACGCCTGCAATGATGGTCATGCGGCTGCCGGAGAGGACCGTCTGACCATTGACGGTGACGTAAGCCACCATGGGGGTGCCAACGCCGATTACAAGGCCGGCCAGGGTGCTGCCGATGGTACGCCAGGTGGACAGCTCTGCGCGGTCCTTGGGGTCAGCAGAGATGGCGGAGGCCATGGAACCGTAAGGGATGTTGACGGAGGTGTAGAAGATGGAGCCCCACAGGATATAGGTCACAAAGAGCCATGCCACCTTGAAGCCGTAGGACATCCCGGCCAGACCGGACTGGAAGATGAGGAAGGATGCGATGGCCACAGGGCCGCACATCCGCTTGAGCCAGGGGCGGAACTTGCCGTCCTTGGTGGGCTTGGAGCGGTCCACGATCTGGCCCATGGTCACATCGGTAAAGGCATCCACAAAGCGGGCAATCATCATGATCATGCCCACAACACCGGCGCTCACGCCCATCACGTCGGTATAGAACTTCATCAGGAAGCTGGACGACAGGATAAAAGTAAAATCGTTGGCGAAATCGCCGAACATATAGCCGACCTTGTCCCGCATCCCAAACGGGGTGGTCTTTTGCATTTCATTTGCCATTGTATTCTCCTTCGGTGGTCAATTCAAACGGTACAGCGTCCCTTCTGCTGTATCCAAATTTGTACTCCAATATTATGACAAACTTTTATCAAAAAATGTTAGAATATTTTTTAGGTGAATTCGTACAATTTTAAGGTATTGTTTTTGTGTATTTTCACAGTTCGTTCACATTCCGTTTTTTCCTCTTTTTCCCAGCATTCACTTTTTGTGGCACTCTTTACGGAAGTTTTTAAACCCGGACGGAGATAATAGGTATTCTGCCCAGAGCAGCGCCTGTTTTCCTGAAAAAAGTCTGGATTTATTCAAAAATCTTTCTATCCCTTTTATAAAATTTCTGTCATACTGGGTATAAAGACAATAAACGCCCCTGTGGCACGCAAAATGCCGCCGGGCTGATGAATGTGAGGTCATCCTGATGAACCGCTCCCTGCTGTATCCCCGCGCTACCACCACCCGCCGTCTCATCGGCTTGGACGGGATGTGGCGTTTCAGCTTCGACCCCGAGAGCAAGGGTGTGGAGGCCGGATGGGCGCTGGACCTGCCCTCCTCTCTTTCCATGCCGGTACCCGCCTCCTTCTGCGACCTGTTCACCGACAAGGCCTCCCGCGAATACTGCGGTGATTTCTGGTACGAGACCAGCTTTTTTGTCCCTGCGGAATGGAGCGGCTGGGACATTGTTCTCCGGTTTGGCTCGGTCACCCACCGGGCCCGGGTCTTCGTCAATGGCGTGGAGGTGGCCCAGCACGAGGGCGGCTTCCTGCCCTTTGATGCCACTGTGACCAACATCGTGCGCTACAACCAGTTCAACAAGCTCAGTGTTCTGGCGAACAACGAGCTCAGCGAAACGATGCTGCCCGCAGGCACCACCCGCACCCTTGCCGATGGCAGAAAGATCGCCGCCCCCTACTTTGATTTTTACAACTACGCCGGCATCCACCGGCCCGTCTGGCTGATGGCCCTGCCCAAGGAGCGGGTGCTGGACTATTCCACACGATACCGTCTGACCGAGACCGGGGCTGAGGTCGACTATACCGTGTCCACCAACGGCACCCACCCCGTGACCGTGGAGCTTTACGACGGCCCCACCCGGGTGGCCGAAGGCTCCGGCACCACCGGCACGCTGGTGGTCAAAAACGCCAAGCTGTGGAATGTCCACGCCGCCCATCTCTACGATCTGGTCATCCGCATCCACGAGGGCAGCGCGGTGGCGGACGAGTATCTGGACCGGATCGGCATCCGCACCTTTGAGATCCGGCACGGGCGTTTCCTGCTCAACGGCAGCCCGGTCTATCTGCGGGGCTTTGGCCGGCACGAGGATGCCGACATCCGGGGCCGTGGGCTCGACCTGCCCACCGTCAAGCGGGATTTTGAGCTGATGAAGTGGATCGGCGCAAACTGCTTCCGCACCAGCCACTACCCCTACGCTGAGGAGATCTACCAGATGGCCGATGAGGAGGGCTTCCTCATCATCGACGAAGTCCCCGCCGTAGGCTTTATGCAGAGCACAGCCAACTTCCTGGCCGCCAATCAGGGCAACGGCAGGCAGCAGGGCTTTTTTGAGAAGGAGACCACGCCTGCGCTGCTCAAGAACCACAAGGCAGCCCTGACCGATATGATCGACCGGGACAAGAACCACCCCTCGGTCATCGGGTGGAGCCTGCTCAACGAGCCTCAGTGCACCAGCGCGGGCACTGAGGAATACTTCAAACCCCTGTTCGAGCTGGCCCGCCGCCTCGACCCCCAGAAGCGCCCCCGTACTTATACGGTCCTGATGACCAGCCTGCCCGACACCAGCAAGGGCCAGCGCTTTGCCGATTTCGTCAGCCTGAACCGCTACTATGGCTGGTATGTACTGGGCGGGGCCGGGCTGGCAGATGCCGAAGCCGCCTTCCACCATGAGATGGAAGGCTGGGCAAAAGTCCTGCATGGCCGCCCGCTCATCTTCACTGAGTACGGCACCGACAACCTGAGCGGTGCGCACAAGCTCCCCAGCGTGATGTGGAGTGCCGAGTACCAGAATGAATATCTGGAGATGACCCACGCCGTGTTCGACCACTACGATTTCGTACAGGGTGAGCTGGTGTGGAATTTTGCCGATTTCCAGACCACCGAGGGCATCCTGCGGGTGGACGGCAACAAAAAAGGCATCTTTACCCGCCAGCGCCAGCCCAAGGATGCGGCGTATCTCTTCCGGAAGCGGTGGACAGCGCTGCCGGTCGATTTCAAGAAGCGAAAAAAATGATCCCAGAAAACAGCAGCGCCCTGCCGGTTTGCCCCGGCAGGGCGCTGCTTGTTTGATATGCGTTTACTTGATGCAGCTCGAGCACGGGCTGTACCCTGCCGCAATGGCCTCCTCGTAGCTGGAGAAGAGGATCTGGTTCTTCTCCGCAGGGAGGTTGGCACAGCTGGGCAGGTGGAACTTTTTACTGTTCACGTTGCCGATATACCCCTGCTGCGCGGTGGACGCTGCCGCCGGGTCGGTGGGGTTGAGCTCAGCATCGGTGGCCGTTTTCTCGGTGCGGATGGTATAGTTCTGTCCATCGGAACCGATCACGATGGCCCCCAGCAGGTCCGTGCGGTAAACAACCACGCCCGCATCCCGCAGGATGCTCAGGGTCTCCTCGTGGGGGTGGCCGTACTTGTTGTTCACACCACAGGAGATGATGCCCATCTCGGGCAGGACGGCGTTCAGGAAGATGTAGCTCGTACTGGTGCTGGAACCGTGGTGGCCCACCTGCAGAACATCTGCCTTCAGGTTGGCACCGCTGTTCACGAGGTCGCGCTCTGCATCCGATTCCATATCGCCGGTGAGCAGAAAGCTGGTGGAGCCGTAGTCCACCCGCAGAACGATGGAGGTATCGTTGGTGTTGTCATACTGCGCCACAGGGCCCAGCATGGTCACGGTGGCACTGCCCAGCGGCCAGACCGTGCCCACGGTGGGCACTTCCACCTGCAGGCCCTGCTGCCCGGTGTACTTGACGAAATCCTGAAAGCACTTGGTGGAGGCTTCCGTCACGGGGCTGTACACATGGTCTGCCGGGAAATAGGCCAGCGCAGCGGCCAGGCCGCCCACATGATCCTCGTGGGCGTGGGAGCAGAACACATACTGCAGCTCCTCCACGCCGAGATTCTGCAGGTAGGAGACGACATAGCTGCCATCGTCCACATTGCCGCCGTCGTAGAGCATATACTGGCCGTCACATTCCACCAGCACGCTCAGGGCCTGCCCCACATCCAGGAAGTGCATCTCGAAGTTGGCGGTCTGGTCGTCTCCGGCAGGCTGGGCAGTGCTGACCGTAGGGGTGCTGCTGCCCGGCACCACCGCCGAGGCATCACAGGCGGCAAGGCCAAGGGCCAGCGCCGCCGCCAGGGCCAGAGCGGCAATGCGCCGCCAGAGGCTTACTTTTTCTTTTTTGAAGTTTTCCACACTGTATTCTCTTTCTGTTGATCATTCTTCGGCTTACGGGGTGCCGTACCGTTGGGCGCAAAGCGTGCGCCGGGGCTGGGCTGACGACCGCCTGCGGTGCGGGCCGGGGCGGCTCCGCGGCTCTGATTCCTGCCTCCCCTGCCCTTGTTGGGGCGGACAGTATAAGTGCCGTCGTTGTGGATGGTCACCTCGGCAGGCTCGGCCCGGCGGGCAGAGCGCTGGACCGCGCGGCGGCCCTCGGCGGGCACCAGCAGCGGGATCAGGTCCTCCCGGTGGGTCATTTTCAGCGCCTTGATGACCTTTTCGGCATTGCGGGGCTCGTAATACTGGAGCAGGGCGCGCTGCAGTGCTTTTCCCTCCGCAGTCTTTTCCACGAACACAGGCTTGAGGGTGTAGGGGTCAAGGCCGGTGTAGAACATGCAGGTGCTCACCGTGCCGGGGGTGGGATAGAAATCCTGCACCTGCTCGGGGCGCATGTGGTTTTTGTAGAGATACTCGGCCAGATAGACGGCATCGCTCAGGGTGCTGCCCGGATGGCTGGACATCAGGTAGGGCACGAGGTACTGCTTTTTGCCCGCCTTCCTGCTCAGCTCGTAGAACTTATCCTTGAACTTGTTGAAGGTCTGGATGGGCGGCTTGCCCATGTAGGCCAGTGTATTGGGAGCGCAGTGCTCCGGGGCCACCTTCAGCTGACCGGAGACGTGATACTCCACCAGCTCCTTGAAGAAGGTGTCGTCCGGGTCAGCCATCAGGTAATCGAACCGGATGCCGCTGCGGATGAACACCTTTTTCACACCGGGCAGTTCCCGGACACGGCGCAGGATCTTCAGGTAATCGCTGTGGTCCACGATCATGTGGGAGCAGGTGGTGGGGGCCAGGCAGTGCTTGCCGCCATTGCACATGCCCCGCAGCATCTGCTCCCGGCAGGACGGGAACCGGAAGTTGGCGGTGGGGCCGCCGATATCGTGGATGTAGCCCTTGAAATCAGGCTCGTGGGTCATCCGCTCGGCCTCGGCCACAATGCTGTCGGCACTGCGGCTGGTGACCCGGCGGCCCTGATGCAGCTGGATGGCGCAGAAGTTGCAGCCGCCGAAGCAGCCGCGGTTCTGGATGATGGAGAACTGCACCTCCCGGATGGCAGGCACGCCGCCCATGCTCTCGTAGATGGGGTGGTAGCGGCGGGTGTAGGGCAGCGCATACACCTTGTCCAGCTCCCAGCGCACCAGCGGCTTTGCCGGGATGTTCTGCACAAGGTACTTTTCACTCTGCTTCTGGACAATGATCTGGCCGCTGACCACATCCTGATTGTCCATCTGGATGCGGCAGGCTTTGGCGTAGGCCACCTTATCGGAGGCCACTTTCCGGAAACCGGCGCACTCCACATACTTTTCAGGCAGGTGGTCGAAGTCGGTCAGGTAGCAGGTGCCGTCCACATCGGTGATGGACTCCACCGGCTCCCCTGCCGCCAGCCGCCGGGCGATCTCCACGGTCTGGTGCTCGCCCATGCCAAAGCTGATGAGATCGGCTCCGGAGTCCTCCGCAATGCTGGGCAGAACGGTGTCCAGCCAGTAATCGTAGTGGGCAAACCGGCGCAGAGAAGCCTCCAGACCGCCCAGGATCACAGGCAGGTCGGGGTAGGCCTCCTTGGCCAGCCTGGTGTAAACGGTGGCGCTGCGGTCAGGCCGCGCGCCGCCGATGCCGCCGGGAGAGTATTCGTCCTCGGCACGCGGAATTTTTGCCACAGAGTAGTGGCTCACCATGCTGTCCACGTTGCCGCCGCCGATGAAAAAGCCGTACTTCGGCCTGCCGAACCGCTTGAAGTCCTCGCAGTCGGAATAGCGGGGCTGGGCCAGCACGCCGACCTTATAGCCCTCGGCCTCCAGCAGGCGGCTGATGATGGCGGTGCCAAAGCTGGGGTGGTCAACGTAGGCATCGCCGCCCACCACCACAAAGTCCAGCTGATCCCACCCCCGGGCTTCCATGTCCGCCCGGCTGATGGAAAGAAATTCGGTGTAGATTGGGGAAGAGTTGTCCATAGTGTTCCTCACTGGTTAAACCTCTCTGTCTGCTCCCCTGACAGGGAGCCAAGAAAAGTGTTGCTTGTGTTCTTATTCCTCCGGCTGATTCATCTGCATTTCCAGCCACTGCTGGCGGCTGATGAGGACAGCACGGGGTTTGGCACCCTCATAGGGGCCGATGATGCCCTTCTGCTCCATCTCATCCATGATGCGGGCGGCGCGGGCATAACCCAGCTTACAGCGGCGCTGCAGCAGGCTGGTGGATGCCTGCCCGGCATCGATGACCACTTCAACGGCCTGCTTGAGCATCGGGTCGCTGCCGGTCTCCTCATCCGCATCTGCAGAGGATGCGCCCTTCTTGCCATCCTGAATGGCGTGCTTTTCCATGGCTTCGATCATGGCCTCGTCGTACTGGACGGTGGCGCTCTGCTTGATGAAGTCCAGCACGCGGCTGATCTCCTCATCCCGCACAAAGGTGCCCTGGATACGCACCGGCTTGGGCGCGCCCACAGGCATAAAGAGCATATCGCCCTGGCCCAGCAGCTTTTCGGCACCGGCACCATCCAGAATGGTGCGGCTGTCCACCTGGCTGGACACGGCAAAGGCAATGCGGCTGGGGATGTTGGCCTTGATCAGGCCAGTGATGACATCCACGCTGGGGCGCTGGGTGGCAACGATGAGGTGCATTCCGGCGGCACGGGCCTTCTGGGCAATCCGGCAGATGGAATCCTCCACGTCCTTGCCCACGACCATCATCAAATCGGCCAGCTCGTCAATGATGATGGCGATATAGGGCATCTTTTCCAGCATGGGGTCGGTGGCCGCCAGCTTGTTGAAGGATTTGATGTCACGGACATTGTTTTCCGCAAACAGGTGGTAGCGGCGCTCCATCTCCTGCACCGCGCTGCTCAGAGCACCCGCCGCCTTTTTCGGCTCGGTGATGACAGGCATCAGCAGGTGGGGGATGCCGTTATACTCTGCCAGCTCCACCACCTTGGGGTCAATGAGCATGAGCTTCACGTCCTCGGGGCTGGAGCGGAACAGAATGCTGATGATGATGCTGTTCACACAAACAGATTTACCGCTGCCGGTGCTGCCCGCGATGAGCAGATGGGGCATCTTGCACAGATCGGCCACCTGGGCCACACCGGCAATGTCCTTGCCCAGCGCCACACCCAAGGGCGAAGTCATCCGCAGGAAGGCCTGGCTTTCAAAGACACTGCGGATAAAAACGGGGGTCTTTTTGTGGTTGGGCACCTCGATGCCCACGGCAGGCTTGCCGGGGATGGGTGCTTCCATGCGGACATCGGCCACGGCAAGGTTCAGGGCGATATCATCGGCCAGCGAGGTGATGCGGCTGATCTTCACGCCCGCCATGGGCTGGACCTCGTACCGGGTAACGGAGGGTCCCCGCGAGATATCCAGCACCCGGGTGCGCACGCCGAAGCTTTCCAGCGTATCCACCAGCTTCTGAGCGTTGGCCTTCAGCTCGTCCTGGGCACCGGGGTCACCCTCCTCGGCAGACTTTTCAAACAGCTCGATGCTGGGGTACTGATACTGAAAGGTCTCCACCACCTCCGGCTCCTCGGCCGGGGCGGTGGCGGCAGCCTGCTCGCCTGCGGCGGGCTTTTCCATGGCAGCCGCTACCAGCGTGTTCAGGTCCTTTTCCTCTACCGGTTCGCTGGTAATGCTGATCCAGCCGTCCTCGTCCGGCTCACTGCGCATGGCCACCGCGTTTTCCGCGCTGACCCGCACCGGCACCACCGGCTCGTCCGTAGTGGGCAGGGTGGGGGTCTGGAACACCGGCATCTCAGGCTGCACGGGCTCTGCCGGTGCAGCCGCAGGGGCTTCCGGGGCCGCTGGCGGCACGGTGGGGTTCACCACCGAGGCCGGAGCAGACGATCCGGCGGGCGCGAAGAAATCCTCGGCGGCAGTCTCCACGGCATCCGGCACCACCGGTTTGACGATGGCCCGTGGCGGGGCCTTTTGGAGCGGGTCCTGCCCAAAGGTGCCGCCCGGCCCGATGATGATGGGCTCAATGGGCTCGCTTCCGCCCTCGGAAACAGAGGTATCCGGCCCAAGGTCGATATCAAACGCCGCGCGGGGATGGTTGGAGGTCACCTTGACCGGCTCAAAGGCTGGGGCAGGCTGGGCGGGAGCCGGTTCCGGCTCCACCGGCGCAGGCGGCTCGTAGCCCAGAGAATCGTCCACGGGAGCAGGTTCCGCTTCGCCTTCCATCTCCTTGGTCACCTTGTGGCCCCAGCTGAACACGCCGGACAACCACCCGGGCACCGGAATGCCGCCGGGCGCATCTTCCTCATCGAAATTATCATCGTAATCGTCCGCAGGCTCCTCGGTGCAGTACTCCTCTTCCGCCTGCCGGGCTGCAAGGCGTTCGGCACGGCGGGCGGCGTTCTGTTCATAGACCGCCACGCCTTTTTCATGCACACCGCCGCCCACATTGCAGAGCCACTGCCAGCACTCGGCAGGGGTGATATCAAAAATATACAGGCTGGCGCACAGGGCCAGCACCGCCATGACCAGATTGGCCGCAGGCCGCCCGCAGAGCAGGAGCAGGTTGCCGCCCAGCAGGGTGCCCAACACGCCGCCGCCCAGCCAGGCATTTGCGCCGTTCTGGTAGCAGGCAGCGATCATCTGGGCAGCGGTCAGATCGGCGGGGATATCCGAAAACACGATGACCGTGCCGCTGGCAAAGATCAGCCCCAGCAGCAGCTTGAACACCTGCATCAGCAGGTCCTGCCCCCGGGTGTAGAGGATGGCCAGATAGCACACCGCCGCGCCCAGCACAAAGCTGCCGCAGCCGAACAGCCCGAATAAAATCTGATGGGCGCTCTTCCAGACGGAGTCCCCCTCCACGAACGCCAGCACGATGAGCAGCAGCCCCACAAACAGGGTGCCCAGCCCCGCCGGCATCCGCTCCTCGGCCCGGCTTTTTCTGCGTGCAGACGCGCGCTTTGCAGTTGTTTTTCGCTTTCGTTTTGCCATTTTCTGTTCTGACCCCTGTCCTTTGTTCCCATAGTATTCGATTCTTTCATTATACCACGGGTTGGGTCAAGTGGCAATTACAGAATGCAGACCGGTTTGACCCTTGAATACCGCGTGCAGCATCCATTCCGCACAGATAAGGCAGCAAGCAAAAATGCAGAAAAGCTGCACGCTGTTTTTATCTGCTATGAACTCTGCCAGAAATCTCGTCAGGCTGTTGCGGATATAGAAAATGCAATGAAGATCATCATAGCAGAACAGGCATCCTGCCCGATACCGCCAAACGGTATCGCAGGATGCCTGTTCTGCTTTCTGTTTCCCGGAATTCCCGCGTATTGAACAGCGCTTTTTAATGCTGGATCTGTCCGCCTGCCCGGGTCGCTTTTTTCATCCGTAAATCTGTGAAGGGTGCCAATGCTTCGATCAGTGCGTGATCGTGATTCTGCACCAGACGGCTTTGGGGGCCGAAAAGCATGGTCTGTTCCACATCCTCCGTACTGGCAGCCCAGCCCGGCGCACCGGTACGGGCAAACTGCATCACAGCGCCAAAAATTTCCGCTTCCAGCTGCTTTGCTCCCTCAAAGGCACACACTGGCACAAGCTCTGTGTTGTGGAACACAAATGGGATATCCGCACAGTGCCACGGGGTACTTTTTCCCATCAGAGGGAAGTCCTGATCAAACAGATAACTGTACACCTTTCCGCCCACCTTGGCACGCTCCCGGACATATTTGATCGTGGGGGCGCGGAAGCTGGTATCTGCCAGCAGCAGGTCTTCCTTCGGGCGGTGCGGGTAGGCAGTGCGGAACTGCTCCCGCAGGGTCTCTGCGGCAGACAGACCCACTGCTTCCTCCGGGCCGACTCCTTTCAGTCCATCAAAGAAACCGTAGAACTCCGAATAAACCGTACCGATCAGCACCGGAACGTCTGTAGTCTCGGGCCGAAACCCACTGCCGTTATTGAGCGGATCTCCAAGATAGAAGCGGTTCGGGTGGGGACTTTGGCCCACGTTCGCGCCTTTTGCTTTCAGAGCCGGGCTGACGTTCCGGTAAGCCTGCGCCAGTTGGTGGTAGGGCACAGTTTCCAGCTGCTGTGCTGTCTGCACGCCAAGCTCCTGCATCAGCGCCTGCACACAGTCCCTGCCGCTGCCGACACTGTCGTTCAGCAAACCTTCCAGCACACCACTCATTATCATCGCCCTGTGGTACAGGCCATCTGCTGCCGGGGTCTGCAGCAGCGTTGTCACTTTGGCACCGCCGCCGGACTGGCCGAATACCGTCACGCAGCCGGGATCGCCGCCAAACGCTGCAATATTGTCCCGCACCCACTGCAGTGCCAGGATGATATCATCCCCACCCGCATTGCCGGAGTTTGCGTACTCCTCCCCAAAATCGGAGAGATCCAAGTAGCCCAGGATGTTCAGCCGGTGGTTCAGTGACACCACCACGCAGTCCCCTTCCCGCGCCATGTTTCCGCCCTCGTAGGCCACCTGCTCAATGGACGAGCCGGCAAAAAATCCGCCGCCATGGAGCCAGACCATCACCGGCCGCTTTTGGGCATCACAGGCCGGGGTCCAGATGTTCAGGTTCAGGCAGTCCTCATCCTGCACCCAGTAGCGGTGGGGCACACGCAGTTCGCCGCCGGGCTTGTCGATGCTCAGCAGAGGGCAGACGCAGCCGTAACTGGAAGCGTCCAGCGGCTCTGCCCAAGGCTGGGGCGGCTGGGGTGCATGGAAGCGCACCGCCCGCCCATACGGGATGCCCTTGAAGCTGCTGATCTCCCGGAAGCGATATCCCCGCACCGGACCGTAATTTGTCTGAACCACCGGAAAATCCGGCGCACAGCAAAATGCCTTTTCCATAAATGACCTCCTTCTTTCAAAAAGACAGACCCCCGGTACTGCAAACATGGCACCCGGAGGTCTGTTTTTGTTATCCTAAGTCTTCGCCATTAGTGGCAATGACCTTCTGATACCAGTAGAAGCTGTCCTTCTTTTCGCGGCTCAGATCCCCCGTGCCGTCGTCAAACTTGTTGACGTAGATGAAGCCGTAGCGCTTTGCCATCTCACCGGTGGAGGCACTCACCAGATCGATGCAGCCCCAGGGGGTGTAACCCATCAGGTCTACACCGTCCTTTACAGCCTCAGCCATCTGCTCGATGTGTGCACGCAGGTAGTCGATGCGGTAGCTGTCGTGGATCTTTCCGTCAGCATCCTTCTTGTCGTAAGCGCCCAGGCCATTTTCCACCACCATCAGGGGAATGCGGTAGCGGTCGTAGATCTCGTTGAGGGTGTAGCGCAGACCAACGGGATCGATCTGCCAGCCCCAGTCGGAGGCTTTCAGGTAAGGATTCTTCTTTCCGGCAATGATGTTGCCGCCCACATCATCGGCATCCTTGTGGGTGGTGATGCAGTTGGACATATAGTAGCTGAAGGTGTAGAAATCGACAGTACCGGCCTTCAGGATGGCAGCATCCTCCGGCTCCTGCCGGATGGTGATATTATTCTCGGCAAAATAGCGCTTCATGTAAGAAGGATACTCACCGCGGACATGCATATCAGAGCAGAACCAGTTGCTGATCTGCATGGCCTTCTGGTTGGCGATCTCGTCGGCCGGGTCGCAGGTCAGTGCGTAACTGGTGATAAAGCAGATCATGCAGCCCATCTTGAACTGAGGGTAGTGGTCGTGGGCATACCGAACAGCCTCTGCACTGGCCACAAACTGGTGATGCAGCGCCTGAAAACGCTCCTGCTTGTTGTCCGGCACCTTGTCGGTAGGGCCTTCAAAGCCCCGGATAGTGCCTGTTTCCAGGATCGCACCCATCGGCATGGTGCCGCAGTTGATCTCGTTGAAGGTCAGCCAGTACTTGACCTTATCCTTGTACCGCTCAAAAATGGCCTTGCAGTAGTTCATATAGAACTCGATGAGTTCCCGGCTGGCCCAGCCGTTGTATTTTTCCACCAGCGCATAGGGCAGCTCGTAGTGGCTGATGGTGACCAACGGCTCGATGCCGTGCTTCTTGCAGCAGTCAAAGACCTTGTCATAGAATTCAAGGCCCTTCTCGTTTGGCTCGGTCTCCATGCCGGTGGGGAAAATGCGGGTCCAGTTGATGGAGGTGCGGAAGGTCTTGAAGCCCATCTCGGCGAAGAGAGCGATGTCCTCCTCGTAGTGGTGGTAGAAGTCGATGGCCTCATGGCTGGGATACAGCCGGTCGGAGCGGACAGCAGTTGTCACCCATTTCGGACTGGTATGAGAGCCATTGGTGCACAGGTCAGGGACACTGGGGCCTTTGCCATCCACGTCCCATGCGCCCTCGAACTGGTTGGCTGCACAGGCACCGCCCCACAGGAAATCATCACGGAAAACGCTCATAAGTTTCTACTCCTATCCTATTTTGTTCTGGTTCAGGCGGGGTTCTGTTCAAAGAACAGCTTCAGGGCACCGATCAGGTTGGCATCGTTGCCATAGCGGCAGCGCACCAGCTCCGGCTTGACCGTCGGCATGACTGTGCAGCGCTCAAACAGCCAATCCAACTCGGCCTGAATCGCAGGCAGCAGAGCCTCCGCTGCGCTGATACCGCCGCCGATGGCCACCTTTTCCACATCCAGCACATTCTGCAGGCTCAGGATGCCAACGGCCACCCGCCGGGCAAAGATCTTGAGAGCCTTCTGCGCTTCCGGCTCCCCGGCATTGTACGCAGCAAAGATCTCTTCCCCGGTGGGCATGGGGCTGCCCGTCGGCAGATGCTTCTGCCGGGCATACTCGAAGATCAGGCCGCTTGCCGAGGCCATTCCCGCCCAGAGGGGTGCTTCGGAATACCGCTCTACCGAGGTCAGTTTGAAATTATCGTCGGCCATCTTTGAAATATCCGAGACAAGGCAGCTAACCTCGCCTGCGGCAGCGTGAGCACCCATCAGCACCTTCCCGTTCAGGATGATGCCGCCGCCGATGCCGGTGCCCAGCACCAGCACCAGACCGTTTTCTACCCCGGCCAGTGCGCCCGTCCAGCCCTCCGCTGCTGCGGCACACTTGCCATCGTTGGCGATGGTCACCGGCACGCCCAGCCGTGCCTCTACCTGCGCAGCAAAGGGCTGCTCCCACATAAAGGCACTGAGCATTCCACCGGTATGGGCGATGCCGTTTCTGGTATCGATGCGGCCCGGCATAGAGATGGCGCAGCCCACGAACTGCCCCTGAAGGGGAGCGGCAAAGCCCTCGATGACCGCCAGAAGGTCATCCATATTCGTCAGCGGTGTCGGAACCTTTCCACCAGAGATTTTCCGGGCCTGTTCATCGGCCAGGCTGTACTTGATGAAGGTTCCGCCGATGTCAATCAAAAGATACTGTTTCATCTTATCTCCTGCTTTCTGTTGGTTGTTTTCAGACTCAGACAAAGCCCAACGCGGCAGCCAGGCTGAGCATCACTGGCAGCGCGATCAGCGACAGCAGGGTGCTCAGACAGACCATCTGCACAGCGTAGGAAGAATCCAGCCCCAGACGCTGGGCATATACCGCGATGTTGCTGCCGATGGGAGCCGCATTCACAATGATGAGCACCGTGCCGATCTGCCGCCATGGGGCTTTGCGAAAAAAGAGCCACAACACCGCCATAGAGAGCAGCAGCACCCCGGCACCTGCCGTAATGCCGACAGCCAGCTCCACAGCTCCCTTTTCCGAATACTCAATACAGAATAATTTTAGCACAACACAGGGCAGCACGCAATATAACAGCAGCGGCAGCAGAGCATCCATCACAGGGCGGTAGCCGTTGGCATACAGGTGCATTCCTGCCTCGGCAGGCATCTGTTGCATAGGGGCAGCACTGTTCGATCATAGAACAGGAGGAACGGGATCGCCAGCAGAACAAAAACAGCGCCCATCACCAGCAAGATCTGATACGGCGCAAAGTACACTCCAAAATGCTGGCAGGGAAACAGATACAATACCGTCAGCGCTTCGACCTGTTTGGTGTGCATCCCGTCAAGAGGACAACGAAATAAATCAACGAAAAATATCTCAAGCTGCCTTCAAATAAAGGTCATGCTTTTCCATCGGTGTCAGAACGCCAAGGTTGCGCTGGAGACGTTTTGTGTTGTAGTAATGAATATAACTGCGAATCGTTTTCACCAGTTCAGCACGGTTCGTGAAACGCCTCCCGTAATAACGCTCTCGCTTCAGAATACCCCAGAACCCTTCCATGGGACCATTGTCAATGCAGCGGCCAACACGGGACATACTTTGTGTCATGCCAGCATGGACCAGCCGCTGGTAGAAGTATCGGTTGGTATACTGAAATCCACGGTCACTGTGAAAGATCGGATGTGCATCAGGATTGCTCTGGACGGCCTTTGCAAAAGTGTCGAACACAAGCTTGTTGTCATTTGTATCCCAAATCACAAAGGAAACGATACGTCTGTCATATAAGTCAAGGATGGCACTCAGATAAACCTTCTTAACTCTAGGACCTTCGTAATACTTGAATTCCGTCACATCTGTCAGCCACTTTTCGTTTGGCTTTTCTGCATGAAATTCTCGGTTCAAAATGTTTTCAGTGTAATGTTGAGGTGTCTTTGCGTGTCTGGTACAGCCTGCCGGATAAAACTTAACGGTAGACTGGATTCCAAGGCTGCGGCAGATCCGCAGAATGCGTTTGTCATTGCTGTGGATATTGTGAAAGCGTTCCAGATCATCGTGAATCCGGCGATACCCTTTATCCGGGCTGTCCATGTGAATCTTTTCAATCAGCAAAGCAAGATGCTTGTTTTCCTGAATCCTCTGGCTGGAATTTCCCGACTTCCATTTGTAATAGGCAGAAGGAGACACCGACAAGCAGCGGCAGGCTTCCCGAACAGAACCAAGATGGTCAGCCGTACAGCTGCGAACAGCTTCATACTGCCGTTCCAGATGAAACTGTCTCAGCGATTCCCCCTTTCCAGTTCTTCCACTTTTTTCGCAGTTCACATTCCAATTTCAGCAGATGATTTTCATGTTCCAGTTCCGCCACACGCTTTTCAAGTTCTTCTTCCTTGGAACGGGGAGTTTGAGAAATTTTCCGCTCTCCACGTCGGTCTTCCAGGCCTGCTATCCCGAATTTACGGTACTTCCGCACCCACTCATAGACCTGCCGATAAGAGAATCCTCTTTCTCTTGCGATTTGTTCATAAGGCTTTCCGGCTTCTGTATATTCTTTTACGGCAGCAAGCCGCTCATCGATCGCAGATTTTCATTTTGTCATAAAGAAACCTCCTGAAATTTTCTTGGAATCTTTATGACCATTATACGACTTTACCCATCGATTGACCAATTCGAGACTGCGAAGATGGTATTTTTCACAGAGCGTTTGGAGGCTGCCTTTCCCATTCAGATAATCCTTTACGACTTTTTTCTTGATTTCCTCGCTATAAGTTCTCTTGGCATTTGAAGATGCAAATGCTGCAGGCCCATCCATTTTGTACAAGCTGATCCATTTTCGCATTACAGAGGAAGAAACACCTGCTCGTCTGGCGGCCTCCCGTCCTCGCATTCGTCCTGCAAGGCATTCTTCAATGAGCCAGATTCTAAACTCTGGATTGATCTCTTTTCGTTTGCTCATTTTAACCCTTTCCCTATTTCAACGTCTCTGTTATAGGGAGCATATCAGTTTGCGCACCACCAGTCGGCTGTCCTTTTATTTCACACCTCCTGCTGCTTGCAGGCATCCCCGCGCAGGAGGTCACCGGTCTGACCGAAGCAAAGACCACCAACACCTCCAACGAACTGGCCCGCTCCGGCTGGCGCTGGTACTTCAATGTGGCGCTGATCTTGGTCATCCTGTACATCCTCGTTACCAACCGCCTCAGCCCGGCTGTCACCTTTATGATCGGCTACTGCGTCCTGCTCATCGTCAACTACCCCAGTGTGGATCTGCAGCACAAGATCATCAACAGTCACGCACAGGCCGCATTCCTGATGGTCTCCATCGTCTTTGCCGCAGGCGCATTCACCGGTGTGGTCAAAAATTCCGGTATGCTGGCTGCCATGACCGACGCTCTGGTCTCCATCATCCCCACCAGCATGGGCACCTTCATTGCCCCCATCGTCGGCCTGTTCAGCGTTCCGCTGAGCCTGCTGTTTGATCCGGACTACTACTACTACTACGGTGTTATGCCGGTCATCGCCAACGCTGTTTCCTCCATGGGAGGCAATGCACTGGCTGTGGCAAAGGCTTCCATCATGGGCCAGATGACGCTGGGCTTCCCGCTCAGTCCCCTGACGGGTGCCACCTTCCTGTTGCTGGGCCTTTCCGGCCAGGACCTGGGCGACCACCAGAAGCACACTCTCCCCTACGCATGGGTTGCATCTGCCATTATGGTCGCTGTGGGCTGCGTAGCCTGTGGGCTGCTGTTCTGAGGTCTCACCAAAAGAAACACCTTCCTCCTTTTTCACCCATTTCTTCATTCTGATTCTGAAACGTCTGCCGGGCGGAGTACCCGCAGCACGCCACGGAATGCGTGCAAACCAGCAGACTTCCACCCGGTGCTCCGGGTGGTGTCGGCTGGTTTTGCCGCTTTTGAAGGATACCACCCTGCCCTTGGGGCAGAAAGGAGTTTTCTCTTATGCCCGAGCCCATCCAGACTCCTGTTCCTGCGGCGGACGAACTGGCCGCACAGGTGCTGCTGCTGGCACAGAGTCGGCTGACTGCCGACCTGCGTTTTTTATCCTCCGCTCTGGAACAGCTGAAGCCGATCCCCGTCCCTGCGCTGGACACCCTGTTTGCCGGGGATGGCCGCTGCTTATACTATTGCCCCGAAACGCTGCTCCGCACATTCCGGGCACAGCAGTCTGTGCCCACACGCGCCCTGCTGCATGTCACCCTGCACTTTTTGTGGAAATTGGCTCTTGTGGAATGTCGCCAAAAACGGTAGAATAGTGTCTGCAAAGGCAGTGTGGCCCCAACGGGCTGCACTGCCTTTTTTCTATTTTCCAAAAACAGGAGAGTAAACATACCATGCAGGAAAAACAGAAAACGACCGCACAGGTCCTTGTGGACTGTCTGGAAGCGGAAGGCGTGGACGTGATGTTCGGCATCCCCGGCGAGGAGACGTTGGATCTGATGTTTGCCATCCGCGACAGCCATATCCGGTTCATCCCGGTGCGTCACGAGCAGGGCGCTGCCTTTATGGCCGATGTCTATGGCCGCCTGACCGGCCGGGCCGGCGTATGCCTTTCCACCCTTGGCCCCGGTGCCACCAACCTTGTCACCGGCGTGGCAGATGCCTATCTGGACGGTGCACCGCTGGTGGCCATTACCGGGCAGGTGGGCACCGACCGGATGCAGTTGACCAGCCATCAGTACCTGGATCTGACCGCCATGTTTGAGCCCATCACAAAGCGCTCCAAGCAGATCATCCGTCCGGACACGGTGGGCGAGATCGTGCGGCTGGCCTTCAAGCACGCCGAAAAGGGCAAACCCGGTGCCACCCACATCGACTTGCCCCAGAACATTGCCAAGATGCCCGCTGATGCCGTGCCGCTGAAGCGTCAGCAGCTGCACGACCTTTACGCCGACCCCACCCACATTGCCGCCGCCGGGCAGCTGATCAGCGAGGCAAAGAACCCGGTGATTCTGGCCGGTGCCGGGGCTGTGCGCGGCCATTCCGCCGCCGCTGTCACCGAGCTGGCAGACCGGCTGCACATTCCGGTGGTGAACACCATGATGGCCAAGGGCATCATCCCCATGGACGACAAATACAGCCTGTGGACCATCGGCATCCCCCAGAAAGACTATGTGAACCAGCTGTTCGACCGGGCCGACCTGGTCATTGCCATCGGCTACGACATCGTGGAATGTGCCCCCGCCAAGTGGGGCGCACGGCCGGATATGACCATCCTCCACATCGACAATGCCCCGGCAGATGTCAACAAGCGGTATCAGCCCGCTGTGGAAGTGGTGGGCGATATCTCAGAGAGCATCTACGAGATCCTGCGCTGCGCCCACCGGGACAGCGAACCGGAATTCGCACTCCGGCTGCGCGAGACCATGGTGGCCGAGCACGCCGCCATGGCAGACGATGACAGCTGCCCCATGAAGCCTGCCCGCATCCTTGCCGATGTGCGCAAGGTCATGGGCCGGGAAGATATCCTTGTGAGCGATGTGGGTGCCCACAAAATGTGGATCGCACGCCACTACGACTGCTACGCCCCCAACACCTGCCTGATCTCCAACGGCTTTGCCAGCATGGGCTTTTCCATTCCGGGTGCCTTTGCGGCCAAGCTGCTGAACCCGGACAAAAAGGTGCTGGCCGTCTGCGGTGACGGCGGTTTTATGATGAACAGTCAGGAGCTGGAGACCGCCGTGCGCGAGAAGGTGCCCTTCGTCACCCTGATCTGGGAGGACTCTAGCTACGGCCTCATCAAATGGAAGGAGCAGGAGCAGTTCGGCGGCGAGCACTGCTACGTAGACTTCACGAACCCCGACTTCAAGCTGCTGGCCGAGGCCATGCACTGCAAGGGCTACCGGGTGGAAAAGGCTTCCGACCTCATCCCCACCCTCGAGGAAGCCTTCCGGCAGACGGTGCCCAGCGTCATTGTGGTGCCGGTGGATTACAGCGAAAACATGAAGCTTTCCGCCCACCTGAAAGAGGTGTATCAGCAGAGCGGCGATTGAGTATTCATCTTAAAATTTCCATGAGCCGCCCAAACGTGATACCGACTTTCCGTCAACGCCGCTGCGCAAACGCAAATTTGCCTATGGCAGGCAGAACAGGCTCATCATGCAGTTGAAGTCAAAAGGGGCTGTTGCACAAGGGTAGAAACCAGTGCAGCAGCCTCTTTGGTCTTTATAAATTATCCATTCTGCTTTTGGATGGAGAAGGAGAAGGTCATGCCCTCCTCCACCGCAAAGCAGGCATCCGCATGGGGCTTTGCGCCCCAGCTGTTGTCGCCGCCAACGCCGCGCTGGAAAGCAG
>OHAP01000956.1_pt1 | contig 19788 bp, 19 predicted proteins | sample 1577171 | NCBI WGS metagenome assembly OHAP01 (sample SAMEA3541489, study PRJEB24748) | human gut metagenome | biome: human gut; feature: human-associated habitat; material: faeces | place: China | collected 2012 | reverse complement strand
ACTACTTGCCAAGCATTTTCATATTTACCATTTGTTATATGGAAATTAGCCGCCTCATTAATGGATACCGTTACACCCTTGCCTTCCGCCAAATTGACATCCAATGGTGTATCATCCGCAGCCTCTTTAATAAACGTAAATTTCTCTTTTGAAGCACGCGTACCTTTCTCATTAGTTACCGATATAGGACCTGTCGTAGTTTTCTCACTAACTATGGCTTTGATAGTGGTATCATCAATAATCTCGAAACTTTCAGCTTTTTTACCATCAAAAGCCACATCGGTAGCAGTAGAGAAATTAACGCCGACTATAGTAACCTCAGTACCCGCCTTACCTTCAATGGGTTCAAACGAAAGCACCTTTGGCAATTTGGATACCGTAAATGGTGAATTGTCAAACGGATTAGCTCCGTAATCATCTGAACATGACGATAATATCATGTACGACAAACATAGGCAAAGAATAGAAATTCTTTTAATAATTTTCATAATATAAAATTTAATTATACAAAAGGTTTTATTTATTGTTTCTGCGCATCCGCTTCACATCATTCATATACTTCTGATATTGCTGATATAACTTAATAGTGCGCTTCTCACCTATTCTACGAGACATCTTAGGGTCATTAAATACCCCCGGATACTGATAGCAAAGTACCTTTTCAAAATTATCAAGCAATGTCAGATCATGAATGATTTCTTCTATGGGACGCGGATATAGAGAATTGTCCGGATTAAATAAAAATGCCTCAAGATCAAACCACAAATGTGCCCCTGCATCGTCACAGAAATTCTGCAATATATCAGCAGCCTCTTTTCCTGTTAAATCTCCTTTGGGCATACGTGCAAAGCCAAACGGACATAAAATATCAAGATTCTGCAGTAAAGCGGGATATGCATCTGCCCCATCCAATACTCCCATACTGTTTGTTGCAAGCATAATAGGTTTTTCTGGTGCAAACTTTTTGATATACTTTTTGAATTCACGGAAGAAATCACAAATTTCCTTTTTTCTCACTAACTGCATTTCATAGGTCTGCTCCGAATTATAAAGGTTTCCGGCACATTCTTCTGAAATATAAAAACTATAAAAAGAAGGATGACTTCCATATTTATTCCACAATTCTTTGGCCACTTGTTTGTGCCATTCAAGAGATTCCGCAGAAAAATCGAACCATGCAAACATTCCCACACCCATCATAACCAACATCCCCAGTTTATCAGCCTCACTAAGAATAGCCTCCAACGGATCATGCGCCATAATAGGTACCCTATCCGGATAAAGTTCTGACGGATAAAAAGCCTTACCCGGATAATTGTCAACGTTCATTTTATGTTGTCCCACATATTCTTGATTACGAAATACTTCCTGAATTACAATGACATCCATACCAATATTGTGCATAGACCGCACCATTTCATGCCATTGGGCATCTGTCATCTGTTTTATATCAGCGTTCCAATGTTTTCCTTCTATTTCACTCCAATGGTAGATACCTGCCCAAGCCCCGTCAATAAGACGGGTAGAACGAATATCAGACTCTATTACTTCAAATTTCTTAGTAACTTCATAACTCTGTTTTCCATCTTCTACTCTCAGGATAATACGATTATTTCCCACTTTATCGGTAGTATTCAATACATATTTAATACTATGTGATGCTCCTATGGGCAGTGTTATTGTAGAATAGTGTAGTAAAGACTGCTGTTCCACATTATTCAAGTAAATAGAAATTTTAAAGTCTTGTTGTTCTGTTCCTTGATTCACTATACCTGCACGAATATCCAAATCAACCTTATTGGTAATGGTACCCGGTGGAATTAAAGTTAGCCCTACTCTATTATCTCCACCATAGACTGTAGAAGCAACAATCATGATAAAACACAAGGTCAAAAATATTTTTCTCTTCATGGTATTATCTTTATTAATTATTCATACTCAAATCCTCTAATATTTGCCAGCATTGATACATCCCTCTTGGTACATGAAAACAGCCTTTCCATTTACCGCCTTTCAAAGGTAACAATACCTCACCACGACGATTCAAATATCCATACCACTCCGGATATTCCGTATCTTTAAAATGACTCCAAGTATAGTCATGCACTTTCTTAAACCATTCAAGACATTTCTTATCACCAGTTAACTGATAGCCTTTAATCATGGAAATCAATGTTTCAATATGTACCCACCACAATTTTTGATCCCATTCCAACTGCTGAAGCGGATATCCTTTACGGTCCATGAAATAGAACAAACCACCATATTCTTTATCCCATCCATACTCTGCCATAGTTAAAGTGATATTCTTAGCTTTCTCTATCAATTCCGGACGATTTAAACGCCTACCTAAATCCATAATAAACCACATAGCCTCAATATCATGACCGGGAGTAACTTGACGTCCTTCGAATGAATCAGATAATTCACCATTTTCAAGTACATTTTCTACAATAATACCTCCCAATTCCGGACGATAAAATACTTCCATTACTTCATGAATACAAGTATCAATAGTATTCAATAGAATTTTTTCATCTAATAAATGTTCTATTTCCAATGCCAGATTACAAAGAATCATAGGTAAAGCAAAACCCTTTAGATTACGTGTACCAGGATGTAACTTATTCCATTTTCCTTTAGGGTTATTTACTTTAGAAAGAATAATATCAAAAGTTTTTTTGGCAATATCAGCATATTCCTGCTTACCGGTCGCCAGACTAAGCTGCCCGAAAGCCATCGTAGCAAACGTATACGAAAAGATATTATACGGTTCCACCAATGGATTTCCCTGACGATCCAAAGAAAAATACCAATTATAATTGCCGTCATGGCCATACTTCTTCAAAAACTCACCGCCTTGAATAGCACAGTCCAACCACTCCTGTTTCTTCTCCACTTTATTATATAACATAGAGAACAACCAAACTTCGCGCCCTTGCAACCATATGAATTTATCAGTATCAAATACATCACCATTACGGTTCAAACATGTATAATAACCTCCAAATTCAAGATCCTGAGAATGATTCAACCAAAAAGGCAAAACATTCTCTAACAGCTCATTTTTATAAAGCTTTGCTAATTCTTTAAAATCCATAATTTATCATTTAATTATAAGGTCGATTATTTTTCATCCAATATCTTTCTATCTCTTCCAAAGATTTACCGGTAGTCTCCGGAATTAATTTCCATACAATTAGAATATAAGGTACGCACATGATTGCAAATAGTAAGAAGGTTCCTGCAGGAGTCAGATTTTGAAGCATCCAGGGGGTTAACTGGCCTACAAGATAAGTACCTATCCACAATGCAAATCCAGCGATGGACATTGCCATTCCACGGACACGTGTAGGATACATTTCTGAAAGCAAAACGAAAATGACCGCACAGATAGAAATGGCACAGCAAAAAACATAGAATAAGAAAAAGATTAATAAGAATATATTTGGCAAATTAAAAGTCGTTGAGAAACGGAAATAAAAACCTATCAATAATAAAGAAATAACCATACCGGAAACTCCATAATATACAAGTTTCTTACGTCCTATTTTATCTATAATAAAGACAGCAATTACCGTAGTTACTGCGTTTACAATTCCAACTAATACCTGACTGAACAAAGCATCTCCACCAGACAAACCTGCTTGTTCAAAAATAGAAGGGCCATAATAAAGAACAGCATTTACTCCCATAAACTGTCCCAAGATGGCAATACTTGCACCTATCAAAACTGCTTTAAAAATCTCTGGTTGTAATAAAAATCTCCAATCGGATTTAGCCTCAGACCGAACAACGGATTGGGTTTCGTACAATTGTTCTCCAGCTTCCGCTTCTGAAAGATATATTTTCCGGAAAATCATTCCGGCTGAAACGTCACGGCCTTTTAAAACCAACCAACGGGGACTTTCCGGAATAAAAAAGATAATTATAAAAAATAGTATAGACGGAATACTTGAAAATCCTAACATACCACGCCAAACTTCACTAACCATAATCTTATTCATCCAATCAGCACTCAAAACCACCCCACTTTGAGAAAAATGCAACAATTGATAATTGGCTAAATAAGCACCTAAAAAACCAATTGTTACAGCCAACTGATACAGAGAAACCAACCGACCCCGATATTGAGCAATGGAGACCTCGGATATATAAAGAGGAGAAACGACAGATACTATACCTATCCCCACCCCTCCCAATATCCGTGCAAAAACCAGTTGGTCAAAAGTCAGAGTAAATGCACAACCAATACCTGATACAGAAAAGAAAATAGCAGCAACCAACATAGTCACTTTACGTCCCCATTTATCACTCAATTTTCCTGCAAACAAAACTCCGACAATAGACCCTACTAAAGCACAGCCAACAAACCATCCTACCTGAATTTCCTCTAACTGAAATTGAGAGGTAACCTGAGATACAGTACCGGAAATAACAGCGGCATCGTATCCGAAAAGGAAACCACCTAATGCAGCCACAACAGAGAGAAAAATTAAATAAGGGAAATTAATATTTGATTTCATACCTATTATTTTAAAAAGACTATTAATTATATAATTATATACAAGCAATCTCACATCTATTGTAGAAGAATCTCACTGCCAATAAATTCAATTTTAAATCTATTTTTTGTTTACCTGACAGACTAAAGAAAAGATAAACTGCAGATTTATAGAATTCTAAGCAAAGTGTAGCAAATGTAAAACAGATGATCCACTTCTTGTGCAGAAAACTATTTTGTTTGTTTGTTTTCATATTCATTTGAGGTCTTTCTTAGTATTATTTCGTTTTATTCGCAACAAATATATAATCTTTTTATTAATATCACAAACAATTACTAAATATTTTTATTATATACACCAAATAAATGTATTTCATTTAATTTATATGAATAAAATACGCATATAAATAAAGAAATAGAAGCTTTAATTTTATGAATCAACCTAAAAACTATATATACATTTATTAATTCAATACAATTAAGCAATAATTAAAAGTATATATACGATATATTAACTAAATAATTTAGTATATTTGTCAAATCTAATAAAAGTAAAGATTAATATGACACAGGAATTACTCAAAGAAATAGAAATGGGGAGTAAAAATGCTCTCATAAAAAAAAGAATAATCACTCATTATATATATAATGGTAGTTCTACTATCACTGATTTATCTAAAGAACTGGATTTAAGTGTTCCAACGATAACCAAGTTCATCTATGAAATGTGCGAAGACGGTTATATTAATGATTACGGAAAATTAGAAACTACTGGCGGGCGGCACCCAAGTCTTTATGGTTTAAATCCTGAATCCGGTTATTTTATAGGAGTAGATATAAAAAAGTTCTCTATCAATATAGGACTTATCAATTTCAAAGGGGATATGATAGAATTAAAAATGAATATTCCCTATAAGTTTGAAAACACATCTGAAGCTCTGGAAGAACTATGCAAACTCATTAGTAACTTTATTAAAAAGACCGGCATCAACACTGAAAAAATAATGAATATTTGCATCAATATTTCAGGGCGGGTCAATCCGGATTCCGGATACAGCTTCAGTATGTTTAATTTCTCTGAACGGCCATTAGCAGAGATACTAACCGAAAAAATAGGGCATCCGGTTTGCATAGACAACGACACCCGAGCTATGACGTACGGAGAATACATGCAAGGTTGCGTAACAGGAGAGAAGAACATTATTTTCGTAAATATAAGCTGGGGACTGGGTATCGGAATAATTATAGACGGTAAAATATATACTGGAAAATCAGGATTCTCCGGCGAGTTCGGACATATTAATGTATTTGAAAATGAAATACTCTGCCATTGCGGTAAAAAAGGGTGTTTGGAAACGGAAGCATCCGGTTCAGCTCTGCACCGCATTTTATTAGAGCGCATAAACAGCGGAGAAAACTCCATCCTATCCAACCGAATTAATATAAAAGGAGACGCGCTTACATTGGATGAAATAATAGGCGCCGTAAACAAAGAAGATTTACTATGTATTGAGATTGTAGAAGAAATCGGGCAAAAATTAGGTAAACAAATCGCAGGATTAATCAATATATTCAATCCTGAGCTTGTAATTATCGGAGGAACATTATCGTTAACAGATGATTATATAGCCCAACCTATAAAAACAGCCATAAGAAAATACTCTCTGAATTTAGTCAACCAGGATTCAGCTATCATGCTTTCAAAATTAAGAGATAAAGCCGGTATTATAGGCGCTTGCATGCTGGCAAGAAGCCGAATGTTCGAATGCTAAAGCAACTATATATTAATAGTAAATAGCATAAAATAAGAAGATGTGTCGTAATGAAACCAGACTTCTTCCAAAGCGTCATGTCTTGACGCTCCGAAAGTATACCCTCATTGAATGCCTTGCACAAGATGTGCTCAATGAAAAATCTTCCATCTATCTGTATATTGTTGACTTTCGCACCGAACTCAGCGGACTTTGTTTCCTTACCTCTTACGATAGGACGTATATAATGCCGGTCAATACTAACAATACAGTCACTGACTTTCCTGAATTCAAACATTTCCTTTTCTTGTACAAGAACCTTCCTGACTATGGAAAGTTGTTTCTGACAATCCTGGGTATATCGGAGTAAAGCACCGCACTCCCTATGGATCTCATCCTTTTGACTGATGAGCTTTTCAAGAAACTTGAGCATACACAGTGCTTGAGCATCCTTATCTTTGAAGCCTTCCTTTTTCGTTTCTTGCAGTAAGACAGATAGGACGCTGCTACATCCGTATATTTGTTACGTGGACGCCTTATGACCAAATCACTGCAATGCCGGCAGATATGCTTGAGAGGCATTCGAGGCTTTCCCAAAGGAGCTTCATGTCCGTAGAAAAACGCATGTGACTTTCATAACATGTAGCATCAGTCACACACGTGAAAGTTCTCAAGATAAGGTTCCCAGTGTGAGGCAAGCACTTTCTGAAGGGAATAAATGTCAAGAAGGGATACTATTTCATTACGGATAATACTGACTATCTTGTAGTTAGTCACAGGACTGGATGGAACTATCATAACTCCGCAGAACATCTGATAGTGTATGTTTCCGTTAAGATGTTCTACCAACTGTCTGCCGGAGAATCCGGTGTAGGCTTTCTGGACCATAAGACCGATTTTTACACAAGGACTGAAAATGCCCTTGCGTCCCAGACGATGTTCCGATAGACCTACTTCTTTTGCTATACGCTCAAACAGAAACACAGAGTAAAGTCTGCCAAGCTCACTCTCATGAAAACTCTTGCGATATTTCTCCTGAATATCAAATTCTGTAAAGCCCAAAGTAGGGTGGATTTCTGAAATATTTTGTATCTTAACCATATCTTAGTTTTGGATATCTCCCCCGTTTTGGCTATCAAATCTTATTTGCATAGGAATACCTAAAGATACAAAAAAGTTAACTAATTCTCAATACTGTAAGTATAAATTAGTTGGCTAATTTCATTCTATTTATACTGAATGTCCCTAAATAGAAACAGGATTCGATTGTAAGTATCTTCTTATATCTAGATTCTATTTTCAAAAATAAGCATAAGTTGGTTCATAATCAAGCCCCAGTTGAAAAGAGCAAACTCATATAACTTTCCACACCCTCCTCATACAAAGAACAGAAGTCTGTTTTTCTTCTCTGCAAGCAACAAGATGCCGTGCTATTTCAACAAACGCACAAACCTTGCCGGCAACTCTGCTTTATCGGCGCAAACAAACAGCTTCTGACCCTCAGCGTCCAGTAAGAAAGATACACCACCCTGCGAAGCAATAAAAAGCTCCACACCCGCCGCTTCTTCTACAAAAACACAGTCGGGGAACAGAGGTGCAAACACTTCTTTGGTCTGTCCTTTCCACTTCTTGAATACGATTTGCATAGGACAAAATGCCATATATCCTGCTGCATGCAGGCGCTGCACTAATTTACGCTCCGACTTTGGCGCCGTATACAGAACACACCAACGACTCATATCATTATTAGCCATCATATTGCTTTGTTTGCTTTTCTCCAATCTTTAAATAAATCCTTCACAAATAATATCCAGCCAACACATCCCACTCCTGCCAAGAATACAAAACCTATAAGAATCATAATCTTATTCGGCTTGGCGGCACGCAAAGGAACCGTAGCCGGTTGCACAACCGTATATACCGGAGTAATCTCCTGCACTTTGGCTCTTGCCATCTGCAATTGTCCGGAAACCTGGGTATAAACAGTATAAGCCAGCTCAACTTCGTTTTTTAAACGTTCCTGCTCGGCACGATAGCTTAACAGAACCACATTCTGGTTGGCATCTGCAAAAGTAGCATATTTTTTCTGAGCTTTCTCATAATCCGCCTTTGCTTCTTTATATAATTTCTCTGTAAAAGCTAAATCATGACGGGCTTTATTGGTACGGTAATTTGTGATATAATTCTGCAAACAATGCATCACGGTATCAGTTAACGAAGCCGAAATCAAAGGGTCCTGCATAGTAACCTCCAAAGTTGTAACCCCTGTTTTTTTATCAATCGTAACCAAGATACGCTTACTCAAAGCATCCGCCACCTTCGCCTCATCCAATGTCAGGTGGAACGGATCGATTTTTCCTTCCTTCTTCTCCGGTTTATCCTTGAATAAAGACAAGGTCCAACCCAAAGCCTTGAATGGCGCAGACATTACAGCACCCATCCATGACGAACGCTGGTATTTATCCAGATAAGCATATAAGGTCGTATCTATTTTGCCTTTCTGGTCTTTGACCCTTACATCAAACAACTCCAGCAGAAAAGGAGTTGACTTAACGATATCGGGATACAGTTCGGGCGACAGGGCATCTTCTCCGACAGAACCCCCTAAGTTGATGCCAGCCATAGCAGCCAATGCCCCCATACTCCCGGCATTCACTTTACTTGCACTTTCGGGAGCCAATGTCACTTCCGTAGAATACTCTTTAGGAATGCTGAATCCTACAATCAAGCCAATCACTGCCGCAATACCGCATACCTTATAAAGCATTTTACGATCGGCCCACACTTTCTGAGCCAACTCAATCAAATCTATTTCCTGTTCCTCCAGTTTTTGCGGAGCCTTTTGTATTTTACTTTCGTCCATTGTCCTTATCACTTAAAGAGATTAACCAAAGTAGCAATCATTGTGCCTAAAGTGGCAATAGAAGTACCCATACCTACCATTTCGGCCACGCTCATACGCTTACTCGGATCCTTAGTCGGGATGATAATCTCACACCCGGGCTCGATTGCCGTCTTACTACCGGAGCGTATGCGGGATACAGTACCATTCATATAAACCACAAAAGCACTGCGCTTCTTGGCATTCGAAGCATATCCGCCCGCCTGATTGATGTAGTAACGGCTGTTCTCTCCCTCTTTGTACAGTACGGTATTAGGATACATCACGGCACCGTTGATTTTCACTGTGCTTACATATTCAGGAATAAACAATACATCCCCCTCGCGCAACACCATATCATAATCAGAACCCGGATTTTTCAAAGCCTCATCCAGATGAATACCTACCGTATATACATATAAAGTAGTTGAATCTGCACCGACCTTTATAGCCATGCGGGTGGCATCTTCCTTTCTGCGAAGCTCTTCCTCCGACATTTTACGGATAAGACGGGCTCCTCTTACATAAGCATCGGATGTAACACCACCGGCTTTAGCGACCAGGTCGCTCAAACGTTCATTCTTCTTGGACAACGCGTAAGTACCGGTAAACAATGCCTCTCCTATTATCCCCACATTTTTCTGCTTGCGATAAGCAGGGCTTTTACGGACATACACTTCATCAAAAGGCTCCAAATAAAAATTCTCGCTCCCCGCTCCTATCAGCAAGCCGTCTTTCAGGTCAAAGGTAAATGTCTGGCCTACAATATTACTGTCGTCCGTGCTTTTGGGAGATTTAATACGGCGCGATACATCTATTTTCGTTGTAGAAGCCGCTTCAAGCAAGCCACCCGATTCCAAGACCAAATCCTCGATGGTCATCTTGTCGGCATAAAGATAAGTACCCGGATCAGCAACCTCACCATGGATAGTCACCGTAGGCTCTTCTTTCAGATCCTGAATGCTGGGAATATAAAGTATATCATTCTTTTGCAAAGGAATGTCCGCAACCACACCTTTCAACAAGCCTTTCAAATCTATGGAAATAACCTCGCGCGTCAAATCCTCATGTTCACGATTGATTACGGCACGATTTAGGAAAGCATCTCCACGTACACCTTCCGCTTTCTTTATCAACTGTTTCACAGTATTCACCTCTCCGCTCAGCTGATACAAGCCCTCACGGTAAACAGCACCGCGAATCTCTACACGATTCTCGAAACGGTTGAGAACGGAATCTACCGTAAGCATATCACCATCTTCCAAGCGGAATACCGAATAATCCATTTCGTCCACATTGAAAATCTGATGCTCGCGTCCGCTCTTGCGTACAAGACGGATGGCTTTTTTATATGCATCGCCCGTAAAGCCGCCGGCATATCTCAGCAACGTACCGATTGTTTCCGTAGGCTTCATTTCATAATACATAGGACGCTTTACCTTACCCAATATCTGCACCAGGGTCTGATAAGGATTGACAAGAATCACATCACCGTCCTGAAGACGGATATCATCCTTCAGCCGACCTTCCATGATAAAATCGTAGATGTCCAAATCTGCAACCGTCTTTCCGTCGCGTATAACTTTTATGCTTCGAAGACTACCGATTTTATTTACTCCGCCTGCCCAATACAAGGCATGGAAAACTGAAGCGAATGAAGAGAGGGTGTAAGTACCCGGTACGACAACTTCACCCATAACATTCACCTGAATGGAACGGATTTCGCCTAACGTCAAATTTATTTGCGTATTGGGAGTTTCTCCCGCAACACCGGCATATATCTTGGCAAATTCGCGTTTCAAATAATCATTGGCTTCCTCTACGGTCTTTCCACTCAGATAAACCGGTCCTAACTTTGCGATTTGCACAGTACCCTCCGGCGAGATTTTTTCGCGAATCGTAGTCTGGGAAGCTCCCCAAACATCAATAATAACTTCATCGCCCGCCCCCAAACGATAATTGTCGGGTGTTGCCACATTTATATTGGGTTCAAAAGTCAGATATTCGTTATCGAAAATATTATGTCCGAAAATCTGTTGTGTAAAAGCGTCTTCCGCGCTTTTAGGACCATTATAACCATAACCCGGCTGTCCACTGTTATTCACCCCCGTTCCATATCCATTGCGTTGCTGGGCCGATTTCGCCCGCAGCCCTTTAATACTTTGCTTTTGGGAACCGAGATTATCCAAGCCGGATTCATCCTGAGAGATATTCTTGTTTTTGTTCTCGTAAGTTTTCTGCGTACGTAAACGGGAGTTTGCTTCTCCCATGAAATTGGCATTTTCCTCAGAGCTTCCGTCCGATTTGCCTGAATATTTAGACTGTATTCTCTGGATTTGTTCTTTTGTGACTCCTTTCTTCATCAATTCAACCAACATCTCCTGTTGTGTCTTCCCCTGACTCTGAGCCTCTTGCACGTACAGAATGACTTGTTCATCCGTCATTTGTTGGGCAAATACCACACTTGATACCGTAAATACCAACAAACACAATAGTATAAATTTACGCATAAGTAAGATCTTTGATTAATCTTTTAGTTATCTAGTAATGTTTTTAATTGGGGACAAAGGTAATACATTATTTTCATAATATACATTTATTTCCTTTTGAAGTTTTGGAAAAAGAATTAATTCCTGGCTTCAATATAACCGGTATTTTGCCACAAACTCCACTTATACCAAACAGTACTTTTCCAATCACCCAATAGAGTTAAACGTCTTTACCATACGGTTTTATCCATAATATCTCCGATAAATACACAAATATAGAAAAAATGCCAGACAGAAATATTTCTAAAAAATCAGGCAATTCTTTTTGCAAATTCAAATAAAGATGTACCTTTGCACCTCGTAATCGAAAACCCATTGCCGCTATAGCTCAGTTGGTAGAGCAACGCATTCGTAACGCGTAGGTCGCCAGTTCAAGTCTGGCTAGCGGCTCTCCTAAAAAACGCTGATTGTCAAATAAATAATCAGCGTTTTTCCCTTTTTAAAGCCGTCGTGCGAATAAAAAAATTATTTTTCTCATTCCCTCTATTCCCCACATATCATAATAGAACAGATGGCATTTACCTGCAAAAGGAGTGGCTAACTGAAGCAGATAGCTTTTTATATACTCACAAACATATTTCAAAGCAGACTTATCTCTTTAATTATCCGACAGTTCAAAAAAAACTCCACTGTGTAGAACGTATCAATAAGCAGGGCATTTTACTCATGTATGATACTCAAAAATATTTTCGTAATTTGCCAAACACAATATTTATTTCTACATTTGAATTTTAACTAATTACACAATATCACCAAAATGTAAGTATATGAGAAAATTATTATTCGCCATGTTGGCATGTACAATTACACTTGCCTTTGCATCGTGCAGAGAAAAAAAGGCTAAAGACAAGGTTAAAGACCGTGTAGAAAATGTAAAGGAATCTGTTGAGGAAGCCCTCGAAGAGGCGCAGGACCAGATTGAAGAGGGAGCGGATGAGGTAAAGAAGGCTTTGGATGAAGCCGGCGATGAAATTGAAAAAGCCAAAGAAAAACTGGAATAGAAGTTGCCGGAAAACTGTCCAAATATTCGCACAGTAAGGAACAGAACTCCATTTAACTTAGAAACATTATGAAAAAGATTAATTTGCTACTGCTGTTTCTCCTGCTTGCATGCGCTTTGCCTGCCCAGGATGGCATTTCCGTCTTTATCGGCAGAGCTAACCGCTACGCATCTGTGGAACTCTCTGATTACAGAAAGCGCCTATGCCTGGAATATAATATTTCAAACCATTCCTTAGACGATTACTACAGACGCTGTGGCAATGACTGGGGAAATGTGGGAATTGCACTTGAGATAGCCAGAACTTCAGGAAAAAAAATGCGTGATGTATGCGACTATTACAAGCGGTATCATCGTTACGGATGGAACCGTATCCTTGTGGAGATTGGCATAAAGCCGGGAAGTATGTATTATAACCCTTTCTATAACAGAGTCCATCACCACAGTGACTGCTGGCATGAATACTATAATTCATACTGTGAACGCCATGACAAATTCCACCATAAGAAACACAAATACAAAAAGCCGAAAAAACACCACAAGAGACATTGTCGACACTACGACGATGATGATGACGACGATGACGATTAATCGGGGTTTGAAATCCAAGTGCTGAAACACCCGAAGAGAATGTGTGTGTGCCAAAACTAAAATCCGCTTACTATTTGTTTTTTTAGGCACGGATTACGCGGAAAACACGGATTTCACAGATTTTCTTTATTCTTTTTCTGTGAAATCCGTGTTTTCCGTATCTAAAAGAAATCGTCAAGTATATATTGACACATCCCCCTCTTCCTGTCATGAATAAAACAAGGGAAGCATTCTCTTTATTCCCAAATCTTGCTAACTTTGCCCGACTCAAAAACAATCAAGATTATGATGGAAAAAAAGAAAAAAAGAATCCTTTTCGGAGCACTGGCGGTTATTCTTTTCATAGGCATTGCAAGTGCGGGTACAATGTATTACTACCTGTTCACTCCGCAATTTCATCCGCAAAAGACAGTTTATATCTACATCGACCGCGACGATACGACAGACTCCATATACAATAAGATAAAAGCACAAGGAAAGCCCAAGAGTTTCAACGGTTTCAAATGGATGTCCCAATGGCGCGATTACTCCGGTAACATCCACACCGGACGCTATGCGATACGTCCCGGCGAGAACGTTTACCATGTATTCAACCGTTTCTACAGAGGATACCAAGCCCCCATGAACCTGACCATCGGAAGCGTACGCACTTTGGACAGGCTGGCGCGTAACGTAGGGAAACAACTGATGATTGATTCCGCCGAAATAGCCGGAGTGATAAATGACTCTCTGCTCCAGCAACGGCTGGGATACAGCAAAGCGACAATAGCCTGCCTTTTCATACCCGAAACCTACCAGGTATATTGGAACATGAGCGTAGAGGATTTCCTCGAACGGATGCAGAAAGAACATCAGAAGTTCTGGAATCGGGAACGGCTCAATAAAGCGAAAGCCATCGGCATGACACAGGAGGAGGTATGCACCCTCGCTTCCATCGTTGAAGAGGAAACAAACAACAACCAGGAAAAGCCCATGATTGCCGGCCTGTACATCAACCGTATCCACGCCGACATGCCGCTGCAAGCCGACCCTACCATCAAGTTTGCCCTGCAAGACTTCAGCCTGCGCCGTATTGCCAATGCACACCTCACCATCGATTCGCCCTACAACACCTACCGCAACCTCGGCCTGCCCCCCGGCCCTATCCGCATTCCCACCCCCATAGGTATAGACGCAGTCCTGAATTACACCAGACACAATTACATTTATATGTGTGCCAAAGAAGATTTTTCAGGAACCCATAATTTTGCAGCCAACTACGCCGAACACATGAAAAATGCCAGAAAGTATTGGAAGGCATTAAACGAAAGAAAGATTTTCAACTAATATCATAATAAAACAAAAGCAAAAAGCTATATTTGCGATTGTTACTAAAACCATGATTAACACTTAAACACTAAAAAATGAGCAAACAACTCTTACTTGGCGATGAAGCCATTGCACAGGCTGCATTAGACGCCGGCCTATCCGGTGTGTACGCCTACCCGGGTACTCCTTCGACGGAGATTACCGAATATATCCAGACAGCAGCGATTACTGCCGAAAAAGGTATCCACAACCGCTGGTGTTCCAACGAGAAAACTGCCATGGAAGCAGCTTTGGGAATGTCGTTCGCAGGAAAACGTTCACTGGTCTGCATGAAACATGTAGGCATGAATGTGGCTGCCGACTGTTTTATCAACTCCGCCGTGACCGGCGTTAAAGGCGGCATCATTGTCGTTGCAGCCGACGACCCCAGCATGCATTCGTCACAAAACGAACAAGACAGCCGCTTCTACGGTGACTTTGCATTGATTCCGATGTACGAACCGAGCAACCAGCAAGAAGCCTACGACATGGTTTACAACGGATTTGCCTTTTCCGAACAAACCGGCGAACCGCTGCTGATGCGTATGGTCACCCGGCTGGCGCATTCCCGTTCCGGTGTAGAACGCAAGGCGCAACAGCCCCAGAACGGGGTTTCTTTCAGTGACGATCCGCGCCAGTTCATCCTGCTCCCCGGCAACGCCCGCAAACGCTACAAACTTCTGTTGCAGCATCAGGACGATTTTGTCAAAGCCTCGGAAAACTCACCTTATAACAAGTACATAGACGGTCCCAACAAAAAACTGGGCATCATCGCCTGCGGCATCGGTTATAACTACCTTATGGAGAACTATCCCGAAGGCTGCGAATTTCCGGTATTGAAAATCGGCCAGTACCCGCTTCCCAAGAAACAACTGATGCAGCTTGTAGAAGCCTGCGACGAAATACTCGTACTGGAAGACGGACAACCGTTTGTAGAAAAACAACTGAAAGGTTGCCTCGGCATCGGCGTAAAAGTCAAAGGACGCCTGGACGGCACACTGTCGCAGGACGGAGAATTGAATCCGGACAGCGTAGCACGCGCCGTAGGCAAAGAGAACAAAGCGGAATTCGCTGTTCCTTCACTCGTCGAAATGCGCCCGCCAGCCTTGTGCGAAGGTTGCGGACACCGCGATATGTACACCGTGCTGACCGAAGTGCTCCGGGCAGAATACCCCAGCCACAAGGTATTCAGCGACATCGGCTGCTACACCTTAGGAGCTAACGCTCCTTTCAACGCAATTGACTCCTGCGTAGACATGGGAGCCTCCATTACAATGGCAAAAGGCGCCTCGGATGCCGGAGTCCATCCTGCGGTTGCCGTTATCGGCGACTCCACCTTCACCCACTCCGGCATGACAGGCCTGTTAGACTGCGTAAACGAAAACGCCAACGTCACCATCGTCATCTCCGACAACGAAACCACAGCCATGACCGGCGGACAGGATTCAGCCGGAACCGGCCGTCTCGAAGCTATCTGTGCAGGTATCGGCGTAGCGCCCGAACATATCCGCGTAGTAGTTCCATTGAAGAAGAACTACGAGGAAATGAGGCAGATAATCCGCGAAGAAATCGAATACCGTGGAGTATCCGTCATTATTCCCCGCAGAGAATGTATTCAAACTTTAGCACGTAAGAAACGAAACAAGTAAAGCCATGAAAAAAGACATTATACTTTCCGGCGTAGGCGGACAAGGCATCCTCTCTATCGCTACCGTAATCGGGCAGGCAGCCCTTAAAGACGGATTACACATGAAACAGGCCGAAGTACACGGAATGAGCCAGCGAGGCGGAGACGTACAGTCCAACCTCCGCATCAGCGACCGGCCTATCGCTTCCGACCTCATCCCTACAGGTAAATGCGACCTTATCATATCGCTGGAGCCCATGGAAGCGCTGCGCTATCTTCCCTACCTCAGTCCCGAAGGCTGGCTGGTAACCAACGAAGCCCCTTTCATCAATATCCCCCACTATCCTGCCGAAGAAGCTCTCAAAGCCGAACTTGACAGGCTTCCTCACAAGATTGTACTGAACGTGAACGAAGTAGCCAAAGAAGTGGGCTCTCCCCGCGTTGCCAACATCGTGTTGTTGGGAGCTACCATTCCGTTCCTCGGCATTGATTACCAGAAAGTACAGGACAGCATCCGCGACATCTTCCAACGTAAAGGCGAAGCCATCGTAGAACTGAACCTCAAGGCCTTGGTTGCCGGTAAGGAAATTGCAGAAAACCTGATGTAAATCAAAATACCAATAACCATGAATGACAAATACTGGGAAGAAGAGATAGAAACCATGCCGCGTGAGGAGTTGCACAAACTGCAACTCCGGCGGCTTAGGAAGACAATCGGCATTGCAGCAAATTCCCCCTATTACAAACAAGTTTTTCAAAAGCACGGCATTACGGCAGACAGCATCCGGTCGATAGAAGACATCCGGAAAATCCCGTTTACCACCAAGGCGGACATGCGCGCCAACTACCCTTTCGGACTTGTGGCCGGCAATATGCACGAAGACGGCGTACGCATCCACTCTTCCAGCGGAACCACGGGAACGCCCACCGTCATCGTCCACTCCCGGCACGATCTGGAGTCCTGGGCCAACCTTGTAGCACGTTGCCTATACGCAGTAGGCATACGAAAGACCGATGTTTTTCAAAACAGTTCCGGCTATGGCATGTTCACCGGAGGATTAGGTTTCCAATACGGAGCCGAGCGCCTGGGAGCACTGACCGTACCCGCCGCTGCCGGTAACAGCAAACGTCAAATCAAGTTCATCACGGACTTCAGAACCACCGCCTTGCATGCCATTCCCAGTTATGCCATACGCCTGGCGGAAGTATTTCAGGAAGAAGGTATCGACCCGGCATCGACTACTCTGAAAACCCTCGTCATCGGAGCCGAACCTCATACGGACGAACAGCGCAGGAAGATTGAGCGGATACTGGGTGTCAAAGCCTACAACAGTTTCGGCATGACCGAAATGAACGGTCCCGGCGTTGCCTTTGAGTGTACCGAGCAAAACGTACCCGAAGATGATACTGAAAACGATAGGCCCGGAGGCACCAATAATCGGCAGTTTGGAAAACGCCAGTCCTATTAAATTAGCAATGATGAGTCCAAAAAGCAATCCCAGCGTTCCAATCAGCAGATCCTGTGTCGAAAAATCACTCAGGCCGGTTTCCATGCGCTGAATCACTTTCCATATCAGACGCAGCACCAGCGGCGACAGTATATATCCCAGAAGAGCTCCCAGAAGTGCCCCCAGAATGTACGTAATAATCGTCATGAGCGTCGTACCAAAAATACCGATACGGGAAAAGCGTCCTTCAATTTCAGCACTGAAAAAAGGCGTCGTCACAAACTGATCTGCCAGCATGACAAATATGACAGCCATGATCAACATGACAGCACCTTTCATGATGTTATCAGCAATCTTCCGGCCATTGAGTTTCTTACGCTCCGGTTTTCTTTTTTCCCTGTTTTCTGTCGTATGTTCATCAGCCATAACATGTCACCCCCTTCTTTTACTAATCAATACTTTTTATCCATTATCTGCATAAAAAGAATCTTTTTACAATTTCTTATCATACCATATTTTTTTATAAGACACCATAAAAAAAGCATATCTCATGGAAAAGAAACAACGAGCAGCCCTGCTTCCTTATACAGCACAGCTGCTCGTTTATTCCAGCTCAGCGATGGCAGCCACCATTGCCATGATGTCCATATCCCTGACCATCCGTATAACAAGGCCCTGTCATTTCTACTTCACCGTTCTGATTGACAATATAGCCCCGATGCTGGATAACCGGTTCCATATGTCCATCGGACATGACCTGTCGTCCCTGATAATACGTAACCGGACCATTGCAGTCATATACCGTCTGATGTCCTGCCGGTCCGACAGGAGCCGTATTATGAAAATAAGCAAAGGCACTTCCGCCACATAAAAGGGCCAGCGCCGTGCACAACACGCCCAGCCGTTTTACCCGTTTCTGCACAACCGTTCTACCTCCTTTTCAAAAAGTTACTGTGTTATTATCAGTATACCACAGCCGTCTGTGAAAAGAATAAAATTTTATTTAAATTGTCATCATTCAGGAAGAAAAAGCTGCGGTAATTGCTTCCCGTATGGAAGACACGGGAATGATCCGGCAGTCAGGAAAGTCATCCTGTTTCAGTTCTGACATATTCCCCCGGGGAACGATGAACCGGGTAAATCCCATCTTCGCTGCTTCTTTCAGCCGGCGCCGGGCCTGTGGTACACGCCGTATGTCACCGGTCAGCCCCACTTCGCCCATAACTACCGTATGTTCATCCATAGAAAGGTCTTTAAAACTGGAAACGACAGCCAGAACAATGGGAAGATCCGCCGCCGTCCCGGTGATACGCAGTCCGCCTACGACATTGATGTAGACATCCTGTGTTCCCAGGTTCAGGCCGACCCGTTTTTCCAGGACGGCCAGCAGGATGATCAGGCGGTTGTAATCCATTCCCGATGCAGTCCGCCGTGGCACAGCAAATACAGAATGAGCTGTCAGGGCCTGTATTTCTCCCAGCATGGGCCGCTGTCCGTCCATGACAGCAGCAATGGCAGAGCCGGCCTGATGGACTGACCGTTCGGCCAGCAGTAACTGAGACGGATTGGCCAGTTCTGAAAGACCTTCCTCCGTCATGGTAAACATACCCGATTCATTCGTCGAACCAAAGCGGTTCTTGATTCCCCGCAGGATGCGGAACTGATACTGCCGGTCCCCTTCAAAATACAATACGACATCTACCATGTGTTCCATCAGGTCCCGCTAAGGTTCCTTCCTTGGTCACATGGCCGATGACCACGACGGGAATATTGCTTGTCTTGGCAAAGGTCATGAGCCGTGCTGTGCCTTCCCGTATCTGTCCCATGCTCCCCGGTGTGCCTTCTGCGTCCTGGCAGTACATCGTCTGGATGGAATCGACAATAAGCAGACGCGGTTTCCGCTGTTCTGCCTCATGCAGTACCGCATCCAGTGACGTATCTGCCTGTATGAACAGATCAGGAGTCACAATACCCAGCCTCTGGGCACGCAGCTTAATCTGCCCCTGGGATTCTTCACCGGATCCGTACAGGACCGTACCCTGTTTTTTACATGACCCGCACAAAGGGGAATTGTGTCGGCAGATTGTGTA
>OHAP01000934.1_pt1 | contig 20079 bp, 15 predicted proteins | sample 1577171 | NCBI WGS metagenome assembly OHAP01 (sample SAMEA3541489, study PRJEB24748) | human gut metagenome | biome: human gut; feature: human-associated habitat; material: faeces | place: China | collected 2012 | reverse complement strand
CTGATGGGATATGTACTGTACGACAAGATGCAAGTATTCCCTCAGTTCAATTCGGTGCGTTCCCCGATCTTTTTTTGGCCGGAGGTTCGGCGGGCACGGGGATAACGGCGGTCATGCTGATTTTTTTCATTATTAAACAGACAGTTGCTACAAACACAAGTCGAGCTGTGGAAACGATACACGGTTCAGCACGTTGGGCGGGCAGAAAAGACATTGAAGAAGCTGGATTTCTTAAAGATGAAGGTGTGTTCATCGGAGGCTGGAAAGATCCGGAAACAGGAACGTGTCATTATCTTCGTTTTAAGGGAAACCTTCATATTTTGGCCCTTGCTCCCACGCGCTCAGGAAAAGGGGTTTGCCTTGTTTTACCCACTTTGCTGACGTGGATGGAGAGTTGTGTCGTCACGGATATTAAAGGGGAACTTTGGGCACTCACTGCCGGATGGCGGCAGAAGTACGCCAAACAGAGAACATTGCGTTTTGATCCTGCATCACCATACGGCTCCATTAAGTGGAATCCTTTGGATGAAGTCCGCCTGGGGACAGAGTTTGAAACGGGCGATGTTCAAAATCTGGCAGGTACTTTAGTCGATCCTACAGGCAAAGGGTTGGAAGATACAGGAAGTTCAGCTCACTTTAATAAACTTGCCCGTTCTTTACTTGTGGGGATTATTATTCATGCTCTTTATAAAAGAGAAAAAACAGAAGAAATAGCTTCATTAGATGAAATTGATATAATTTTACAAGGAAAAGTACAAGATGATAGCTATTGGGAGGAATTAAAAAAATACAAACACATGAAAGATGAAAAAGGTAATTGGATTACGCATCCATTGGTTGTCAAAATATCTAATGATATAATGGCTGTTAAGGAAAAAGAACGTGGATCTATTATGACGACAACCAAGAATATTCTTAGTCTGTATAGAGACAGTGTGGTTGCAAAGAATACATCATGCTCTGAATTTCATATTTCAGATTTAATGGATTCAGAAAATCCTATTGCTTTATATATAATTGTACAACCTTCTGATCAAGTTCGATTGTCTCCTCTTGTTCGAGTTTTTATGAATATGTGTTGTCGGCTTTTGGCAAATAAGATGACATTTGAAAAACAGAAATCTGGAGATGTTCGAGCTGTATGTAATAATAAACATAAACTCCTTATGCTTCTTGATGAATTTCCAGCATGGGGAAGATTGGAAAGTGTTGAAGAATCATTAGCTTATTTAGCTGGATTTGGCATTTATTTCTATATTATTGCTCAAGATATACAACAGCTTATCAAGACATATGGTGAAAATCAGACGATTACTGCGAATACGCATATTCAGATTGGTTTTGCACCCAACAATCCTAAAAGCATAAAATATCTGTCTGAAATGACGGGGGTAACGACAGTTGTAAAACCGCAAGTTACGACAAGTGGTTCTCGAATAGGGGTATTCCAGAAACAGGTTAGCACAACATACCAAGAAGTCCGGAGGCAACTCATGACGGAAGATGAAGTCATGCGGATGCCAAAAGCAAAGATGGATGGCGACAACATGATCGAGGGTGGGGACATGCTCATCTTTCTGGCTGGTACGCCCGCCATCTATGGAAAGCAGATGCCCTACTTCCTCGATCCCATCTTGAAGGCTCGTACCGGCGTGGACGGCAGGGGCAAAATGGGACAGCATCGCTCAAAGCTGGTATGCCGGGCCATAGGCAGACATGGAACAGTTGAAAAGATGGCTTCCGGAAAATGTGAAGAACGAACAGCTTCCCGCGATGACTCCCCGTGAGGAGTTTGCGGAAGCCCTGCGTTCTGTCGGGTGCATCGTCGAAGGAGAGCATCCGTTGATGGACGGCGCGGCACATCGAATCAGGACGGAAGGCGATAGGGCGGGAGCCTCTTCAGGGTTCTATGTCGCTTATATGGATGGGCGGCCAGCGGGGTACGTGAAGAATAATCGGACGGGAGAAGAGGTGCGTTGGAAAACGCAAGGGGCTTTTATAAGCCAACAGGATAAAGCAGCCTTCCAAGGCGAATGCGCCAGAAAACAACAGGAACGGGCCAAAGAGCTGCTTCTCGAACATGAAAAAACGGCAGAACGTGTGACCGGGCAGCTCTCCTGGATGAAACAAGACGTGCCGACTCCTTATCTGGACAGGAAAGGACTGGCTCCCCGAAGAGGAGTTTTTTTGGCCACAGATGGAAAAACGACTTGCATCCCTGCTGTTGACGCAGATGGAAAGCTGTGGTCCATGTGTAAAGCCCCCGCAGTTAGTACAAAGCTAAACTGGAGCCCCCAGCATGTTGAGGGCAAACTCTTCTGGCGTGAGATTGTCCAATGATTCGTGTGGCCTTTGTTCGTTGTATTCTTGTACCCATGCGTCAACGATGGTGCGAACCTCACTCAGCCTGCTAAAAACATAGAAGTTCAGTACCTCCTCGTGGAAGGTGCGGTTGAACCGCTCCACATATGAGTTTTGCGTGGGCTTGCCGGGTTGAGTGAACTCAAGGTCAATCCCGTGTTGTAAAGCCCATCCGGCAAATTGTCCCGAGACAAATTCTGGGCCATTGTCCCATACGCATTTTTGTAGGATAGCCTCTCCAGGCGGCTATGCGGTCAAGCACACGAATGATACGGGCTGCAGGCAAGTTGGTGTCTACTTCCACGGCCAATACTTCACGGCTGAAATCGTCAAGCACGTTGAACGTGCGAAAACGCTGACCGTGCATCAGCGCATCGCTCATAAAGTCCACAGACCAACAGCCGTTGACGACGGTTTGCGCCTCCAGACGAACAGGAGCTCGGCTGGGCAACCGACGTTTTCCTTTGCGGCGCATGTTCAACTGCAACTGCCGATAAATTCGGTAGACGCGCTTATGGTTCCATGTATGCCCCTCACGACGCAGCACAGCAAAGTATTTGGCAAATCCGTACCGTGGATAGCGCTCGGCCAGCTCAAGAAGCGTCGTGATCACAAGGCTGTCGTCACGAGGTGTTGGTTTGTAGACAAACACGCTTCGACTCATGTGCAATGCTGTGCACGCCTTGCTGACGGAAAGCCCATGCTCTTCTTGAACGAACAGCACAACTTCACGCTTCTCGGCTGGCTTCAGAGCTTTTTTTCGATCACATCCTTCAAGGCCCGATTTTCCAGGCTTAAGTCCGCATACATCTGCTTGAGACGCGCATTTTCATGCTCAAGATCGCGCATACGCTTGATGTCCGAAGCTTCCATGCCGCCGAACTTGCTCTTCCAGCCGTAGAACGTGGCGCTGCTGATGCCATGCTCCCGGCATACGTCCTTGGCAGTCCGTCCCGCTTCGACCGACTTGAGAATCGTGATGATTTGGTGCTCAGAAAACCGTGACTTCTTCATGGCGCCCTCCTGGGGATGGTTTACCAGAAGTCTCCAGTTTTGATCTGCACTATTTTAAGGGAGGGTTACACCCACCCAGCTCAAGGATCACGGCAAGCGGATTACCGCCCTTGAAGCCGCAGAGAACAAACGCGCCGGGGGCTGTCCGCCCTTGCTGGCGTGGCTGCTGCGGCAGCCAGCCACGGCGCTCTTATCATGAAGATGATCGGAATGTGAGTCACCGGAAAAAGAAAAGAGGCCCCCGACCGTGGGGAGGAACACTTTTCTATTTGTTTAGGTAGCGTTCGCCGTTTGGCAATTCGTTTCGAACGTCTATCATCCTAAGTTATAGATGGTATTGACCTCTTCAGAAAATACGGTTATTTGTGAAAAAATAACCAATAAGATGCTGTGTAGTATTACAGCAAGACGTTCGGGGTCAGCATGGATTCATATTTTTCCTGTCTGTTATTCATAATGGAGTATTGGTTTATAGAATAACAGTTATAGACGAAAGCGACTTATTGCGAGGTAAGAGGAGAACTGCTGCAGCAGTGCGTAATAAATGATATCAATAGTACTGGTTTGCATAATTTTGATGAAAGCCTCTCTTGGTATCAAGAACATCACATTTTGTTAATTTAACGAAAGGCTTTTTGTTCGATTCCATATTAATGGCATAAAGGAAGATATGTTATCTTCTTTGATTAAAACTGCCTAAAGGAGATGCTCTATGCTCAAAATTTGCAACGTACTATGCTTGTTTCTATTCTTATCGTTTAGCCTCCCTTCCTTTGTTTTTTCGGCTTCGTTCACTGCCGAATGGCAACCAGAGCTGGTGGCCCAGCCTTCAGCTCTGCCTGGGAATGTAGGGTTGGTGTTGGATGCACGTCAAGGCACGAATAGCAAAGAATATATCCCTTCATCCATTAGGGTTGATTGGAAAAATTTTTATACTAAGGACGGTAGTAAACTTCTACCGACGAGTGAACGTAAAGCCTTGCTGGCCGCTTTGGGAGTGACTGATGACGGCAAAATCTTGGTTTATGATAACGGCCCGCAAGATGGCGGCGCTTTTATGGTGTTCTGGCTGTTGGAGTCCGTCGGAGTTAGAAATGTAAGTGTGCTGGAAGGCGGTTTTCCTGCTTACAAAAGAGCAGGGGGTAAGGTAGTTGATACTCCCGCAAAGTCTAAAATGGGAAAAATCACAGACGACGTTTCGGGTAATATCGCAGTGAGCCTTTCCCAGCTGATGGAAATTTTTGGCGATTACGATCTGATGCTCATCGACCCTCGTTCTGATGAAGAGTATAACGGGTGGCCCTTGAACGACGAAAAAAGAGGCGGACATATCCGTACTGCTCTCAGCTACAACCCCATGTGGGCCTATACGGCTGACGGCTTCTTCAAACAGGAGCAAGATATCCGTCTAGCCATGTACAGAAAAGGTATCACGCCGGAAAAACAGTTTTTGACTTATTCCAATTTTGATACTCGTGGTGCCGCCATGTATTATCTGTTGCGTGTGATGGGCTACCAAAATGTGGGACAGACCGACTTCACTCTGAACGTATGGGCGGATAATCCTCTTTTGCCCATGTCCTCAGCTAAAAACTGGCAGGCTTTGGTCAGCCCTGAATGGGTGTATGAGCTGATCACCACAGGAAAAGCTCTGACTTTTGAGAATAAAAAATACGCTATATATGATATAAGTTTCGGCATCAGCTATGCTGAAAAGAGACGGGAACTGGCTGGCGGTGTAGGGACTATTAAGCCTTCGGATCTAGCCTATAAAGCAGGGCATATCCCCGGTGCTTTCCATATGGATTCCGATACCATTGAAGATAAAGATCGTTATTGGGATCTGGCCGCACCCGATATGCTTTTTCCGCGCTTGGCCGAAAAGGGCATAGATATCGATACCACAGTTATCCTTTATGGACACGGAGCCACCATTGGTGCCAGTTTTACCTTTTGGGCATTGAAAACGGCGGGAGTTAAAGATGTCCGTCTGTTGAACGGCAATTTTGAACGATGGGTGTCCAAAGGGTTACCTGTGGAGACAAGGATCAATACGCCCACGCCTGTGAAAGATTTCGGCCTGAAAGGTTCATGGGGCAATCCCCAGTACAGTGTCAGCGTGGATCAGGCTGCGGCCATGCTGAAAGAGCCTGATGCACGAGTGGTCTCCATCCGTCATTGGCCGGAGTACACCGGTCAGGTGGTGTTGCACGCCTACATCCCAGACAGAGGCGAGGCTTTGGGTACTTACTGGGGCAGGGCTGGCTTTGGCAAGAACACCTCAAACCTGACTTTCTATATTGATGAGGACGGCAGTTACCGTAGCTACACCGAAGTGGCTAAAATGTGGTCAGATCTAGATGTGCTGCCCAGCCACAAGGTGGCCTTTTCCTGTGGCACCGGCCCCCGCGCTTCCACTGGCTGGTTCTTCTCTTATCTGATGGGATGGCCCGATACAGCCCTGTTTGATAGCGGCTGGCTGGGCTGGAGTGAGGGCAAGCCACAATCTCCCAGACCATCTCAAAATATTTGGGATTCCGTACATAATGATAAACAGCTAAAAGAGGGCGGGACGAAAGAACTACCCCTCTAATGGAATACCCGATGAGAGCCATTGTGTTCTCTTTGCTCTTCTATATTGCTCGACCGCCGCAGTCGTTCGGTAGCAACTGTGGAGATTTGGTTCTATAAAACCTCTTTGATATGCTGGGGGGACTTTACAAGAGATCTTTTAACTGCCTCCACGTGTGTGAGTGTTTTTTCTAATAAAGGATATTAAAGCCCTGCGGCACAAAGCCCCCATTTCCGGGGACTTTTCTTTTAAAAATTTCATAATATTACTTCGTTACGAGGCAATCGGCGCTGTTTTCTACCAACTTTTTCTGCAGAAAGAAAAAAGAGAGCCATCTGTTCAGCAACATTTTTCCTACTGTCCAGCTAGGAAGGGGCGCAACTTGCACACAAGCCATGGTAAGTTGGTGATAGTGCCATTTTTAGCGATCCTCTCGGGTGTGGAGATGATGGACCTAAATTTTGTAGCCATCTATATGCTATGGTCAGGCCTCGTGTAACTCAAGGCACAGCAATCCCTTTTTGTCTTCCTACCAGTCTATCCGGAACTGGTTGGAGTTATAGGCAGCCGAGTGCCCGATTACCGGAGACGTTTTCTGCGTGGCCTCCAGTCCGGGCATAGCGTCGGACAGACGGTGGCCAACTCTCTCAAGGGCCATAACCATACGCAGCCGACGCATACGCACTCTTTTTCCGGACAGCTCGTCAGCACGGCCCTGTCCGGCACAGCGGCGGGGCAGAGATATTCATCCACGGCAAGTTTGAGCGTATCTGGGACTGCGGCGGGACAGAGGTATCTGGATCGAAGAATGGAATCAGCCCGGAGTCCCATTTCTGGTTCAGGAGGGGGTACCGCAGCGGCAACGTATGGTGGAGAGGGAGTAAATTACTTCTTCTCTGCGGATAACGCATATCTTACAGCTAATTCGAGTTCTATCTCTGGCACTGCTAGGGGCACAGTCTCCGGCATAGCGAATGCCAGTACAGTTTCAGGGAATCTACGGAACGGGACTGTGACCGGAACCATTGGCGCTGGCGGTGGAGCCCCCACGGATTACACGGGGGAGGTAGAGACAGCTCCTGATCACATCTATGTGCGCTGTCTTATCCGAGCAAAACCATAAATATGTATTTCAGTAAATACATATTTATGTAGTTATACTTAGTAACTTGCAGGACAACGCCGATAGAAATTCTTTCGGCGTTGTCCTTATATTTTGAGCTATTACCATTACAGATTCAGTGTATCCGGCACTGAGCGCGCTTGTAGGCTCACGAATGCCAGACTACCGAGGAATTTTCCTGCGCGGTCATGGCTCCCAAACTAGTACCCATTATGGAACAGTGGTGCATTCCAGTGTCAGTTTGGGAGGACTCCAGGGGATGGTATTCGGGAGATTTCGGCCTCTTTCTATACAGGGGGGCAACATGGAATATAACTCAGGAACTCGTCCATCAGCCAATTAAACAACCGGACAAAGGCAGCTCAAACAGCGGCCTTTTGGAGGCTAAGATTTGAATATCATTTATTACGCGCTCCTAGGGAGGTTTTCTTTCCATGCAAAAAGGCCGGGAAGCTTGAGCGTTCCTGCCTTTTCAAAAAGTTTATGCCAATTAGGCATTCTTGGGCGGGATTACCGTGCAACCAGGATCCGCACGCAATGCAGCTTCGGGACCGGCAAATTCATAGCAGGCCAGAATGCGCAGCACCCCGGTGCCTACATTATAAGTAGAGTGATATTGACCACGCTGTAGGGAAATCATGGTACCGGGATATACCTTACGGGTTTCACGGCTGCCATCTTCCTTTTCAATCATTTGTTCTCCTTCACCTTCAAGGATGAACAGATTTTCGCAACAGCCTGGGTGATTATGCCGAGCATGTCCCTGCCCTGGATCAAGGGTCACGATGCCGCTGACCATGCACTGAGAGCCTGTCACGCGAGGGTCGGTCAACCATTGTAGCTTGCCCCAGTCAAACGATTGAGTTTCAACGTCATCTACCGTTACAAAAGAGCGTAAGTTTGACATGAGAATCTCCTTATGAGGTTGAGCGGTACCTAGAGAGTAGACCAGCGTCAGTGGAGAGATCAGGAATAAAGCTTCTTTATCACCCAAGCCATGTTGCGCCCGAGTTCTTCCATGCTGCGCCAACCTTCCGCGTCTTTTTCCACTTCTCCGGGAGCTTCCCCCATGCCGAAAGTCCAGTAATTTGACATAGGAACAACCATTTGTGTGACGGCAAACATGGAAATCATAGTTTGTAAAGCCTGGATGGCTCCTGCGCGCCGTACGGCAGAGATGGCACCGCCTACTTTACGGTAGAACATGCTGCCCTGTTCTCCCCGGCGGACGCGACCGCGCGCGATAAATGAAGCACGGTCAATAAGGGCTTTCATTTCAGGGGTAGTCCCAAACATATATACCGGAGAGGCAAGGATGATCCCTTCGGCATTCTTCATTTTTTCGATCCATTCATTGAATGGATCCGAAGTGATGGCGCAGACTTCTACCGCTTTTTTGCGGCAGGACAGGCAGGAGCAGCAACCGCGGATATTGGTTCCACCTACCTGCACCATTTCTGTAGATATGCCTTCGGATTCAAGTGTATCAAGGCAGTGCCTGACGAGACGTGCCGTATTTCCGTTTTTTCGGGGACTACCGTTAAAGGCAACTACATGCATAAAACTCTCCTTTATTTTTTAATTAGTTAAGCCTACTTAAGCAATCCAAGAAAAGTCCAGTACGGGACGGCTACAACCGCCAGCATAATGGGTACAAATACCATTCTCAGCGCAAGAGCAGGCACAACATGCTTATGAGTGATCGCTCCGGTTACAAAGATATACATGAACACTCCAATTTCGTACGGCAGGACATACTGTTCAAGTCCATACAGGAAGGAGTATGTAAGAACTTGAGGATCGATTCCCAGCTGGAGAGCGAGCTGAGCCAAAGGGCCGCACATAGAGCCAGTAGCAGCCATGGGAGTGAGCAAGAAGTTAATTAACAGTCCACTAAGGTACGTAATGAGTACAGCCATGGTATTGCCTTGGCCCTGCAGAAGAGGCAGCATTAGATCTGAAAGCCATTTGTCCACATGAAGTGCGCCGGCTACCATGCCGATGGCTTGGCAAGAGGCAAGGAAGAAGACAAAGGACAGGTTGAGCTTGCTGAAGCTTTTGCCGTCGCACAGATCAACGCCCGGTAAAAAGGCTAGCAGCATGATGAGGCTGTATACCATGGTTCCCGGGTAACCAATCTGCTTTTCGAAGATGAAGGCAAGTAGGCCGACGACAAGAAGAACCAGTACCTTGATTTCGCTGGGTTTAATGTTGCCCATTTCGGCAAGGCGCACTCTGAGGATATTTTCCAGATTGTTTTCACCCGGCAATGGATCCTTTCCGCGAATCATGAAAATCATGAATGTGGAAAATGCCATGTAGAGAACGTTAAGTGGCCCCATTTGGACAAGAAAATCTGTCCATGGTTTTGGCTCTCCGGTGACATCCCATGTCGAATACATACCCATCAGGTTGATTTCGCTACCTGTGAGAATAAACAGCGATGGAGCGACTGCGGCCAGAAAGCCTCCAAAGATCAGGGAAGAAGAGGTCCTGGATTTGGGATCCACGTCAAGCGCGGCCACCAGGCCTTGGGCGATGGCCATGTATATTACGACACGGGCGAGCAGGGCAGGAACCAGCAGGACGACGACAAAGCCTGAAAGCATCAGGCCGATCATTGTTTTTGAATAGGATGATCCCAGCAACAGCATGCTGCGCAAGGCGATTCTCTTGCCCAATCCAGAATTGAGCATGGCATCGGCAATGATCAACGAAGAAAATGTGATCCACGGCAGAAAAGTGTTGAACGTGGCAAACGCTACTTTTGGCGGAACGACGAACAGGGCATACAAGAACAGCATGCCCACACCAGCTGCCGCAGCCGGCATCAGTTCAAAAGCCCAGACGACAACTGTACCGACCGTAATGGCTAAAAAGAGCGGTGTTTTGGGATCAGCAAGATCGGTCGGCACATCAATGCCCCAGTATACCAACAGGGCAATAACCACAGCAATTATCCATTTGACTGATCTGGAAAGCGTCACGGAAAGCTCCTCCGGAAGTTTGAATGGCGATTGTATGCTCTGTGGGGTCGGTATGAGGCAGTCCAGTTTCCTGCCTCATACCGGTAATTATTGGATCAGAATTTGATATTAATGAACTTGCGAACCTGCTCCTTGATGGCGATTTCGGTAGGGAGCCGTTCCATACTGCTGGCTCCGTAGAAGCCCTGAATACCCTTGCAGTGCTGGAGGATGTAGGCGGCGTCTTCGGGATTGGCGATGGGGCCGCCGTGGCAAAGGCAGATGATGTCCGGGCGGACGGCACGGGCTGCGGCTACGCATTCGTCAATAAGCGGCACGCATTCCTCAAGCGTTTTTGCGGTCTGGGCACCAATGGTTCCGGCAGTGGTTAGCCCCATATGCGGCACGAGGATGTCTGCCCCGGCTAAAGCCATGTTCTTGGCATCTTCTGGTGAAAAGACATACGGCGTGGTAAGCAGATCCATCTGGTGCGCCTTGGCGATGGCTTCCACCTCAAGGCTGTAGCTCATGCCGGTTTCTTCAAGGTTGGCGCGGAACAGCCCGTCAATAAGCCCCACTGTGGGGAAGTTCTGCACCCCGGCAAAGCCCTCTTCTTTAATGCGGCGCAAAAAATAGTCCCAGTTTACAAAAGGATCGGTACCGTTGATTCCAGCCAGAACGGGTACCTTTTTAACGACAGGGAGAACTTCGCGGGCCAATTCCAGTACGATATCGTTGGCGTTGCCGTAGGCTAGAAGCCCGGCGAGCGAACCGCGCCCGGCCATGCGGTACCGACCGGAATTATAAATGACAATCAGGTCAATGCCGCCGGCCTCCTCGCATTTCGCGGAAATGCCGGTGCCAGCGCCGCCTCCGATGATGGGTTCGTTGCGGGCAATCTTGGCGCGCAAGTTGGCAAGAATTTCGGAACGGGTAATAGCCATGTCGTGACTCCTTATGTTAAAAGTGAAAAAATATTTTTTTCAATACGGTCCAATCAGCCAATGGCTTCAAGGAAGTGTGTCCTTACGGCTTCGGCGAACTCAGGGGCGTTGAGATGGTGCGGCACACGGATAATCCGACGCGTATCCGTTTGCTTCACAGTCTGCTCTATGGCCTTGAACAATGCTGCGTCGGCTTCTGGATCATAGAAAGGCATTCCCGGCGCATCAATGGCGGAAATACCCCCCTCTGGAAGGAGAAAACGAACCTTTCCGGTACAGAGGTTGAGGCGTTCGCCAATCCATCGGCCCATGGCGGCATTTTCTTCGACCGTAGTGCGCATAAGCGTTACATTCTCGTTGTGAACGTAGAGGTTACGCTCGCGGTATTTTTCGGGGACCGTGGACATGGCTGCAAAATTGACCATATCCAGCGCGCCGACGCTGCCGACGTAAGGAATACCGGTACGGATGACTGCGCCAAGGCGATCGTCTCCCGCGCTCATCACGCCGCCCATAAATAGATCGCAGATTTCGGTTAGGGTAATATCAATAGCAAGTGATACCATTCCGGAATCAATGAGTTTTTCGAGGGCTTTCCCCCCTGTCCCCGTGGCATGGAAGACGAGAGGTTCATACTGTTCTGGCAACAATGCACAGACCTGCTGTACACACGGTGTCGTTACGCCGAACATGGACATGCCCACGAGTGTCCTATTTTCCTTCTCTTCGGGAATAGGGTGTTGCACCATGCCCACCAACGCATGGGCCGCATTGCCCAGTATCTTGCGCGTAATAATATTGAGCCCCTGTACATCGGCTACGGACGGCATCATGCAGATATCGGATGCACCCACGTAGGGTGCCACATCGCCGGAGGCAACCGTGGACACCATAAGCTTAGGGAGTCCCACAGGCAGAGCGCGCATGCCGCGTGTCACGATGGCCGTATTGCCGGAACCGCCGAGTCCTATTACTCCGCTGATATCTTTTTGATGTTCCACAAGGAATTCTTCGAGCAGGGTCCCCATTAGGGCCAGTGCCTTGCCACGGTCGGTAATGTCGGCAAAAACGTCGAGTTGTTTTTCACGAAGGTGAACAACATTCCCGATATCGGGAGGAAGCATCCTTTCATATATGCCTACATCTACGATGCAGGTGCTGATGCCCTGTGAGAAGAGGAGATTACGGACGTACAGGATTTCAGTGTGCTTGGTATCGCATGTCCCGATGATATAGACATGTTTCATGGCGATTCTCCCTTACGTTGAGATTCGCGGCTTATACCGCTCCGGCGTTTTCGAGGGATCGTATGGCATAAAATCCACTTAGATTAGGCAAAGAATGTGCCAACCTTTCTAGGTGCCGAGGGGCTACGGAGCAGGCGAATAAGGGGTAATCAGAAGAGATACGATTTGAAAGTGATACTATTTCAACTAAATAATTATCAATTTGTAGCGTTGGGGACTCTTCAAAGGCAATCCCTGGATGCAAAAGAAGGGCATCGACTCCTACCGCGAGCATGATGTCGGCTTCCTGTGGGGAAGCGACCAGCGCAAGAGTATAAAGCCCTTTGTCCCGGGCAATGGCCATTAGCTGCGCTTCACGTTCAAAGCCGAGTCCTTGTTCTTCTACGATGGTGCGAAGGGAGCCATCCATGAGAGCCATGCTCGGCAAGTTGCAGACTCCCTTGAACCCCTTGTTTTTTATTGATTCAATCAACTGCCCGTGCTCCCGGAAGGGATCAGCGGCGCAGATTCCCGCCAGAATGGGGACGGGACAGGAAGTGAGGGCATCGTCGAATGCCTTTAGAACTATGCCATTAGCATCTGCGTATGGTAGGTAGCTGGAAAGCCAGTCGAAATTTCCTGAATTGTCACGAGAGCCATAGCAGGCAACCAGCCAGTCAACGGAGGAAGGGCAAATTTCTCCAGGTAATAAGGGCGATCCGAACAGTGTACGCCTTTCTGCTTTTGCCGCCTGTACGAGTGTCTGAACCTCTTTTTTAGGTAACATTTTTTCTCCATGTGCTATATAGAAATATACATAATGGACGTGGGGATCTCGATGGAAATGAAAACCAGAATTGTATATGGAGCGCCTTTATGTTACTTTTGAGGTAACACTTTTGCAACCTAATATACACTGGGAGTATACATGTTTACGGAAAACGTTTCTCGTCTCCGCCGTCTTGTGGAGGGAGCCCGTCATGCCGAGAAACCCCTTGTGTTTTCCATTCCCGGATCAGGGCTCAGCGCTATAAGTGCCGTTAAAGGGGGCATTCCTTTTCTCGTCGTTCTGAATTCGGGAATTTATCGTATATCGGGAGTCAATTCTTATGCATCGTTCCTGCCCTTCGGTAATGCCAACGAGCAGACAGAAGAGCTGATTCGTTCCCAAATTTTGCCGCGCTGCCCTCAGACCCCTTTGGTTGTAGGCATGCTTGTAGGGGATCCTTCATGCCCGGAACAGGAACGTTTCAGACGTCTGAAGAGCCTTGGTGTGGCTGGAATCATCAACTGGCCCCCTGTAAGTATGAATCAGGGATTTTTCTTTGATGCCCTGCGCAGACGCGGATTTTCTGAAGAACGTGAAGTGGCCATGCTTTGCGAAGCAAAAGAGCAAGGGTTTGTCACTTTTGGTTTCTCGGCCTCTATAGACAGTGCTAAGCTGTTTGCGACGGAAGCGGGAGTGGACGTACTCATCATCAACGTGGGGTGGACGTTCTATGGTTCCGAACCACTGGAGAAGCAGGATCGCGTGCAATACGCGATCCGCCATGTCAATCAGGCTCTAGAGGCCGTACGCGAGGCGACTCACGGCAACTGTCCGATATGCTTGTTTTACGGGGGAGGAATCAACACAGCACAGGATACACTTCAGTTATACCAGCAGACTAATATTGACGGTCTGGGCGTTGGGAGCGCCTTAGAATATTTCCCCGTAAAGGATCTGATCCGGGGGCTCTCCCGGGAATTTTTGGAGATCAGCAAGAAAAAGACATTAATTCAGGAGCTCAGGGAGTCACCTTCCGACGTCATAGGCACTAGCCAAGCCATGCTCGAACTATACCAGAGGGTACGACGCGTGGCGGCTTATGATGTGAATGTCTGTATTGAAGGGGAGTCAGGGGCGGGGAAGGAGGTTATTGCTAATTCCCTGCATGGGCTCAGCCGTCGCAGTATGGGGCCTTTTATTACAATCAATTGTGGTGCCATTCCAGAAACTTTGATTGAAAGTGAGTTATTTGGGCATGAGAAAGGAGCCTTTACCGGAGCACTGGAACGGCGGTTGGGAAAATTTGAATTGGCCAATCATGGCACACTGTTTCTTGATGAGGTCGCCGAACTCTCTCCCAAGGCACAAGTCAGCCTACTTCGGGCTATCCAACAAAAGGAAATTGTGCGCGTAGGGGGGAGGAAAAATATTTCTGTAGACATTCGTATCATCACCGCCACCAATCGATGTTTGAAGGAGCTCGTCTCAAAAGGAGAGTTTCGGGCGGATCTTTTTTATCGTCTAAATACGATTACTCTTTATATCCCTCCCCTGCGTGAACGCATAAGAGATATCGAAGCCCTTGTGAATCATTTTCTAAAAAAAATTCGCCAAACCTTTGGTTGTAAAGCAACAAGTATAAGCAAAGATTTCTTGCGAAGGCTCAAGCAACATTCATGGCCGGGAAATGTACGGGAACTTCAACAGATCATTGCCGAGGCAGCTATTATGGAGGATGGTGATATATTAATGGGTTATAGCTTCCACCCTGATTCTGAAATGCCTCACTCGGCAGGAGATGGGATGGACAATAAAAAGTTTAACCTCCGAGAAACACTCATACGAACAAATGGCAACAAAGCACAATGTGCCAAAATTTTAGGTGTTAGTCGGAAAACATTATATCAATGGATTAAAAAATATGGGCTTAATTGACGTTGCGAGCTATACCATAATTTTTTTCCAGCGGTAAAACCTGTAGTCAAGGATGTCCACCCGGTGATCTGTACAGTTAGCTAGGGTCAGGACTCATTAATATTGCGTCTTATCAAAGGAAAATGCTCTATTTCTGGTTCTTCGGGGTGGTAGACTGTCATCTCCTTGGCTCTCAGAGATTCCCGCAGTCAACTCGTGTCAGAAACCTCCGTCTGCCAGAAACGTACAGGTATCGGAAAGAAGGTGCTGGAGAATGGCTGCACCTTTGTAGTCGTTGACCTGCCCTTCAGGCAGCAAAAGCAGAAGGGGCCGCCCATGACCGTCACAAACGGCATGAAGTTTGGAATTTAGGCCTCCTTTTGTTCGACCGATGAGACGTGGAGAATCCTCTTTTTGAGCAGAATTGACGCCATGTGGTGAGTTTTGAGGTGGGTGGAGTCGAACATCAGGGAGCCCATAGATGATGTCGCTGACGACGCGCCTGTCATCCACACGGGGAGCACCGTGAGAACGGGGAAAGAATGGTTTGATACGTTCCAACTGGCTTTCGGAAAGATAAAGCAGGTGCAAGCATGGGAACCTCCGTGCCTCCTGCAATACCCTGGTTTCCTTTCTTTGAAAATAACGAGTCCTGACCCTATCTCTCAGGGCAGTAACTTGCCAAGTTTCTCTAAACTCCTTTTTCTCCAAAGCAGTGGGGGCAAGGTGCATTAACACCCTTTTATACTATAGAGACTTCCAACGGTGTGCGACAAATACGATGAGGGGATCCAGCGGGCTTGCTTTCTAGTGTTCCCTCGATATTTTTTTCTCTCTAGTGCGTCGGGCTTTTTGAGCGTTTTCCCTTAATTTCTTCAGAAGATTACCGCAAATTAGTTTTTGTGTTGGAGCATAGCCGCATAGTTTTTTATATTCGTCCACGGAAATACCGTGAGATAATAAATGGTTCGCTGTCAAACTTTGAAATTTTCGACCACACAGGCAGCACTGAACAATATCGACGTTGATAGCTCTTTCAGGATTCATCACTAAATGATACTGATATTTTTTATTTTTCTGGGCCTGATCTTCTAACCTTATTGGCTGTTGTGTAGCTTTTTCTATGCTTAGGGAATCCATTTTTTTCTCAGCCTGGATAAGACAAAACTTGAAAATCATAAATTGTTCAACGATAAAAGGTATAGGTTCTTTAGGATATTTATTTATTAACAGTTTAAAAAGTTCACCATCGCTAATCATAATATCCTCCGAATAAAACATTATATAGCTATTTAATATTATAACATTTTACAATATATATTTAATTATTAGTCTGTTATTTTTTATATTTCTTATATGATTCAAAATCAATAAATAGAGTATAATGGTTTTAGCTTTCATTAGGATAATGATTATTTTTTTATCATTATCTATGAATATGTCTTCATTTTTAATAAAATGTGAATCTTTATACTTTTTAAAATTTAGCTCAATATTATTTTTTATTTCATAGTATGTTTTTTCAAAATTATTAGGTTCAATAGAAATACTAAACTCAATAAGTTTATTGTAAAAAAATGAATACAAATCTATATGTATTCCTTCATCAAATACATCTTTTGCAAGCATAGTCTGCACTGGAATACCAAAAATAAGACTCATACTATTTTCAGTAATAGGATATTTTATATTTCGTTCCTTGATAACTTGCTCAATGGAATCACCCCAATTGGGAAATTCACCTAAAGGAGTTTTTTGAGCTTTGCTGTAAGGAATGAATATCAAAAACATTATAACTAAAAAAACACAACATAAAGTGCACTTCATATAAAACTCTCAGTACACGTAATGAATGAGATACATCGTCCAATACAACTAATAAACTATATTATCCATTCTTTTATGAGTTTTGTGTATGACTAACAAACTGCATCAAATGATTAAGGAAAACTAAAAGTACTCGGTAGCAACTTAATAATTATTCATACTGACGAGGGGAAGTAGTCAAAGGGCTCCGGCAAAAGTATCCGCCGGAGCCCGAAATCAATTAGAATTTGTACATGAAGGACGCAGTCACGCCCTGTCCGGTCTGGTGTTCGGACGCCTGCACGTTGTAGCCGAGGCCGAGCGATATGTTGTCTTTTTGCACTTCAATGCCGAATACGCCATCAAACGATGTCGTATCCATAACACGGCGCTTCATGGAGTCAGATGCGTCCACGCCGGGGGTGCGCACGTCGATCTTCGCCTTAGTGTCGCCTGCGGCGGGTACCACGGAGAGATCGGCCTGTGGCCTGATCTTCCATCCGGATTCCGTTTCGAAGGACTTGCTCAGATTCACGCCTACAGGGAACTGCCAGACATGCTGAAGGTCGCCGTCGGTATGGAACAGATCGCCGCCCTGATCGAGCTTCGTAGAAAAAGAATCCGTCTTCACGGCCATGTAACGGACACCGACATGGGGCATTACGTCGAGTACGTCAGTTTTAACCATGTACTCGGCCTTGACTCCAGTGGTGAGCACGCTGGAATCCACGTCCGCCTTGAGCTTACCGCCCATGCCGAGTGAGGCCGGGATATCTTGTTTCAGCTCGTTCTTGGAAGCGGAATAGCCAAAATCAGCAACAACATTGATATTATCTGTGCTCCAGCCGCCGTAGAGAGACACGCCCCAGAAGTCAAAATCATTTTTGGTGCTGTTGAAGTCTCCGCGTGATTTAGTATCACCTGTGCCCACGTTGAAGGCGAGGCCGTTTCTGCCCTTTCCAACACCGGCACCAAACGTCCAGTCGCTGCCGATTACGCCGCCCGCGAAGTCGGAATTGTATCCGGCGTTAAGGCTTCCGGCACTGAAGTCGCGCGCGGTTCGCCCCATAGAGGGCGTTGGCCCACAGGTCAAAACCATCTTCATGCAGGCATGTGCCTCTCTGCGCTACATTGGTAGCAAGGGACAGATGGTCCTGAATAGCCCGCGTTGGGGCTTGCGCCACAGCGATGGTCGAGGCCTGCACGCCGCCCGCATATGAGAGTTGGGCAGCACTGTCCAGCGTGGTCACCACGTCCGATTCAGGAAGATACAATGGTTCCAGAGCACGGGAGATGAATGCGACGCCCGGGTTCTCGCTATCCACATCGTTTTTGTTGGAGACGAAGATTTCATCAATGGTATTGGGAATGGATACGCCCGGGAAGACGACGGACGCGCTCTTCAGCTCTGTGGTGACGATGACTTTTCCGTCTGTTCCGTCGCTCCGGATAGCGTTAATCATGCGCCCGGTGACAAGATTGTCTCCGGTCCAGCCAGCGACGTCTCCATCCATTGCGACGAAACCGTCAGTGATCTTATAGGATTCGCCTATTTTGGCGTTGACAATATACAAGTTGGCTCCGTCGGATACGCTGATGGAGCGCGGGGCAGCGTCCGGCGCGCTGATCATGAAAGAAGAGGCCGCCTTGTCACCGTCCACGACCAGAAGAGAGTTGTCGCCGAAAGCCACGGTGGCACCGCTGTTTGCGGCATCGCCAACGACCAGTTTCGCCTGCTCGCCCAACGTCACATTCTGACCGAGCGCCAGCATAGCCTCATTGTTTTGCAGGCTTACGCCGCCGCGGTCAGGCATGCCCACGGTGAGTGCGCCTTTGAACACATTGACGTTGCCTCCGAAAAAGTCCTGACCGCTCAGGTTGGTATTTCCGTCATCCTGGGTAAACGTGCCGATGAAATCAGCGACAGTGCCGGAAGTGACGGTCAGATTGCCGAAATTCGTGATGGTTCCGTTGCCATAGAGAGCAATGGGGGCCTCGACGGAAACATTGCCCTGTAGGGCGATGGTGGAAGTGTCTCTGGTCTCAAGGGCGGCGGCGCTGTCATTGCCGAATGCCTTGACCGCCAGCGAGCCTTCTTCAGTTCCCAGGGTCATACTGCTTCCTCCTGTCGACAGGGCGCCGCGAATGAAGGCACCTTCAGAGTCGGCAGAGGCCGTAATGGAGCCACCCGCCAGGCTGAGGCTTCCGCCGGAATCTGCGATGGCACCGATGGACTGGATGAACTTGTCGCCATCATCAAGCCCGCCAGTGACTTTTACCGTCACATCGTCATGCCCCACGTCAAGCTTCGCCCCTTCGCCTTTGGCGCGAATGCCAAGCCCATATCCCGTGCCCTGACCAGCCTCGGCGATTGCCGTGATAGAACCATCGCCTTTGGAGACCACAGCTCCGTCATGCACAGTAATCCCCACAGAAAAAGCATCATTGGGGGATTTTGCGAACGCCGATATATTGCCGTCGCCCAGAGTGGCAGTGGACAGCTTGCCGTCGCCTTTCACAGTCACCGCATAGGCATCCATATTGGCGCGAGCTTCACCAGACAGATCAATATCCAGTTTACCGGTGGTAATCGTATTGTTCTCTCCTGTGGCATAAATACCACGGTGTGTTACGTCAAATCTTTCATTCTCTGAACTGCCTTTTATAATAATTTTTGTATCGTCAAGAGCGACAACATTGTTTTTTGAAGCAGTAAGATCTATGCCAACGGCATGTATGCCTTTCAGAGGATTTTTTACCTCAATTTCAATATTTGTTTTTCCTGCTTTGAAACTGTTATCATTTACACAAAACATGCTTATGCCACTAGCAGATGCGTAGTTAGAAATTGTAGAATCTTTTGATATAACGTTGAGATTCAAATTATCCATTGTAATATTGCTGTTTCCCTTAAATTGTATTGCCTCTACAGTTGTATGTTTACCTCCTATTGTATTGATATTAACATTATTTTTTATTGTAATTGATTTAATTTCTTTCATATTTATGGCATTTAATCCACCGTTAGTATAGTCACTTTCCACGGTAATGGTGTCACCGTTTGAAAAGGTGTACATGTACGTTTTATTTTCACCCGTTTTTATAGCATCATATTCTGTTTCTTCTCCGGTGATTCTTGCGGAATATTCCGTAGCCGATGCAGCTATAGCCCCGGTTGCAACAAGAGTTCCCGCCATAGCTAATGATCCAAATACATTCAATAGGTGGCATTTTTTTAATACTGCACGGTATTTGTTTATCAAATTCCCCATTGCGCCTTTCGACATCATAAACTTTGCTCCTAAAAATTTGAGTTTCCAAATAAGCGGTATTGGTGGGACCGACAGAGCCTGCTACAAATCGCGGTTTATCAGGGGTTAAGGC
>OHAP01000927.1_pt1 | contig 20232 bp, 9 predicted proteins | sample 1577171 | NCBI WGS metagenome assembly OHAP01 (sample SAMEA3541489, study PRJEB24748) | human gut metagenome | biome: human gut; feature: human-associated habitat; material: faeces | place: China | collected 2012 | reverse complement strand
GAATGTGCGCCGTTCGGCGTATGCTGGCCTTCATGAAAGTCTGCCATCTTAATCTTGCGCCTTTCTCATTTTCCTGATTGCTTCCGCCATTTCTTGCCAATGCTCTCTTGGAAATGTACGTTGGTGGTGTTTCCGAGATTTTAAATCATCAAAAGCAAAAATAGGTTTATCCTCAAATCTGAAACCATCAAGTATTTCTAAAGTCTTCTCTCCTGGATTGATATCAAGTAACAAATCACTTGTTGATACCAATTCCAAATCTAGGCTACGCATATTATTAATACCAGAATAGACTGTTACATTAGGATATGTAATCAATCTCGCTAAGCTATCTGATACAATGACACGGGCAGCAATATTAAAGTGAACTTGAGGAAGAGCTTGAATCAAATCCTCCAAGTGAGGAATTTCAGCAATGCTAGTATAAACTAGACAGGTAAATGGTCTACCTTTAGGATAAAGCGCCCTACTCTGCAATGGAGCCAAGCTAACATTCTCAGCTACATCAGACCAATCCAACTGTGCATAGAACCACCACACATCGCGATAAGTTTGCGCTGCCAGAGGAAACCATGGTTTTCTATGGGACAGATAATGAATAACTTTGGGATATTCTTGTCCTTCTGGTAATTGATAATCTGTAAAATGGCTATGCAAAACAACATGGTTAAAGTCAAATGGAAGTTCATACCAATTATTTTCAAAGACCATATTCAAGATAGACTGATCGGCTTGATCAACCTTATCATGCCACTCATTAGTCATTTCGATAAGGTGCCTACTCATCTGTTCCTGTCTCCAGTATGCATTATCAATAACTAAAAAGCCTGCATTGAAGATTTCTCGGTGGTAAAAGACACGTCCCCCATAATCTCGGACTGCTGCAACAGGATTTCCCTTTAGATCCATTGTAAATAGATCATCAAGTGACCCCGTCACTACCATATCACAATCCATATAAATTACACGCTCCTCTTTGACAAAATCAGAAATAAAATAGCGTAAAAAAACAGTGTAGGAAATATCTGTGCGATATTGGGAAATCTGTGCACTACTTACTCGACAATTAACAATCTCACTACCAAATCGTGCAAGGTGACGGTTTAGCCCCTTAAACCATTCTTGTGGAAAATCACTGTTAATTATATAAAAACGAATATTGCGATGGTGATAGAGAATAGATTTGATTGTAGTTACCACCTGCTCAACATAAGGATAGTTTGCAGCAAGTACAATTGATCGTTTTTTCTCATTATAGTGCTGTGGTGCTAAACTTAATACCTGATATTTTTCCTTGATTCGACGATAAGCTTCTGTTCCTTCTAAGCCCTGAGATGCTCCATTTGTCAAGCAAGACTCTAACATCATACGATAAACAGTCATATGCTTCTCAAGTGGATAACCCCTGCTAGCTAACAAGGCAAGACGCTCTTCCATAGCATATACCAATGCTGACATCCAATCTTCAGTCCAAGTTCTAGATAAACTTCCTGGTCTTTCTCGGTAAGCATACAACCCCTTGTTGAGGTAGATTACGCGTTCGCTCATTAAATAGGCCTTAAGATTAAAAAAGCCATCCTCTCCAATCTGTCCTTTTGGAAAAAGTAGATCTTCAAAAAGAGTGCGTTTATAAAGTTTCCCCCAAGCTGAAATCAGAGCAAAGCTTTTATTGAACTTGGTTTCATATAGACCCTCAATCAACTGAGCAGGAGAATACACTTGTTCATAATAATCCTCATCAGTAATATAAAAATAAAAAAGACTATCGGCCTCATTAAAGAGATAATAATTGGTAATAGCAATGTCAGCATCATAAGCCTTAAGTTTATCATGAAGCTCTTCAACATAAGTATGTTCTACCCAATCATCCGAATCTACAAAGGTCACATACTCACCCGTTGCTTGACGAATACCGACATTTCTTGTATCAGAAATCCCAGTATTTTCTTTTGCAAAGTAAGATATTCGTGAATCCTTACCAGCATACTCACGGCATATGGCGTCACTTCCATCTGTTGAGCCATCATTTATAATAATAATTTCGAGATTCTGATAGGTTTGTTGAAGGATACTATCTAGACACTGTCTAAGGTATTTTTCAACATTAAATACGGGTACAATTACACTAACTTTTTCTGTCATATTTATTTCTTCTTTTATTATTTATAGCACATTATAGTTGTCCAAGCTTTTACACATACGAAGAACTCTAACAAGAACTTCTATGAGTGAATCAGCAACCAAATAAATGGATACAATATTGAGCCTAGTCATCTTCGGGTAAATATTCTGCAATAAAGGCAGAAATATCCTTACTCATAATTTTATCAAGCCGTTCTGAAATTACATGCTCTGGCCAATCCCACCAAGAAATCTTTTGCATGTTGAATCGGTCATTAGCATCTGCAATACGGTAGCGAATCAACTTGGCTGGGTTCCCTCCAACAATAGCATAGGGGGATACATCCTTAGTAACCACAGATCCTGCAGCTATAACCGCACCGTCACCTATAGTTACACCAGCCATAATCTGGACATTATTCCCAATCCAGACATCATTACCAACCCTAGTAGGAGATTGAAGGGTGTGATCGTCTTCTATATCTAAGGTCTTATCTGAATAAAATCGCTCTAAACTTTTAAATGGATAGGTAGTCACCAATTCCAAATTGTGATTTGCCGTCACAAAATAAACATTCTGACCAATAGAACAGTAATCACCAATAATTACCTTTCCACCATGATCATAGTCAACTAAAAAGGGAATACCATAGGTATGTGGACCAACTGACAATGCTCCATAATCAATCAAAAACCTACTGGTAAACTTCGTCTTAAAATCAAAAAGATCAGATTTCATATCATAGAGACGAAGTTCCAAAGGAATAGAGTGTTGATGCCAACCTTCCCAGTATGAATGTCCCTCTTCCTCATAGCAACAATCAAAAGTAGCAGTTAACTGCCTTTGATTAGAATATAAGCAGATCTGATTATTTTGAAAATCCCAAAAGCGTTCATTATCATGACCAGGACTGTCAATATCTCTAATGCTACCATCAGGTAATAATTGAAAAAAACGTTGATGCTGTCTATCCTTATGCGAAAAAACACAAAATCGGCCTGAAACATTCATCACTTCTATCTTCTCCTCCATGACCTAGGTGATGATAACCTAAGTACACCCAACCATTCACTAGTCAATACTATTCATTATCGGATATTATTATGATATTTTTGTCTTTTTCCAAAAATTATCCTTAGTCTTACTTTCTTTATTAAAAAAACCTTGTAAAGACGCTATCTCTTTTTAGAAAAAATACCATAAAAATTACATATTACACTTATTCTAATTATAACTTATTTTTAGTCAAAGAGCCATTATCTCATTTTAATTTTTAAAACCTTTTATTTCATCTTTTTGAGAGATAAATTGTAAAATATAGTGCAACAAAAAACTCATAGCCTTTCATTGGTGTAAACTGTAAGTAACCACACAAACAGAACCCGAGGAAAAACTATGAGCTACTCCCATCTTACCATAACCGACCGAATAAAGATAGAAACTTACTTAGAATTATGATATCAATCACAGACCGCGAAAATGTTTAGCTTACAGAACTGCTTGTGAAGCTCTAGAGGATGAGTTTGAGTAAATGTTGCACTTATTCTTGCAATTTATCACTAACTAAAATACTTGTCTAGAAAACTCGATAGCAGCTCGAGAGCTCGGGCTCAATCTCTTCGTTTCGAATGTCATTAAATACATCATCATTTACTAGAATAGATGTTCCTAAACTAGGTGAATAGAATGAATGAGTATTGCTAATATTATTATCTTTTATTGTGTAATGTGTAGTTGTCATAGTATCCTCAATCTAGCCATATTTTGCTTCTTATGGACTTTGTATTGCCATTTTGGTATAATCGTGTTGGTTTTAAACGAAAGCCTCAGAACGCTTCGCAGAGCTTTCTGGGGTGTTTTTGCATATTCATAAGCTAACTAGTATTGCCTATTTTGTATGCTTTGTTTATAAGTCAATAGAAAAGCGAGAGAAATCTTAAAATGTTAAAGGACAATATAAAAAAGCCCGTCTAGATACAGGACTTACTCAAATAGAAGTTGCTGAAAAGTTAGGTGTGGCTCAAGCCCAGTATGCTAGATGGGAGAGTGGAGGAAGAAACCCAAAGGACGAAACTGTAAAGAAATTAGCTGAGATTTTTGATGTTAGTTTTGATAGTTTAAAGGGTATAGATGGTGGCTTGGAGGAAATCGTTGATTTATTGAGGCAATATAAGCTTTTAGATAAACAGAAATATGAACTTGAAAAATGGATAAAAGAATTATTTAGTTGATATTTCTAGTTACAATTCAATAGGGATAATGTATAAATGGGACTTTTAAATAAATTTTTCAAAGAAAAAAATAAAGAACAGTATGTCAACCGTAAATATTATAAAAATTATGCTGAAAAAGTGTATGTTTCGGAAGAAAGAGATTTAAAACAATGGGAGAGTATGATTTCTATGTTTCCAAATATGCTTGTCCAGAAAGATAAAATGGTAAGGGATAAAGATGGTTTATTACCTGGTCATATTTATATGCTTCATTGGCTTAATAAATTTGATAGTAATAGACGAGTACCAGTGTATTTTGAATATGAATATGGCATAGATTTTTTTAAAGAAAAACAATATCTTCAGTTAAAAGGTCTTATCTTTAAAGACAAGCCTACTAAATTAGGTTTATCAAAAATTGAAGAAAATAAAGAGATAATTGATGAAAAAGAAAATCAAAATAAAATAAAACCTTTAGATATGAAAACAGAACTTTCTAGATATCGAAAAGAGGCGAAAGAAGCTAGAGAATATGGAATAGAAATGCATGAGAGTATAGAACAAAGAAAAGGTTTTGTTTATCAGATGAATGGAATCTCTGATTATCAAAATAAGAATTTTGATAGCGCAAAGGAAAAATTACTTAAAGCAATGGAGTTAGGTTTTTATTCTCCTGGAGGTACGGAATACCTTGCTAAAATATATCGCAAAGAGAAAGATTACTTATCAGAAATTAAAATTCTGGAAAATTCTATTTCAAACTTGAAAAATGAAAATGCTATGAAACAATCTCAAAATAACGTATTAAAACTAGAAGAAAGGCTTGCGAAGGCAAAAATTCTCTTAGATAAATCGAGGAAATAGTTATTGAAAGATTAGGCTTTTGTTATATCTATTTGGGATGCTAAACCGATATGAATTTCTCTATTTTATTCAACCGAGTAGATATTACATTGGTAGCTTTTTGGTAGCCAAACAGTCAAAGGATTGGAATTTCATAAAATATATTACAAAAAGAATGTTGATTTATCAGCATTCTTTTTCATTTCAAATGGTTTCTCGTAAATAGTAAAATTGGATAAAAGTTAGTAATTCAAATGGACTCCTGTTATAGGATATATCTTTTGGTTCTCGTTAATTGACAGCAATATAGTTTTTATATTTTACCCCTTATCTACAATTTTAATGCGACTGCTACCATCGTGCGACTTGATGATGGCTAGTTGCTGAGCAATGCCTTCTTTCATGTCGTCCACATGGCTGATGACTCCGACCATTCGGTTTTCACCGATTTGTTCTAGGACCGTGATAGCCTTGGTGAGGGCCTCTTTATCTAGTGAACCGAAACCTTCGTCGATGAAGAGGGCTTCAACAACGGCACCCTTGCTGGTATTTTGCACAACTTCTGAGAGGGATAGGGCAATGGCCAGTGCGGCGATAAAGGTTTCACCACCAGACAAGGATTTAACGGAGCGTTCACTACCTGTCAGCTGGTCATAGACGTTGATATCCAAACCAAAGTGATCACGCGCCCTGCGTCCTTCCTCGCTCAAGACAAAGGAATAGCGATTATCCGTTAAGAGACCGATGTAGTTGGCATTGGCATAGTCCAAGATTTGTTGGAAATACTGACGGATAACGTAGACCTCAAGATTGAGACGACCAGTCAGAGCAGTATTTTCTCCCTTAACCACCTTAACCAAATCACTGAGTTCTTGATGGGCCTTAAAGGCCTCTTGGTTGCTGTCTTGAAGAGTTTTAGCCGCTTGGTAGGTAGCCGTCGCATCCTTAAGTCCCTTTTCCAGGACAGAGACCTGAGACAATTGTTTATCGTAACTTTCCTGCCTGATTCGAACCTCTTGTGTTAAAGCAGCTAAATCTGGTTTTTCTTGATTTTGGAGAAGCTCTTGGCTCTTACTAATCTGCGCCTGCAACTCTTGTTTAAGGGTTTGGTAACTTGTCAATTGAGCCTGAAGCTTAGGAATAGCTTGCTTGTTCACCTCAAGCAGCCAAAGCTGGATTTGCTCTAAGTCATTGGTGAGAGCCCCTTTGGCCTTCAGACTTTGGTCCAACTCAGCTGATAAACGCTTCGTTTCTTGGCTGGTCTTTTCTTTAGACTTGGTCAAGCTCTCAAGTTGCCCCTTGATGCCTTGAATGTCGGCATGAAGTTGGTTGTAAGCTTCACTATTTTCCTTGACCTGCTTATTATAGAGGTCCAACTCCTGCTTCGCAAGGGAAATCCGTTCTTGATAAACCTCAACAGACTCTAGCTCTGGATGAGCTTCCTGCAAATCTTTGAGGCGCTCCTTAGCTTGATCGAGAGTTGCCTTAGCCTCTTGATAGCTCTTAGCCAAATCTGTCGCTTTTTCTTGGGCCTTAGCTAACTCCTCTTGATAATGGACACGGTCTGACTCTTCCTTATCATAGCGTTTTTGGAGTTCTTGATAATGCTTCTCAACACCACTCAACAAGGTTTGCCCTCGGTCTGCTTCATAGTCTTCCGAAAAGTCAAAATCAAACTGTCCCTTAACTTGCTCTTCGAGTTCTTGATAGTGTTTTTCAAGAGATAACTTAACTTTAACCACTTGGTCAAGCAGATCTTGGCGCTTAGTCTCAACTTCACTCAAGGTAGCCTGACGATTTGACAAGATAGCGACTTGCTTTTCTTTTTGGGCTTGAAGTTCCTCGACCTGATCCATGAGATCCTTCAAGGCCGTTTCATCAGCCTGTGTCCCATCGACCTTAGGATGATCCAAGGAACCACAGACCATACAGGGCTGTCCATCCTCTAATTCTGCCTGCAACTGGGCAATCATGAGTTGACGACGTGAAGCCAAAGTCGTTCTTAACTTCTCTTCCAATTCATTTAAGATTTCTTGAGCTTGGTCACTATCCAAAGATAAGGTTTGATGACGTTTTTCCGTCTTTTCTAACTCCTGATTCAAGGCCTCTATTTCTTTCAGGGCCTGAGCCAGTTGCTTATCCACACTGTAGCCCACAGACTGGAGGAGTTTTTCAGCCTCATGCAAACTCTCTAAACTAAGACGATTGGCCTCCAAATCTGACAAGGACTGGGAAAGGAGCTCAATCTCTTTCGAAGCCTGCTGATAGGTTTCTTCTAACCTCTTGTAGTTAGCACTCGACTGTTTGATTTTCTCCTGCTCTTGGGCAAGACTCTGGGCATAGATAATAGCCTCTTTCCATACTTCCAGTTCCTCTTCTTTCTGAAGAAAATCCTCAGATTGAGCTGCAAGTGCCTCTTTTTGAGCCTTAACTCCCTCAAAAGCCTGCTCCTTAGCCTTTAATTCCTCCTGAGCAATTTCAAGGTCTTGTTCTAATTGCAACAACTGCTTCTGATACTGCTTCAAGCTACTAATGGTTTCTTGCAAACCTTGGGCAAACTGCAATTCCTCCAGATGCACTTTAGCCTCTGCCTGTTCTTGAGCACCTTCCTCAATTTCCAGACGGTAACGCTCCTTGGCTTGCTCCAATTCTTGGAAAATCTTTGCCAAATCTTGGGCAGTTTGCAAGCTCTTCTGCAGTTGTGCCAAATCCTCGTGGGCAGCCTTCAAGATACTTTTTTGCTTCGTAACATTTTCTTGACGCTGAGACAAAAACTCTTCAAGACGTGTCAATTTTTCAGAGGCTGGCGTTTGCTCCAAGACGGATAATTCTTCCTCAGACCAAACCTGACTGGCAAAATGGCCATCTAGCTGAGTCTGGCGCTTCTCCATATCCTTGTTGCTCTGACGAAGACGCTCTTCCAAGCTCTTTTGAAAACGGTCAAAAATACCTGTTCCAAAGATTTTCTTCAAAATTTGAGTCTTGGTCTTGGAATCTTCTTTCAAAAAACGGCTGAAATCATTTTGCGGAAGGAGGATAATCTGTTTGAATTGCTCGGCATTGAGACCCAAAATCTGCTCAATCTGGTCACTCACTTCCTTGATTTTATCCCCAAGCTTTTCAATTTCCTGACCACCAATCTTATCCACAATGACTAGAGAAGCCGTTGCTTTTTGTATGGTCGTACCACCACCCCGCTTGGCCCTCTCCTGCTGGAGAACTCGCTCAATGCGATAAAGGTGCTGGCCCTGTTGGAAGTAAAAAGTCACCTTGGTCAAATCATCCTCTGGACCAGCAAAGGTCGACCGCATCTCCTCAACATTACGATCACCACTGGTCGTTGCAAACAAGGCCACCGTCATGGCATCAAAGAGAGTACTCTTACCAGCCCCTGTGTCCCCACCAATCAAAAAAAGGGGAGCATGGTCAAACTGGGTGAAATTGATGACTTCCTTACGATAAGGTCCAAAATTGGTCAATTCTAACTGAACTGGTCTCATTGTCGGCTCCTTCCAATCTCCTCAAAAATACTTTCCACAAGGGCTGTTTGTCTCTCAGACAAGACATCGCCCCCAGTCACTGTCTGGTAAAAATCAGAAACAATTTCCTGTGGAGACTGCATTTCCAAATCTTTTAAGTGCTGATCAACAGTCACGTTTTCTTCCCTGACATCACCCAGACGACTGAAGGTGATTTCCACAATATCTGTCCCATAAATTTCTTCCAGACGGGCACGCACATTGATACCTTCTAATTCCTTACGGCTGGACAGTTGAATATCAAAGGCAAACCAAGCCTTTTGACAAGGCTGTTCCTTATAAAATTCAGGTGATACCAAGGTTTCAAAAGGTTCCTGAAGGGTCACGATTGGCCGTCTGACCTCTAGAGGATGGAAGGTCTGAGACAAGTTACCAGTCGCATCCAATTCAACAATATAAACACCCTTCTCTTCCTTACGTTTGGCTTCTTTGACATTAAAGGCGACCGGACTGCCCGAATATTGCACGCGCTGGGTCGGACTGGCAAAGCGCGTATGGATATGCCCCAAGGCCACATAATCAAAGGCCTTGAAAAGGTCACTGGTCACATTGGTAAGGCCACCTACCGTATTGCTGGTTTCAGACAGCATCAGTTCCCGAAGACTTTGACCATCTTGGTCATCTTTCTTAGAAACCGCAAAATGCGTCACCAAAATATGTGATTTGTCGGGATCAAAAGCTTTCTCCATATCCTCAAGAATGTAGGCTAAAGCATCACCAATCCCCTGAATTTCCTTATCCTCATCATCCTTATAATAAATCCTAGCATCAATAGGATCGATAAAGGGAAGAAGAAAAATCTGGCAACCCTCCAACTCAATAGGCTCAAAAGCCTCCTCCAAACGTGTGCTTAAATGAAGGCCCTGAGGTTGAAAAAAGTCTCGCCCAAAATGCAAACGTTCAGCCCCATCGTGATTACCACTGATAGCATAGACAGGAATCTGCTCCTCCAAGACCAAACGTGCCAAGGTCTTATTAAAAAGCTTGATGGCATCCACAGGCGGCACCGCACGGTCATAGAGATCCCCAGCAATGATAACCCCATCCACCTGTTCACGAATTGCCAAATCCACAATCTGTTGAAAAGCCCACTCCTGCTCCTCCAGCAAAGACCAGCCATTGAGGGTTCGCCCCACATGCCAATCTGACGTATGTAAAAACTTCATGACAGTCTCCTCATTCGTTTTGTCTTACTCTATTGTACCTTATCAAACTGAATACTGCTTAAAAGTTTCATAGGCTTTGATAGTTTTCCCACTTTTTATCTAAAAAATCTCTCCCGAGCAATTCACTCGAGAGAGATTTTATTTTTGGAATTTATGAGAGATAAGGTGTGGAAATCTTAGTCTTGGTTTTTACGACGATTCATAGCCGCAAGTCCTGACATAAGTCCCATAACAACAACACCCATTGCTGCGAGGTTGTTATCTGATTCACCTGTTACTGGCAATTGTTCGTCGCCTTCTTTAGCTTTATCAGAACCATCTGCCTTCTTACCATCTTTGTTTCCAGATTTCTTCTTATCTGAACCTTTACCATCTGAAGCGCCATCAGCTGCTGAGCCAGATCCAGAACCTTTAGAACCTTTAGAACCTTTAGATCCGTTTGAAGTTGCTTTGACAGCTTTAGATGTTGAGCTTCCAGATTGTCCGCCATTACCGTTTGATGGTGTTGAGCCATCTTCGACCTTACGGTAGATGTAAGTCACGACTGTTTGACCTTCTGTCATCTTGTCTGTAGATTTACCTTCTTGACGAATCAATTCGTATTTCACACCGTTACGGTAGATGTAGCGATCACCATGAACATCAACTTCAGCACCAACAGAGTTAGTGATAACAAGTGGCATCTTGATTTGGTTACCATACTCGTCACGGTAGATAACGACGATAGTACCAACTTCTTTGTTAACTGCTGGTTTAGCAGGTTCTGCGTTAACAACCTTGTAAACAACCTTTGTATCTTCACCTGGGTTGCTTGGTGTCACACCTGTCTTATCAGCCTTGTAACCTTTCACTTCAGGAACAAGGGTCATAGCAGCCTTAGTTGGATCGTTAGGATCATTTGTGTAAGTAACTGCTTCAACACCTGGGATTGGATTACCTTTTTCGTCAACGGCAATAATCTTACCAAATTTAGTGTAAGTAACAGTTTCAACCTTGTTGTCCATAGTGACATCTTGAGAAGCCACACGGCCTTTATCGGCGAAATAACCGTTAACCAATGGTATGATTACGAGGTCGAACTTAGTCTTATCAGCCTTCCATTCACCTGCAGTAAGAATGTCACCTGTTACAGAATCAAGGGTCAATGAACGTTTCCATTGTGCCTTTTGAACACTGTCTGCTGGCAATTTAGCATTTCTGTTCTTGCTTGTATAGTGAACAGTGTAAGTAACATCTTTAAGGTAAGCATCCTTAGCTGGCCATTTTGGACCGTTTGGTTGGTTAGGGTAGATTGGAGTTCCTGGTTCGTGTGCATTGTCTGGATTAAAGTCAAGTGCTACACGTTTGAAGCTTACTGTCCAAGCTTGGTCAACTGTGCTGTCCAAGTCGAATGTTGCACCAGCTGGGTAACCATCTGTTACAAGGACATAGCCAAGGTCTTGATAATGTTTGATACGTTCAGCAGTTGAATAGTTAACCGCTTCGCCAGACTTACCAGCCACAGCAACAGTTTCAAGGGTTGAACCACTTGTTTCATCACGGTATACAACACTTGCTTTTTGGTCATTCTTAACGTAAACGACCTTAGTATCGCTAGACAAGTCACCTGGTGTTGCAGGGACTACCTTAGCAGTGTAACCTGGGATAGTTGGCAAGTTCTTGTCAACTGCAATCATCTTAGTTGGATCGTTAGGATCATTGATGTAGGCAGTATCTGACACACCTGCAATTGGGTTCCCGTTTTCATCGACAATGACAAATTTACCAAAGGCCTTGTAGGTTACTGTATCAGTTGCTTCTGGAGCATCTGGAGTAACTGTCTTACCACCTGCTACGGCTTTATCGGCAAAGTAGCCATTCACAACAGGAACCTTAACTGTACCGTAAGTGTGGCTAGTTTCATTCCAAGTCACCTTACCAGTCGCTTGGTTATCCTTACCTGCAAAGGTATAGTCAGATTTCACATCTGTAGCTGGTGTTTTATCGCCAGCCCCTTGGAAGGTAACAGTTTGTTTAGTCGCCTTAGTAACATCGTTAACGATTGCTACGTAAACGACACTAGTATCTTCACCTGGATTTGATGGTGATGCAGGGATAACTTTAACAGTGTAGCCAGGAATGCTTGGAAGCGTCTTGTCGATGGCAATCATCTTAGTCGCATCATTAGGATCGTTCGTGTAGGCAGTTGTTGATACACCTGGAATTGGATTTCCATTTTCATCCACAGCGATAAATTTACCAAAGGCTTTGTATGTCACTGTGTCTGTTGCATTTGGTGCATCTGGAGTAACTGTCTTACCACCTGCTACAGCTTTATCGGCATAGTAACCAATAACAACTGGAGTCTTAACTGTTCCATAAGTGTGAGTCGTTTCAGTCCAAGTTGTTGTATTAGTTGTAGGATCTTCTTTACCGTTGAAGCTAAAGTCATTTTGAGTGTTGGCAGCTGGTGTCTTCGTATCAGCACCAGTGTAAGTCACTGTTTGACTTGTTGCTTTAGTGACATCTCTAGTGTCTTTTTCAACGATAATGTGGTAACGGTATCCTGGAGCTAGGTATTGACCACCACCATTGGCATCAATTGAAGCATCCAAACCTTGTGAACCGTTAGCAAATTGAACAAGGTCAACGACACGGCTTTGGTTACGGTCCCAAGTACGTTCTGAACGGATAGTTGCAATACCGTTGTTATAGTCGTATTGACGTTCTGACTTCAAGACATCTACGTAAGCATTAGCTTTAGATTTGTCAGCAGATGCATACTTGATGCGGTATCCTGCTGGTACTGGTGGAAGTTCTGTTACACCAGCATCGTAGATTTTATTGTAAGTCTTACCGTTTGCTGTGATTGTTTCAGTTGAGTTGTTGATACGGTATGTTGAAGATCCAGGAATCTTGTTCCCTGCTTCATCAACATAGTCAATAATACCAAGGTTAGCGTAGTTAACGACAACCATGTAATTACCGTTTGTAATGTAGTCATAAGGTCTCATTACTCCACGGTTATCACGACCGACTTTGAGGTGGTTGATGTAATCAATATTAACAAAGTATTGTTGACGCTCTGGCAAATAGGCAAGTTTGTAGCCAAGGTTTGTCAAGTCAGGGTTTGTTGAGCCTGCTCCAGCATTTGTCAAAACAGCAACCGCATCAGCTGTACGAAGGCTACGGTTTGATACCGCAAGTCCCATAGCATTGATGAGGTTTTCAGAGTTAAGGCTTGCTTCAGCAGCATTCAATTCACTGCTTGTCACAGCTAACTCGCTAGTCGCTACTTTAAGGACACTATTTACAGCGTTAGTTGTAGACTCTGCACTGGCAGTTTCTGCTGCAGTCGCAACTGAAGTAGCCGCACTTGTTTGTGCTGATACTTGACCAGCAGCTGGAGTTTCTGCTACAGCTGTTGAGCTAAGAGCTTGTGCACTAGTAGCTACAGATGAAACATTTGCTACTGCAGATTCAGAGCTCGCTTGCGATGCAGCCTGAGAAGCTACTTCTGAACTAGCTGCTGTTTGACTAGTTGTTGAAGTTGCTTGGCTGTTTTGAGCTACTGATTGGGGTTGTTCACTAGCCAAGGCCACAGTAGAGACTGAACTTGGTGTGTTTTCTGTTGTTGCTGGAGCTACTGATGCTGTTGTTGGTATTGATTGCTCCACGACGACATCTGGCTCAGCAGTTGTTTCCATACCTGCGGTAGTTGGTGCTACCGTTTCGTCAGCTTGGGCACCCTGTGCATTTGAGAAGATTGAAACTCCCAAAAGGACAGAGGCCACACCAAAGCTATATTTTCTTAATGAAAAACGTTGGCGTTTATTAAACATATCTCTCATAATAATAAATTTCCTCAATATCCAAATTACTTTATATACGATTTCCATTTTATACTATAATTATTAAATTGTCAAATATATACTAATAATCGTGTAAAAGTTTAACTTTTATTAAAAAACATTAATTTAAAACTTTTATCTAAGTGCTTTGAAACTTCAAAACGTTCGTGCTTTTATTTAGCACAAATCCCTATTTTGTCAGTTTTATAATTTTTAAAATACTTTTATATCAAACCATCTTTTATTAAAAACATTCGTCACTCTAACCTTATTTTTTAGTTATAGTGATATTTATTAAAATTCAAAATTCTCTCCCTTCAAAAGGAATTTTTTTAATGGCTTAACTCACATCTTTCTCAATCCCTTGCCAACACTGACCTAAAGGCTCCTACCACCCGCATTCCCGACAGTATCAAAAACCCCTTTGGCATTTACCAAAAGGGTTTCTTTCATCTATTACTTGAAAATAGAACTTGTGAAACTATCTGTCTCTTGTAGGAGTTTCTTATAGACAGCTTCTTTGAGTTTTGTCGTATGGCTTGTTGACACAGATTTATTGCCATTATTATCTGTTTTAAGACTTGCAGCGTCTTTGGCGACTGCCGCTTTAAACAAGGCTAACAAATCATCGTAAGAGCTTACTGATGCGCCATCAATCGTAACTGTCGTCAAACCATGTGACGCTTTTTCTTTGACTTCTTTGAAGTAAGCTTTCTTGAAGTCTTCTAGGGAGTTGAACTGACCATCAGAAATCTTGCTAATGATAAAGTCGTCTCCAAGGGTATCCTTACCAGCCGCTTTTGCTTCTTGTTTATACTTGTTGGTCGCATAACCTAGGAAACCTTTTTCATAGCCGTAGTAACCCCAGAGTCTGAAGGTATTGTGCTTGAAGGACATAGCACCTGGAGAGCCCTCACTGGTATTACCACCATAAATAGCAGACATCATAGGCACATTGACATAGGCAGAAGAAAAGTCCTCCGGTTTATAAACACCATTTCCAGGTCCACGATTGGTCATGAGGTTATTATCCACAAGGTCATCAATAGTGGTCAAACTAATAGCCTTTTCGCTATCACTTAGAGCACGCACCTTGTCGTATTGGTTTTTACTATTGCCTCGTAGCTGTTTATCTACCTTCTTGAACCATGCGTTATTGAGCTCTTGCTTGCCTTGACCAAGGACTGCTTCTCCTTCAAGTGAATCTAGAAGCATAAGGGTATCGTTGTAGCCCTTCATGTAACGGTCGATGGCCTCACGAGAGTTCAACTTGTTTGGATTGGTGTTGTACCACTGGTTACCATCGTTGGCTCTTTCAAAGGTCATGTTAAGGCCTAGGGCACCGTATTCACCTTGGTGACCTTGAGTAGCTGGTGACTGTAGCATACCTTGTGCATAGGCTTCGACATTTGTTCCTTCACGACGACCAAAACCTCCAAAGTAGGCAATACGGTCATTGATATGGGTTGTTTCATGAGTGAAGGCTGATGCACCGTACTCACTAATCATGTTAGACATGACGAAGGTAACCTTGGCACGATTATCATATGGATTGTCGTAGATGGCAGCATAGGCACCAGCCATGGCTCCGTTATCACCGTAGTACTCACCAACTGGTCCATAGATTTCACGGATCGGCGCATAGACTTCCGTACTGTTCTTGAATTGGCCGTAGCGCTCTGGCCAACCTGGCCAACCATGACCCCAGACATAGAAACCTTCCCAGATTGGATTGACAATGTCTTTGAACAATTTGTTTTTGACATTATCTGCGGCCAATCTTTGCCAGAAATCAAGGTAGTTGATTTGACGTTGAGCCGCTAGATCAATCTCAGGTTTCAACTTTTCTAGGGTTGTGTTGTACTTGTTAGCTGTACCATAAGACATGGTGTCATAGGTAGAAATCAGGAACATTTCTGTCTTATCAAGGTTCAACAATGGCAAAATCATCTTGCGGTGGAGACCACGACTGAGGTTGTCATAAACACGATACTTGTGCTCACCAACACCTTCATTTTGAGACGCTTTCTCTACAACGTAGACCTTATCCTTAGCGGCATCAATGAACCAATCATTCATATTGTCGATAGTGGTAAAGAGTTTTCGGTTGTAGTTGAGGAAGTCGGTAAGATCACTAGAAAGGGTACTCTTAGCGAGAACTTCACCGAAAGCATCGTAGGTTCTTGAACCACTGATATTATTTTCCTTAGAGCCAATCTCAATCAAACGGTCAAGGACATCCACATTTTTACCATAGAAATCTGGTTTGAAGAGCATGATTTCTTTGATGTTAAGATCATCAAACTTCACACCGTAATAACGATTCAAGTAGGTCAAGCCTAGCAAGAGGGCTGCTTTATTCTTCTCAACCTTGTCAAGAATCATTTGTTGAGCAGCTGGTGATTGGTTAAGCTGGTGATCTTCATTTTGAACCAGCTTAGTCACAAGGTTCGTCAAATTAGCCTTAACAGCCTCAAAGCTTTCTTCCAAGAAGAGGTTCTTGATAGCATTGACCTTATTTGGACCTGTACGACCAAGTTTTTGGTAAATCGGATCAGACTGCAACTCAATCGGTTTCAGGATATCAACGATGCCATTGATAAGGCTTGAGTGGTCTTTTTGAACGATATTTGGGGTGTACGTGATACCCAAATCAGTGACAGTATATTCCTTAACATTGCTCAACCCTTCTGAACTCTCTGAAAGCTTGAAGTAGTCTTTGCTTCCATCAGCATAATGAACAATAATCTTATTAGCATCGCTTAAGTCTGTAACAAAATTACTGTCATTCATTGGAGTTACTGAGAGCACCTCTTTGGTATTCAAGTTGTGGTCTTTAGCCAGTTTGTTGGCTTGGTAGACAATATAATCCTTGTTATAGAATGGCTGGAATTTCTCAATATTCTTGTAAGCCTGGTTGTATTCTGGATTATAGTCTTGAATATTGGCAAACTCTGCTTGACTAGAAGCCTTATTAAGAGTATTCAACGCGTATGGCTCGCTGACAAATGTATCAGCTGTAATCTTGTAACCTTCGACACGCTTGTCAGCCTCTTCTTTAGTCAAATGTTTGAGTTTTTTAGGACTCTTAGTATCTTTACCAGTGCCATCTTCGGCGGAGCTGTAACCAACTACACCAAAGAGGTCTTTGATATGTGGTCCACCATCTTCGTCATTGACATCATTCGAAGCAAAGATTTCTTGGCCCTTGATAACCTTGGCGTAGGTCACGTTGTCTTGAACAGCACCGTATGGCCAAGTCTTAGCGACAATACCACCGACATTTCGTGTGTTTTTGACATCAAGCACACCCTTGGCTACTGAATTGGTCACCTTGGCCTTAGTTCCTGACTTCCAACTGTTAAGCATGTAAGTGACAAATGGCACCAGCATACTTGCATTGGCATTTTGAGCTGTAATAGTCGCATCGACATAGGCTCTGTTGACGAATCCCATGTAGTTTGAACCAGCAATCCCACCAACTGTCGAGTTATTACCGACAGAGTTAATCTTACCGACAAAGGCGACATTCTCAATTTTGCCATCTTCATCAATCTTATTGACGATACCAGCCACATCATTGTTACCAGTAACCGAACCAGTCACCTTAACATCTTCAATCAGACCTTTGTTTTTAAGGTTAAATCCAAGTGTCGCGATTTGATTTTGATCAGGGCGATTGATGTCTACATTTTCAAAGTTGATGTTCTTGATAGTTCCGCCATTGATAACATTAAACAATGGATGCTCTAAATCATAGATGGCATAGCGTTTGTCACCATCACTTAGCAACTTACCAGTAAATTCTGAAGTAATGTATGACTTGCCGTTTGGAATGACGTGACGAGCACTCATGCTTTGACCAAGTCTAAATTCACCTGATGGATTTGCTTGAATGGCATTGACCAACTCAGCAAAATCATAGTAGACATTGGCTTGGCTAGCCTTAGGTTTCTCAATGTAATAGCTATAGGTTTGTGCAAAATGGTTTTGGGCATCACGTTGAACCAAATTGTCCGCTTCTGCAGTTACCTTATAAACCGCCTTGCCATCAACTGTTGTTTCTTCGATGGCTTTCACTGCCAAGTAAGTCGTCTTTTGATCCGCAGAAGTCAGTTTCAAGTAGTAATTCGTGAGATCTTGAGGCACAGCTGTCAGACGAGTCTCATCCACTTCTGTTTGATTGTCATACTTGATCAAATCTGTACGTGCAAAATCTTTAAGCTCAACCTTCTTGAGATCCAATTGGATAGTTTGGTCCGCTAAAACCTGACTCTCCTCACCATTGCCACGATCAAAGGTCATGGTTGTTGTAAGAGTATAAGGCTTGTAATAGTCTAAGTTTGTTAAATCAGTAGTCAAGGTCGTGCTAGGAATATCAAGCGTTTGAACAACTTGTCCATCCTGCTTGAGGACCGCCTTAATAGTCGTGATAGTTGCTGAACCTGGATTAGTCAAGTTGTAGCTAAGTTTAGCACTGCGACCCAAATCATCCTTATCAATCTGTGTCAGCGTAAGCACTGGTTTTTCAGATACCTTAGTTCCTTTGCGAACGATACGATCTTGGACAGGCACTAGCACTGTTTCAGTAACAGTTGGTTCTTCAGCAGTCTTGTTTCCCTTATAGGTCTTATAAACCTTGGTGATTTTATTTTGGCCTTTTTGACCTTCTTGGACAACCTGTAAAGTGCCTTTCTCAAGTGTGTCATCTTCTTGGACAATTTCTTTAAATGGAAGCTCTACAATAGATTCTTCGGTCGTTGTGCCATCTAGAGGCTTGCTTCCACGACGGATTTTTCTAGGTTGTGGCACCTCAATAACCTTACCTGACACAATAGTCGGCTCACCAACCTTGACACCATCAATGGTTTGGTAAATTTTCTGGATTTCTTGGCTACCTTTTTTACCCTCTTGCTCGACCACTTCTTCATCCACATACTTGTTATCATCCGTAATCACTTCGATAGGATAATCGATGGCTTGCGTTTCAGTCTCTGTGATACTGCCGACAACTGGGGTATGAACAGGATTCTCAGGTTGAACAAGGGCCTCACCTTCGTGGCCTGATTCTTGTGTACCCTTAGCTTCTAGTTTACCGGTATATTCTGGATTCGTTGGTTGAACAGCCGCTTCGCCTTCGTGACCAGATTCCTGTGTACCCTTGGCTTCCAGTTTACCTGTATAGTCTGGGTTAACAGGTTGAACAGCTGCCTCGCCTTCATGACCAACCTCTTGCGTGCCGTTAGCACTGATTGGGCCGGTATACTCTGGATTGGCGGGTTGAACAGCTGCCTCGCCTTCATGACCGGTTTCTTGAGTACCATTGGCACTAATTGGACCAGTATACTCTGGGGCTGCAGGTTGAACAGTGGCCTCACCTTCGTGGCCTACTTCTTGTGTTCCATTGGCGCTAATCGGTCCAGTATACTCTGGGGCTGCAGGTTGAACGAGAGCTTCACCTACATATCCAGATTCTTGTGTTCCATTAGCACTAATAACACCTGTGTATTCTGGGGCTGCGGGTTGAACAAGAGCTTCCCCTTCGTGACCTACTTCTTGCGTTCCATTCGCACTAACTTGTCCGGTGTACTCTGGATTGGCAGGGTGAACAAGGGCTTCGCCTTCGTGACCTACTTCTTGTGTACCTTTGGCACTAACTGGTCCGGTATACTCTGGGTTGGCAGGTTGAACAAGAGCTTCCCCTTCGTGACCTGCTTCTTGTGTTCCGTTAGCACTAACTGGTCCAGTGTACTCTGGATTAGCAGGCTGAACAAGAGCCTCGCCTTCGTGACCTGCTTCTTGTGTTCCTTTTTTCCAACTAATTTCTTTATCTACTTCATCTCGACTTGCTGTGTTTCTATCTTCTCTTGATGTCTCAAGTCCTTTCAAAGTATTCTCCAAAGGTTGTTCAAGCTCAGGCTTAGCTGAGTAACGAAGATAGCCGACATACTCATAACCATCGATTGTAATAACACCTTTAGCTAGATCCGCCTCATCTGAGACAGTCAGAGTCTGATTATAGGCCTGCAACTCCTTATTTTGCAAAGCAAGAACCTCAAGAGGGACAAGTAAGCTTTGCCCTGCTGCTCCAATCAAGACCAATCCAATAATCTTTTTGCGGTGTTTTTTTGAAAATAGGAGCACAGCCAAAGTTGCTGTTGTCAGCCCTAAACCTGTTGTGGCCCAGTCAGAACTACCTGTTTGAGGAAGAGTAGCTTGACTGTCTCCCTTACGTTTATAGACCAGATAAAAAGTATCATCATTTTGATATTCCTTTGGAATAGCATGAATCACTTGCTTCTGCTCTTCAGCTGTCAATTCATTTTCAGTAACATAGGCCATATGTACCGAAGCATCCGTAGTAACCTGATCCGCCGAAACTGGCTTAGACACGAAAAGACCACCTGCTAACAAGAATGTTCCGATAGCAACTGGCCCGACACCAACTGACAATTTACGAATGGCGTATTTTGTCACTTTTTCAAAAACATGATTTGCTTGTTTCATTCAAAATCTTCC
>OHAP01000904.1_pt1 | contig 20611 bp, 15 predicted proteins | sample 1577171 | NCBI WGS metagenome assembly OHAP01 (sample SAMEA3541489, study PRJEB24748) | human gut metagenome | biome: human gut; feature: human-associated habitat; material: faeces | place: China | collected 2012 | reverse complement strand
TCGCCCGAGCTTGCACACGGCCTTTTGCGAGCTCTTGCCATGAACGAGAGCCAGGCTGTCACGTACAAGACGCTCATAAAGGACGCCTCGTACGGTGAGACGGGCCCCGACGAGAGGACCATCGCTGCACACCTGGATCTCTTCAACAGGCTCAAGCTGACCGAGGACCTGTGCGGATGGGAGCCGCCCATGCGCTCGAAGGCCCGCGTTCGCGTGCGCCCCAAGCGCTACTTCTGCGACCCGTCACTTGCGGCGGCGTTGCTGGGGGCTACCCCTGAGCGGCTGCTTGGCGATATGCAAACGCTGGGGATGCTCTTTGAGAACCTCGTTCTGCGCGACGTGCGCGTGTTCCTTTCCACCTACGGCGGTGTCGACAACAGTGTCCATTATTTCCGAGATGAGAAGGGCCTTGAGGTCGATCTGATCGTTGAGCACGACGGGCGCTGGGGAGCCATCGAGGTCAAGCTGAGTGATGCGAAAGCAGACGATGGAGCGAGAAATCTCAAGGCGCTGGAGAGGAAAGTGCTCTCCAATCCTGCCGCCCAGAATGCCGCGCCGGCGTTTTTGGCGGTCGTGGTTGGAAAGGGGAGCATTGCCTACACACGCGACGACGGCGTGGCGGTGATCCCCATGGCGGCACTTGGGGCGTAGTGGTTTTGCGGGCGTGCCGTGCTTCCTTTACCGAAAATCCATTTGGTAAACCAAGATGCTCGCGGATAGAATAAAGTTGACGGCAGCCCAAGGGTGATAGCTGGGCAGCGCCGTTGCTTGGTCAAGAGGTCAGTGCCTTAATGGCAGTGACTTGTTATGCTTCGAATGCTGCTTGAGTGCCTCGGAAAGTTCGATAAGCGCCGTGAGGAGCGAGACCAAAGCAACCAAGAGCTCTACGAGCTCTGATGGGCCCGGGATGACCTCTGATTCAAGTCACCGGGCCTAAATCTTTTTCATGCATTTGAATAGAGCGGGCAACTCCCTTGGGGCCGTTTGTGTGGCGAGTGCCTGGCGCATGGCATTGCGTCCCGCTTTCATGTCCGCGCGGGCGTCTATCCTTACGGCAATGTAGCCGCCTATGTAGCAAGCGGCAGGCAACGGAGAAAGGCCCTAATCGTGTCAGCTGAAAAGACGCCGTGTGTCTCGGCTATCGATACGACGAACTTTGCGCGCCAGATCGTGCTGGACTTTGAGTTTGCGCCGGTGCCAAAGCAGCGCCAGCGCCGTGGACTGCGCAACGAGATTATCGAGGTCGGCGCCGTCAAGCTCGATTACCACGGCAACGTTATGGGCGAGTTCTCGCAGTTTGTGCAGACGGAATTTACCGAAGGCGTTGCGTTCCCCGTCCGCGAGCTCACAGGGATATCGGCCGTGGACACTGCGATGGCCGATCCGCTCTATGTGGTGATTAAAAGGCTCAGTGATTGGATCGGTCGCTACTCCGCCCAGGTGGTTTGCTGGAGTGGGACGGACCGGCGGCAGCTTTTGACCGAGTGCCAGGCAAAGCACATCGACCTTTCCGCATTTCCCACGGACTGGGCCGACCTGCAGGCTTTTTACACCTCGATCATGGACGTGGGCAGCCACGGATGCGTCTCTTTGAGTGACGCGGCGACGTGGTTTGGCATCGAGTTCGACGAGTCGACGGGTCACGCCCACAGCGCCTTAGCCGATGCGCGCGTGACCGCCAAGTTGCTCAAGCAGATGATGGACGGGGACTACCGTGTGAGCCCGCGCGCCCAGGAAGTCCGCCAACGGTGGGGGATGGGCGAGCGAGCCCAGACACGCCTTTCCAACAAGTGCCCCGAGCTGGGCGACCTGCTGCTGAAGCTGAAAGCGGAGGGGAGGTAGGAGGCGTTAGCTGTTTGCGTGGCGCGTGCCTGTCGCGTATCGCTACTCTTCCTGCTGCTTGGCAGGCAGGATGTAGACGTTCTCGGCGTCCACGGCAATCTGCGTGGGATGGTTGTAGAGGGTGTCTACTTCCATTACGCTCTGCTTGAACGGCGCAACGTCGGGCGTCTTTGCCTGATGGAGCTTCTCGAGGAGTTTCTCGGATTGCCTGTCGTTGAACCTGCCGATGTCCTCTCCTGCACCCTCGAGCGCCTCGTCGATGAGCGTATGTTCGCCCACGGGGGTCTTTGCGATGGCGTGACCGAGCACCTTTCCAGCGGATGCGATACCGCTCAGTAGCGCCGAATCGACGGTGTCGGCAGCCCCCGCTTCGAGTGCGTTGTAGCAGTCGGTGTAGAGCTCACGGTACGCGAGCGAATCGGCCTCGATCTTCGCGGTGGCGTCCGCGAGCTTTGCGGGCTCGAAGTTCTGGGCGAGCATGGGTTCGAGGAACAGCGAGAACGCGTGGATGTAGGTGGCGAGCTGGCAGTCTTTGAGGTAGTCGAGCACCTTGTCGAGACGTCTGCCCAAGCCGTCTCGCACCTCGATGAACCCTTTCTTTTTCAGGTCCGACTGCGCCAGTGAGCGGAAGTGCTCTATGTCCTGCTCGGAGGCATGCATGATGTCGATTACCTTCATATGGGCGCTAGCCATTTCGATGGCGTTGTCGTAGTAGAGACCGTAGCTGTTGAGGATGTCTGCGAGCGTCTTGAGATTGCCGCGCATGTTGGCCTTGTCGCGCTGACGCATGTACTCGAACATTTCGTCGACGGACTCCTGGATTGAGTCGAGCTTTTGGTTTATCTGCGCGATTGCGGCTGCCATGAATAGCGACGTTGGATCGTAAGGCACCTGCGTGACGCTCGTGGCGATGTCGCCCTCGACTACGTGGAAGCGCGCCTGCCCAAGGCCCTTGGCGGCGTCGCGGTAGCCCCCTGTGAGACCGCTGCTGTCCTTGAACGAGTAGAGTATTGACGGATCGAGTGGGTTTCCAAGCTTGTCAGTCGCCTGGAGCAGCGTGGGTACGCTCACCGTGTTGGTGACGGTGCGAAACATCGAGGGGAGCGAGGCGAACGCCACGCCGAGTTGGGGAATTCGCTCGAGCGGCAGCTTGATGGCGCCGGAGACGTCCACCCGCTCCTGGGTGAGCGCGAGGTGGATTTTGGTCGATGCGAGCTGTTTTGCCACGAGTCCCTCTCGGTCGCCGTCCGTCGAGGGTTTGATCTCGTTGTCTGCCATAGCGTGCTCCTTGCTTACGTTAATAGTCGCGGGCATTATCTCACCGTTGTGTGACCTGCTGGGACGGGATGGATTAGCGGTAGTACGAGGCCGATTGACGGTCGAGGTACGTCAGCCGTATGGGCTTTCCTACGGGCGCCCATGCCGGTAAGCCTGAGCTCGATGCCGCTTGTCGAGACCGAATGCAGAGCGCTTGATATCACACGTATAATTGCGCTTGTTTAGCTGTGCGAATGCATCCCGAAGCTATTTTTGTAGGAGGTTTCGGTATGGGCAAAAGTGACAATGCGAGCGAGTTCCTCGATCTCTACAGAAGGCTCGAGGGGTGCATCCGTGAGCGTTATGACGTGCCGGAAAAACACGGTCCTGTAGCTTGGCTTGGCAGAAACCCCGGCAGGGCATTCAAGAGCGTTGCCGGGGCTCTCAAATATTGCGCGGAAGTTCGCAACCTGCTCTCGCACCAGGAGAGTGTCGATGGCGATTACGCCGTCGAGCCGAGCGACTCGATGCTGACACTCCTGCGCAATACGCTTGCGGCGGTCGAGAATCCTCCCAAGGCAATCGACCACGCCGTGTCCATGCAGAATGTGTTTTCGGCAACTGCGGAGGACTGCGTGAGACCCGTTCTGCGCGAGATGGCGGAAAAATGCTACACCCACGTACCTATCCTGGAGGATGGCATCGTTCGCGGTGTGTTCAGCGAGAACACGCTGCTCTCCTACCTATACGGTGAAGGGATTGTTTGCATTGACGACGAGACGACATTCTCTTCGCTTGCCGAGCTGCTCCCAGTGGACGCTCATGCCTCTGAATCATTTAGGTTCGTGCCACGTACGATAACACTCGCAGAGGTTGCAGAGATGTTCACGGCGGCGATGCGCCGTGCTGATCGCATTGGCATGGTGTTTATCACGCATAGCGGTAAGCCCAGCGAGAAGGTTCTTGGGATTATCACTGCTTGGGATGTTGCGGCCTATCTGTAGGAGCACGACATGCTTGATGGCTGCAGCCTTTTCCACTTTGCTTATGGTTTCGCTTTTTGTGGGTTGCCCTATTCAATCCGCCGAATCGGCGTCTCGAATGTATTTGCGTAACTTGTGCTAGCTTATTAGGAGCTGGGTGTTGCGAGTGGCAGGTCCGAGCAAATCGGAGCAGATACGTGGTACAGCGCTCACTTGGGACGCTTATTTGGGCTCATACGGAAGCATCCACGAAGTACATGAACGATGCCTATTAATTGCACAACAAATTATTGAGGCCGGAGAGATAACCCGCTTGCCGAAATTGTCCCGATGCTCCTCTATAGTTAGGGGAAAATGGATAGAGTTTTAGCAAGGGGCCTCTGCGTCCTGAGACGATAGCAATTAAACCTGGAGTGTACTTCGTGGATATACCTGCGGATAAACTTCGGGGGGGGGGCGCTTCGAAGCGGGCGTTCTCTCTCGGTCAATAACAAAATAACCCGTCATGCCGTCCTGGGGACGGTGTGCTGATGGAGTTTCTCGATAACGTCGGGCGCAATCGTCTGGGAGACGCGCTCGCTAAATCCATCGATGAGGGCGCCAAGCTTTCAATCATCAGCAGTTACTTCACGGTCTTTGCTTTCTCCGAGCTCAAGGAAGAGCTAGAGAAGGTTGACTCAGTGCGCTTTCTCTTTAGCGAGCCTACGTTCGTTAAGCGTATGGCTACCGATAAGGACCCACGTCAGTTTGCCATATCGCAATGCTCGCGCGAGCGTGGCGTGGGCGGCTTGGGTCTCGAGCTCACACTGCGCAACAATCTCAATCAACGCGCCATTGCCCGTGAGTGCGCCGAATGGGTGCGCACTAAGTGCGAGTTTCAATCTGCCAAGATGAACGGGGCAATTCAGCCCGGAGGCACCTATATAGTCGAGAACCCCAATGGCGACGACCATGCTTTCATGGGTGCCGCCGCTGACTTTACCCAGGAAGGACTTGGTTACGAGCGTCGCCCCAACACCGTAATGGGCGTAAGCCACTACGAGGGCGCGACGGAGGTCGCCGGCCTAAAGGCGATGTTCGAGTCTGTTTGGGATAAGCCCGCGATGGTCGCCGACGTTACGGACGAGGTCGCAGCTCAGGTAGGCACGCTCTATCGCGAGAATCCGCCCGAGTTTGTCTATTTCCTCACGCTTTACCACTTGTTCCGCGATTACCTTTCCGACGAAGATAATGACTTGAGGCCCGGCCTTAAGTTCGAGGAGTCCGTCGTCTGGAACAAGCTTTACGACTTCCAAAAGGACGCCGTGGTGGGCGCCATCCGTAAGCTCGAGAAGTACAAGGGCTGCATCATCGCCGATAGCGTCGGTTTGGGTAAGACCTATGAGGCACTCGCTGTTATTAAGTATTACCAGGAGCGCAACGACCGCATTTTGGTCCTGGCACCTAAGCGCCTGCGTGATAACTGGACGCTGTGGACGCAGGACAACGACGATCGCAACCCGTTGGCGGACGATCGTCTTAACTACACCGTGCTCAATCACACCGATCTGTCCCGTTATGCGGGCATGAGCGGCGATGTCGACCTGGAGCACCTACGCTGGGGCCACTATGACCTGCTGGTGATCGATGAGAGCCATAACTTCCGTAACAAGAGCACGGATTCCGAGAAAAAGGACCGTTACACACGCCTCATTGAGGATGTGATTAAGAGCGGACGGCGCACCAAAGTGCTGATGCTTTCGGCTACACCTGTGAACAATCGCCTGCTGGACCTACGCAATCAGATTGAGCTCATCACCGAGGGCGATGATGCGTATCTGGCGGATACTGATGGTATTGAGTCGATTACTCAGGTGTGCCGTACGGCACAAGCGCGCTTCAACGAGTGGAGCAAGCTCGACGATGCCGAGCGCACCACCGAGAGCTTCGTCAACGCCGTCAACGCCGATTACTTTAAGCTGCTCGACGTGCTTACCATCGCGCGCAGCCGCAAGCATATCTCTAAGTACTATGGCGCCGCTTCGGGTACGTTCCCGCAGCGTCGCAAGCCCCTCTCTATTACCACGCCAATCGATTTGGCGGGGGAGCTTCCGCCTATCGCTGAGCTCAATGACATGATTGCCCAGCTCACGTTTGCGCAGTATCAGCTGCTTTCTTATGTGCGCAGCGATAAACGTCGTAAGTACGAGGATCGTTACGGCGACACCTGGGGCAAGGATTTTGAGAGCCAGGTTCACCGTACGGGTGCTGTTGCCAACCTTATGCGCGTAAATGTGCTCAAGCGAATGGAATCTTCGGTTAACAGTTTCCGAATCACGCTCTCGCGCATCCTGGCGGGATGCGAGGAGCTGCGTGCGCGGCTCGATGATCCTGCTGCCATGGGAGTGGGCAGCTATGATGCGGTGGGTATCGAGGACGGCATGGATGACGATGACGCCGAGGAAATCGAGCGCGGCGGCAAGGTTCGCGTCGACTTGCGCGATGTTGATGCCTTGCGTCTGGGCAGCGATTTAGACTTTGACATCACCGTACTGCACCGTCTGCTCGACTATGCCAATGCCGTAACGCCCGAGCGCGATGCCAAGTTGGATGAGCTCTACAAGTTCATAGTCAATAAGGTCAATAACCCCTACAACCCCGGCAACCGCAAAGTGCTTGTATTCACGGCGTTTGCGGATACGGCGGACTATCTATTTGATCAGCTGGCGCCTCGCCTTAAGAACGAGCTCGGCCTTGAGTGTGCCGAGGTTGCCGGAAGCGCAAATCGCACTTACTCGCTTAAGTTGCGCCGCACCACCTTCGAGAACATCCTGGCGTACTTTAGCCCGCGCTCCAAGGAGTTGCCCGAGGCGTCTCTCGCTGCAGGCGAAATCGATGTTGTCTTTGCCACGGACTGCATCTCCGAGGGCCAAAATCTTCAAGACTGCGACTGTCTCGTCAACTATGACATTCATTGGAATCCGGTGCGCATTATCCAGCGTTTTGGTCGTATCGACCGTTTGGGCTCCACCAACACGCAAATTCAGCTGGTGGACTTTTGGCCCGACATTGCGCTCGATGAGTACATTCAGCTCGAGAGTCGCGTAAAGGGCCGTATGGCCTTGCTTGACGCATCAGCCACCGGCGAGGAGAACGTGCTGGAGTCCAAAGCAACGGGCGAGATGAACGACCTCAAGTATCGTCGCCAGCAACTTCAGCAGCTCAAGAGCGAGGTGCTGGACCTGGAGGATATTTCAGGCGGCATCTCGATCACCGACTTCGCCTTCGATGATTTTCGTGTTGAATTGCAGCGCTACGAAAAGGAACACCCGGGTCTTTTAGAAAATTCGCCGGCTGGCATGCATGCGGTGGCGCGTATTCCCGATGAACTGCGTGATTCCGTGGCGCCGGGCGTGGTGTTCTGTTTGGCGCAAAACGATGAGAATGCGAACCCCAGGGACACGAATCCTACCTTCCCGTATTACGTGGTGTACGTATCTGCCGACGGCGATGTGATGACCAAGCATACACAGCCCAAGCATGCGCTCGATATGATGCGCGCCTGTTGCGCGGGTGAATCCGAGCCAATTGCGGAGCTGTGTCGCGACTTTAACCGCGAGACGCGCGACGGCGAGCGTATGGGCGCTTACACCGAGCTTTTGGACAAAGTGGTTGCCACCATTAGCGGCGTGCAGCAGGACAAGGGCATTGAGAGCCTGTTCTCGCTGGGCGAAGTGGGAACAGGCACAAGCCTTGGCTTCGACGATTACTCCCTGATCAGTTTTGCGGTGCTGCGATGACGAGCTTTGACTGGAACGACGTGTTCTGTTTGCCCGATGCCGCTCTGGCGGGCGATAGACGCATACCCAAGACGGTGCTCACGCGCCAAGCTCAGCTTACAAAGACCGAGCAGAAAGTGCTCGATCGTGTAGCTGCGCTTATGCACTTTGCCACCGTGCAAAAGTCCACGACGCGCATCGCACCTGTTCAAGATGATGAACACGATATTCAAAGCGTGCTCATCCTTCGATGCGAGCTGTCTCGTGGGGCGGCTTATGCCGAGGTGGCAAGGCTCGTCCACAAGTGTTTCCCCAATCCGACAGTGATTCTGTTTGGCGGCGAGGACGAGGCTTGCATTTCGCTGGCAACGACGCGTAAGAGCCTTGCTGAGCAGGGTGCCATGGTGATTGATGACGTTGAGTCAACGGGGGCATTCGATCCTGGTGACACACGGTATGCGCCGTTTTTGGATGCGCTCGCGTTTGAGCGATTGCCACAGGTGAATCTTCTGGTCTATCTGCGCAGCATTGCCTGGGCAGTGCGACTTTCACGCGCGGTTTCGTCTCTAGGATTCTTTCCGACGTGCGCGGAACAGGATTATGAGCGTCTGGAGGGGTTGGTGGCGCGGAGAGATATGCTCGCTTCGCAAGTTGAGGAAACCAAGCGACGCCGTCGCGATCGGGAATTGACCCTGAACGAATCTGCGCGCCTACGCATGGAACTCAAAAAGCTGGAAAGGGAACTCGGTCAGACAACCGACGAGATAAAGGAGATCTGCAATGGCTGAGATCGAGAAGATGAACCTCGAGTCCGAAGACCTCGTGGAAGACCGCCTGGCGCAGCTCAAAGAGTTGATGCCCGAGGTATTCACCGAGAGCGGTATCGACTTTGATAAGCTGCGCTTGGAGCTTGGTGACGAGGTCGACGAGGGCCAGGAGCGCTACGCCTTTACCTGGCCTGGCAAGATGGACGCCATTCGTCAGTCGCAAACGCCGAGCACTGCCACGTTGCGCCCTTGCGTTGAGAAGAGCCGTGGCCGCGATGGCGAGGACGGCAGCTTTGACTCCGACAACATCTATATCGAAGGCGATAATCTTGAGGTGCTGAAACTGCTGCAGAGCGGCTATCACGGCAAGGTCAAGATGATCTATATCGATCCGCCCTATAACACTGGTAAGGATTTCGTCTACAAAGACAAGTTCGGCGACACGATCGAAAACTACAAGAAGCAAGCAGGGTTGGCCAACCAGTCCAATGCCGATACGAGCGGTCGCTACCACAGCGACTGGTGCTCGATGATGTATCCCAGGCTGAGACTCGCTAGAGAGCTGCTGAGTGACGACGGCGTTATCTTTATCAGCATCGATGACAATGAAGTCGATAATCTGAAAAAACTATCCGACGAAATATTTGGCGAAAACAATTTTGCAGCGCGATTTATGTGGACAAAGACGATGACTCCTCCTGCACTTGCATATAAATGTCGCAAAACAGTCGAATATGTTCTTTGCTATGAAAAGTGCGCGAACAAATCGAAATTCTTTGGCGCCCCGCTCGATAATGGGGATGCGCCGCTTCTGAATACGGGTAACCCCGAAAAAAAGCTCATCTTTCCAGCGGGGGCCATTAGATTCGGTTTTATTCAGAGGGGGATCCTTCCAGCTGGTAATTATGAGAGCCTTGACGTGCTTGAACCTATTGAGGTCGAGAACGGAATTAATGCAAATAATGCTATCCTAAGAGGTCAATTTAAATGGCAACAGTCAACCCTTGATGAGGAGCTTGCTGCAGGTACTTTTTTCTTGGCAAAAACTAAGAAAATGTCGTTGAGGTTCCAGCGAGTGGCTAATGAATGTAACTATAAAACGCCTACAAATTACCTGCCGATCAAACTCGATAAGACAAACGGTGCGGGGACAAACGAAACGGCCAGTTCGGATATGGCATGCATTGGGATGGAATCGCTCTTCGATTTCACCAAACCGATGAGTTTGATAACCGCGTTGATTAAAATGCGCTGCTTTCTCGATAAAGATGATATTATCTGTGACTTTTTTTCGGGGTCATCTACTACAGCAGCCGCTATTCAGCAGTTAAATTCAGAGGACGGTGGAACGAGAAAGTGCATCTCGGTTCAGCTTCCCGAAGTTATTGAGGTGTCATCTTCGGATGATGCAAAGAAGAGGAAACTGACTGAAAATCGGATTAAATTTCTTGATGCGCTGGGATTGAAGCATGATTTGACGCAGATTGGTGAGGAGCGCATTCGCCGTGCAGGCGACATGATTAAGGCTGAGGTCGAAAAGGCCAATGCTCAGCTTAGACTTGGCGAAGAGCCTAAGAAACTACCGGACATCGGCTTCCGTGTGTTCGCACTTGACAATTCTGGCATCGAAAAGCCTAAGCCCGGACAGCTCATACTCGATGTAGTGAAGCCCGACCGCTCCGACATGGACATCGTCTTTGAAATGATGCTCAGGTGGGGCCTCGAGCTCACGTTGCCCGTGGAGAAGGAAGAGGCCGCGGGCTATCCTGTCTATTCCGTCGCCTACGGTGAGCTCGTGTGCTGCTTGGAGCCCGACCTCACCGTCGAGGTGCTCGAGGCCATCGCCGATATGGACCCGAGGCGCGTGCTCATGCGCGACTCGATCCTCACCGATACGCTCAAGCTCAACGCCGTTCAGATTTTCAAGCGTGTCGAGGAGACCAATCAGCACGTGGTGGACATTAGGACGGTGTAAGGGATGACTCTGCAACTCAAATACTCCGCCAGCCAGGAGCATCAGGTCGAGGCCATCGATGCTGTATGCAACTTGTTTCGCGGCCAGGAGTTCATGGACTCCGATTTTGTCGCGGAGATGGGCATCGGCCTCCATGAGGGCCAGGTTGTCCAGGTGGGCCACGCCAACGGCCTGCGCCTATCTGGCTCCCAACTGGAGCGTAATCTTCACGCCATTCAAGAGGGCAACGCGCTCGCCCCAACGAGCGTGCCCACCGACGGTCGCTTGCGTGACTTCACCGTGGAGATGGAGACCGGCACCGGCAAGACCTACTGCTACATCCGCACCATCTACGAGCTTAACCGCCGCTACGGGTTGACTAAGTTCATCATTGTCGTGCCAAGCGTCGCCATCCGCGAGGGTGTGAAGAAGAGTTTCGAGAGCACCAAGAGCCACTTCGACGTACTCTACGACAAGACGCCGCTCGAGTGCTTCGTCTACGATTCGAGCAAGATGGACCGCATCAACGGGTTCGCCATCTCAAGCTTCATCCAGGTGATGATTATCAACATCGGCGCCTTCGACAAGGACAACGACTTCGATGAGGATGAGATTGCTGAGTCGGCGGGTAAGAGGGATAAGCGCAACCTGTTTCATCGTCCAAGTGAAGATCTTATTGGTGGCCAGATCCCCCGCGAACTTGTGGCTTCATGCAATCCCATCGTCATCATCGATGAGCCGCAGAGCGTTGACTCTACTGCCAAGCGTAAGAAAGCCATTCGCAGCCTGAACCCGCTGTTCGTGTTGCGCTACTCAGCCACGCACAAGGAAGCGTACAACAAGGTTTATCGCTTGACGCCTGTCGACGCCTTTCAGCGTGGACTGGTCAAGGGCATTACCGTCGATTCGGTGCTTTCGCAGGAGGACCTGAATGGCTCGTACGTGAGGCTTGAGTCTACAAAGATCGCCTCGCCCATTACGGCTAAGCTGACGATTGATGTACGCCAGAAGGACGGCTCGCAGAAGCGCAAAAAGGTAAACGTCAAGACGGGCGACAACCTGTTTAACAAGAGCGGCGAGAATACCGACTATGAGGCCGGCTGGATCGTGAGTAACATCTCCGCTGCTGCTGGCGACGAATGGGTTGAGTTCCAGAACGGCGAACGCATCGAGCTTGGTCAGGCCGTTGGTGATGTTGCGGCCGAAGCTATCAAGCGCGCGCAAATCAAGAGCACCATCGAGGACCATCTGCAGCGTCAGCTCGAGCTTGCCCCGCGCGGCATCAAGGTACTTTCGCTGTTCTTTATCGACAAGGTTGAGAAGTACCGTCTGTATGACCCGGTGCGAAACGGCGAGTATGCGCAGATGTTCGAGGAGGAATATACTGCAGCGGTCAATTCGACGAAGTGGCGCAAACGCTACGCCGAAGCTGGCGTGAAATTGGATACGGATGCTACTGCGGTACATTCGGGCTACTTCTCGCAGGACGGCAAGGGGCATCTTAAGAATACGTCCGATGCAGCGTCCTCGGCTGCTGACATCTCGACCTTCGAGACCATCATGCGTGATAAGGAGACGCTGCTTTCCTTCCCTGCGGACGGCGATGACGACGAGACGCGTGCAAAGAAACGTATTCAGTTTATCTGGAGCCACTCCGCCCTTAAGGAGGGTTGGGATAATCCTAACGTGTTCCAGATCTGCACGCTGGTGGAGACCAAGGACAAGCTGACCAAACGCCAAAAAATCGGTCGTGGCCTGCGTCTGTGCGTGGGTCAGGACGGCGAGCGCTGCTACGACGAAGGCGTGAACGTTTTGACCGTCATCGCAAACGAAAGCTATGACTCGTTCGCCAATGGCTTGCAGTCTGAGTTTGAGGATGATGGCTACAAGTTTGGCATTCTCACCGCTGAGTCTTTCTCGAATGTCGTGGTGGAACGCGAGGACGGAACCGAGGAGCTCTTGGGCTTCCAGAAGTCTAAGGCCGTCTTCGACTCGTTTAAGGACCAGGGGCTTATCGATGATAAGGGCAAGATTACACCCGAGCTCAAGCAGGCGGCCGAGCAGGGTAGTGTCCCTGTTCCCGAGGGTCTGGAAAACGTTAAGACCGAGGTGGAGCGTATTATTCTCAAGAAGGCTCAGAAGCTGCAGATTCGCGACAAGGCTAAGGAGGTTGAGGTTAAGCTCTGCAAGGATGTGACTGCCGACCCTGCTTTCCAGGAGCTTTGGGAGCGGATTCGCAAACGCACGCGCTTTGAGGTCGATGTGGACTCCGACAAGCTGGTCGAGGATGCGTGCGAGGAAGTTGCCAAGATGCCTGAGGTGAAGGCGCCTGAAATCCTGAGCACGCGTGCGGATCTGACCGTAGACACAGCTGGCGTGAATGCCGAGGCGCGCTCGACCGCGCTCGTGCGAACGGCGGGTCGCGCAGCGTATGACTTGCCCGACCCTATCGCGGAGCTGCAGGATGCCGTCGGTCTTACCCGTGCTACCATCAAGCGCATTCTTGAGGGTTGTGGTCGCTATGACGAGTTTGCTCTCAATCCCGCGCTGTTCCTAGCCCAGGTGGCTTCTAAGATGAACAAGGTTAAGGCCGTGGCAATTTCCAAGGGCATTAAGTACACCAAGCTGCCCGAGGAAGATTGGTACACGATGAAAGATTTGGACCCTGGCGATCTTAAGGCCTATGTTGGCCAGAACGCTTGGGAGTCCGCGCACCACAAGAGTCTATACAACTACGTTGTCTACGACTCGTCGTCGGTTGAGAAGCCGTTTGCCATTGAGCTCGATCAAGCCGAGGAGATCAAGGTGTTTGCCAAGCTGCCGAGCAGCTTTAAGATCGACACGCCGCTAGGGGCCTACAACCCCGATTGGGCTTATGTGCAAGAGATCGAGGGCGAGCATCGCGTGTATTTTGTTACCGAGACCAAGGGTGGCGGAAACAATGACATCCATACGCGCCCTACCGAGCAGGGCAAGATCGATTGTGCCGAGAAGCACTTCGAGGCAATTTGGGAACCCGACTTCTTCTACAACGTAAAGACGACATATCACTCGTAAGCATCGAAAAGGGGGCGTTGAAGAACCATCTTCAACGCCCCCCTGCCATTGGATGTTCAGCCAAGTCATCAATCTCCAGTCGGTTCCTTAGCCAACTGGGTACGGGGCAGGGTTCTTACCAGAGGCCAATTACTCTCTCGGCAGGCTCATTTTTGCGCTTTGGTCTTGGAGGGATTTCGACGTCATCTGGGCGTTTGAACTTGCCTCCTGCGAAAAGACCTGTTGCATCCCCATATCCAATGATGGGACCTTGCCATATATCGAATTGTCTCTGGGCCATGATGGACCTCCTGCATGGCTGAGCGATTAACCTGGGAATGCTTTCTCCCTAGTCGTCCTTAGTGCATTATCTCGTTACTAGCGAGTCGAGTGGGTGCGTTTAATGCTTTGCAGCCTTAACGGTACGCGAGTTCGCCTGCACCCCCGCAATCCCGCGTGCCGCACTCAACAGCTCGTACTCCCTCTGGCTCCACTGGCGCAGCTCTGCCGCGCGCACGGCGTCGCGGCACAGGTCCAGGAACACCTCGGCGCCCTCGCAGAAGCACTCGCGGGCAAAGTCACCCGAGCCGTCCGCGACGCACGTGCCGTCTGCAAGCAGCTTCCAACTCGACGGCTCACGCGAGTCGTCTCCGAGCAGCTTGATCTGTAGTACGTGCGGGTCACCGGCGGCGCAGAGCTCTTTCTCTAGCACCTGCACGGTAAAACGCATCTGGTGGGAGAGACTGCTCTTGACCATGGCCGAGGCGTAGCTGTTCGGCTTGTCCAGAAAATGCATTCGTTTTGGCTTGGCTGCCAGGTTGTGGAAGCTGCGCTCGCTGCGCACGGAGAAATTGTCCATACGGACTCCTTTCATCGATGTTGGCAGGGCCACCGTGCCTCTTGGCCGGTTGGCGTCGGGATCATGGAGCCAACTCTCTACCCCGACTCTGGATAAAACGCGCCCGCTCCTTGCGGGCACGATGGAGTCTATCAGCATGTGCGGACAATAACGAATACGTAGGTTCCTTTCACAAAAAAGGGGCCCCAGAAACCCGGAAGCCCCCTTGCTGGCTCGATGCAACACCTGCATGCCTCGTAGTCTCTTTTGACGCGGACAGTAAACTCAATCGCTAATTCAGCTTGACCCAGATGGCCGGGCGCACGCCGAGTGCTTCGTACTGGGCATAGTCGCCATCGTCGTCGACAATATCGCCGTACGAATCGACATAGCTGCTAAGGAATTCGCTATCGTCGCTATCGGAATAGTCCCAGTCATCTTCGTCGTCCCAAAGCCAATCCCAGTCATCGTCTTCATATTCTTCTATGGTCGAAGTCCACCACTTTGATTCGGATACCGTATCGATCGGCGTCGCTTCCAAGATGTCATCGTCGGAAACGTAGGTATCTAACTCCGTGGTGCTCGGAAGGCTAACGTCGTCCTTCAGCAGAGCTCGTTCGGCACTCGAAAACGCATGATTCTTAAAGTCGGCGTTCAGATACTTATACAGCGAGCTATACGCAAAATCCGATACGTCGCCATCCTCATCGACCGCTTTCGAATCGATGATCTGCTCAGTCATGAGAAGAGCCCTGTCGCCATCCTTGTGGACGACGATCCACTTAATCGGTTTTCCCTCGACGGAGGTGCCTTTATAGGCAGGCAGCTCACCCGAATACGTGCCAAGTTCGACAGTCTGGCCAATTTGGGCATTACTGATTTCGGCTTGCTTCGTCTTTGTCTGTGTGAGGCCAAAGAGAGAGAACGCGATCAGACCGACAGCAACGATTGCGCCCACGATTGCAGCGCATTTCAGCCGCTTCTTCTTTTTCTCATGGGATGTCGCGATACACTGCTCTGCCTCGATGACTCGTTCCGCAGAATCTTTGTATCCCAGCTCGGCAAGCTCCTCAAAGTTTTCTTTGGCCTGCTGCAGCAGCGAGACGCTGAGGGATTCGAGCATCTCTTTGCTGGTCCTATAAAGCCTGTCTTTTCGCGACTCTTCCAGGAAGGATGCGCTTTCGAGGTCGGTCAGCTTTTCGTGCTTCGCCCCACAGTCCCAACAGTCTTTGCGCGCAATATTGACGGCTCCGCAGCCACATTGCCACCATCCGTCATGGTCAGTGTGGGCATTCGCGCATTTGTCCGGCTGCGCCTCCATTTCCAGGAGCAGCACAATACGCTCAGATTCTTCGTCTTCATTGAGCGCGAGCGGCTTGGGGCTGTCAATTTCGATTGTCGTGCCAAAGTCGCACTGGTTGTCGGCTCTTGTCACGGTGGCCTTTGCGCCGGCAATGACCGACAGCTCGATCTTCTTTGCTTGCGGTCTAAGGATTTCGCCGCCCGGGAGGTCGGCATCCAGAAGCGCAAAGTCGACCGACTCCGTTTTTCCATCCTCGCCCGTTAAATCGATGGTGAACTCAATACGACTGATTGTTTGGCTTGTCACGTTAACGAGTTTAGTTTGAAGAAAGCAAGTGCCCGTCTCGGTGTCGCGCGCAACCTGGATGGCAAGCATCCTTACGGGGCATAGCTCCTGCCAGCTTAGGTTGTCGTCGCGATAAATAACCTTGTACTTGGACATGACTACACCTCGGGCAGGGTATCGTCATTGCGTGTATAAGACGTCCGGGTCGCGGGGATGCCTCGATCGGGCAGGGCGCATACGATGAGACCCAGCATGAGCGCTGTGCCGCAAAGACCGATAAACCAGAGGAGTCCTGCGCCGTCAGTATAGTGGCCCTTTGCCTTGGCGATCCTGATGAGCTCTGAGACGCCAAGGATGTTGGCTACGAACGGCAGCAAAAAGATAAGAATGATGATCAGTTCGGGTAAACGAAAAAACACGATAGTCCCTTTCTTTTGGGCTCGCTGCAACGACAGCGAACCTTCGATAAACCTTCCACCAACCAATTCTACTGACGCTACCTGCGAATTTGTTGAGCAACAAATTTGAATATGCGAACGGTTGATTGCATGGGGCGGGCGTTAATTTAGTCGTCATACCGCATAGGTCTCGATAAGGCCGACGCGGCATGATGCCCAGCACTGTCTACATCCCAGCAATCCCGCGCGCCGCGCTCAGCAGCTCGTACTCCCTCTGGCTCCACTGGGGCAGCTTGGCCGCGCGCACGGCGTCGCGGCACAGATCCAGAGACACTTTGGCTCCCTCGCAGAAGCACTCGCGGGCAAAGGTGCCCGAGCCGCTTGCGATGCACGCGCTGTCGGCGAAGAGCTATCGGCTAGACGATTCGCACGGACAGCGGCTAAAGCGGGCGTGTGATAAATCGATAATTGATGAGAACGAACACGTGTTCGTTTATATGGTAAGATATATGCCAGCGGGAGCGATTTCATTCGATATCGTTCTTGCCGGTACTTTTTAGTTCCGCATGCTGTCGGCGCGGGCTTCGAATTCAGAGAGGGCGATTGCAATGCTATGCGAATTTAAATAGATCTCTAATGCTTGATTAAGACCATGTCTATGTCAAAAGACATACAAAAGTGTTAGTCTTTTGACATGAAACACTTTGATGAAATATTCGAACTGGCGGCAGATGGCTACGGCATCGTGACTGCTGCGCAGGCACGCGAGATTGGCGTAACCACCGGAGAACTGAGCCGATGGTGTGCCACTGGGAAATTGATGCGCCGAGGACATGGGGTGTACAAGCTCACCCAATGGGTTCCGACGCCCCGTGACGTCTTTGCGGAGGCAGTGGCTCTTGTTGGTGACGAGGGTTTCCTGTGGGGCGAATCAGTGCTTTCTATGCATGCACTTGCACTTGTTGATCCTCGTGCCGTGACCGTGGCAACACCAAAGCGTGTTCGCCGCAAACTGCCAGCTTGGATAAAAACAGTGTCCGCTCCAGAGAATGCGAAAACGACGTTCTATGAAGGAATCCCTTCTCAATGCGTTGCAGATGCGATTGAGGCTTGTAAGGGGTCCGTTATGACCGAACGCCTCATCGAGGCAACCAAGCACGCTCAGGCCGAGGGCCTTATTACCTCCAATGAGCATGAGAGACTGATGAAGGAGCTGTCGTGAAGGTAGTCAAGAAGCCAACCAGCAGACGTAACCTTGACATAGCGATAGACCGACTCTGCACTGATTTGGACGAAGAACCGGGCCGCGTTAAAAGGCTCATTGCGGCCGTTGTTGTTGGGCAGATGCTACCCGATGGAGCCGCAAAGGGTGGAAATGCCCTGAAGATTCGCTTTGGGAAGGATGTCACGCGGTTCTCGCGCGACCTCGATACCGCCAGGGCATCCTCACTGAACGATTACATGACGAAGCTTGAAGATTCGCTCGCTATAGGCTGGAACGGATTCTCGGGTGCTATTGTTCCGAGGGAGCCCGCATCTCCGAAGGGAATTCCAACTGCTTACGTCATGCGTCCGTTCGAAATCAAGATTGCCTACAATGGTAAATCGTGGATGACGCTGCCGCTTGAGGTCGGTCATAACGAAATCGGCGACGCCGACGATCCCGATATGGTTTCCTCGCCTGAAGCTGCGGCAATATTGAAAGGTCTCGGGTTTCCCGAACCGGGGCCGGTTCCGTGCATGAGGCTCGAGCATCAGATTGCCCAAAAACTTCATGCTGCGAGCAGCCCCGGCAGCGAGCGCGCCCATGATCTGATAGATCTCCAGATTGCAATTTCCAACGGGGAAATTGATTACCTAAAAACTCGAGAGGTCTGTATCAGACTCTTTGCGTATCGTGCGGAGCAGGAGTGGCCTCCAATGATCTCGAGGGGAGTGGGCTGGGACTCACTGTATTTCTCCCAAGCGGAAGGACTTAACGTTTTGCCGACTGTCGATGATGCCGTGGCATGGGCGAACGACTTGATTGCAAAAATCGATTCTGCTCGTTAGTGACGCTGCTGAAATCTCTCGCTTACGCCATAGCAACCCCACGCGCAGCACTCAGCAGCTCGTACTCCCTCTGGCTCCACTGGCGCAGCTCAGCCGCGTGCACGGCACCACGACACAGGCCCAGAAATACCTCTGCACCCTCGCAGAAACACTCACGGACAAAGGCACCGGATCCGTCCGCAATGCACGTGCCGTCAGCAAAGAGCTCCCAGCTGGACGGCTCACGAGAGCCATCTCCGAGCAGCTTGATTTGCAGCACGTGCGGGTCACCGGCGGCGCAGAGCTCTTTCTCAAGCATCTGCACGGTAAAGCGCATCTGGTGGGAGAGACTACTCTTGACCATGGCCGAGGCATACCCGCTCGGCTCGTCCAGAAGATGAATTTGTTTTGGCTTGGCTGCCAGGTTGTGGAAGCTGCGCTCGCTACGCACAGAGAAATTGTCCATACGGACTCCTTTCATCGATGTTGGCAGGGCCACCGTGCCTCTTGGCCGGTTGGCGTCGGGATCGTGGAGCCAACTCTCTACCCCGACTCTGGATAAAACGCACCCGCTCCTTGCGGGCACGATGGAGTCTGTCAGCACGCGCGGACAGAAATCAAGCGTCGCGTGCGAAATGACGCGCGGGCGGCGCTTGATTTCGCCGGCTGCTGCTAGGCTCAAATCCGAAAAAGTGTCGAAATCTCCCGTGTAAAAAGTACGGAAAAGTGTCGTAATACACACTTTAGAACTCCGAAAAAGTGTCGAAATGAGCACCTAATAACTACGGAAAAGTGTATCCTAGTGCTAAAACAGCACGTAATAAGGGGTGCGCTTATGCTGCAGAGAAAAGCGAAAGCACAGTTTGAATCTTGGCTTGCCTCGTCGCCTAACAAGGCTCTTTTGGTCAAGGGCGCCCGACAGGTAGGAAAGTCATATTTGGTCAACGTCTTTGCAAACGAATCGTTCGAAAATGTCGTGACGTTCGACCTTATCGCCGACGCGTCCGTGCGCGATTCGTTTTTGGCGGCGAAAAGTGCAGACGACCTGCTTATGCGCATGTCTATCGCTGCGACGCAGCCGATGGTTGCGAACAAGACCGTCGTGGTTATCGACGAGGTGCAGCGATGCCCCAACGTGGTGACGTTTATCAAGTACCTGGTCCAGCGCGGCGACTTTCGATACATCCTTACCGGATCGCTCCTTGGCGTTGAGCTCGAGGGCATCGATTCCCTGCCGGTGGGGTATGTCGAGCAGGTCCAGATGTACCCGCTCGACTTTGAGGAGTTTTGCTGGGCAAATGGCGTTGGTGCCAGTGTGTTTGACATGCTCAGAGACTGTCTAAAGGATGAGGGGGAGCTCCCCGGCTACCTGTATGACCGCTTGCTCGATCTGTTCCATCAGTATGTGGTGGTGGGAGGCATGCCCGATGCGGTCAATTCCTTCTTGGCGACGCGCAATGTCGACGAGGTTCGAAACATCCACCGCGATCTTCACGCCCTGTATCGCGATGACATTGCAAAGTACGCTCCGCCCGAGCTACGCTTGGTTATTCGCGATATCTATGATTTGATTCCCAGCGAGGCTGGCTCCAAAAACAAGCGATTCAAGCTGTCGTCGATTAACGGTGTCAAACGTTTTTCGCAGGTGACAGATCATTTTCTCTGGTTGTCGGAGGCGGATGTCGCGCTTCCCGTGTATAACGTAACGGCGCCCGTGGCACCCCTTTTATTGGGGGAGCAGCGAAATCTATTTAAGCTGTTTTACCTGGACACCGGAATGCTCATGTCGTCGTATTCCAAAAGGGTCGCTCAAGGCGTTTTTGATGGGGAGGCGGAAGACGCCTTTGGCATGAACACGGGGGCGGCGTTTGGGGGCTTCGTTGCCCAAGAGCTCAAAGCTCATGGATTTAGATTGCGCTACTTTACGTCCAAAAAGGTCGGTGAGCTCGATTTTGTGGAAGAGACGCTCGATGGGGAAGTGCTCGCCATCGAGGTCAAATCGGGCAAGAGCTTTAAGTCCCACGCGGCGCTCGATAACGCACTGGCAACGAAGGGCTACGGAATCGATCGCGCCCTGGTACTTGCGGAATGTAATCTTCACCGCGATGGTGACGTGCTGTATCTGCCCATCTTTATGGCAGGGCTTTTGGAGCCGTAAC
>OHAP01000902.1_pt1 | contig 20636 bp, 19 predicted proteins | sample 1577171 | NCBI WGS metagenome assembly OHAP01 (sample SAMEA3541489, study PRJEB24748) | human gut metagenome | biome: human gut; feature: human-associated habitat; material: faeces | place: China | collected 2012 | reverse complement strand
TATCTCAGTCGGAGACAAGGCTTCCACTGAGACAAATTTGCTATTACTCACCACCGGAAGAGGTAGGAATCTTCTCGACTGAGATACCCCCCCTCTTTTATACCAACAGGGAAACACATTCACCCAAAAATTATTATAAAAATATCCACTATGAAAGAAAAAATATTTAACATCATCCAGATCGGCGACAAGAGCAACCGTATCAGCCGTGCATTCGATATTTTCATCACCTTCACGATCATCTGCAATATCATTGTCACGTTTCTGGAAACATTCGATCAATTAACATCCTTCGGTGGTCTGTTTACCATGCTGGAACATGCCAGTGTCCTGATTTTCTGTATTGAATACGCGCTGCGCATCTGGACTGCCGACTATCTCTATCCAGAAAAAACGCCGGGACGCGCCCGGTTCTGCTTTCTCATTTCCTTTGATGGAGTGGTGGATCTACTGACGATCATCCCGGTCTTTTTTCTGTCGGGCTTCATCATTTTCCGTATGCTGCGCGTGGCGCGGATTTTCCATCTGTTCCGGCTCAATGCGAAATACGACTCGTTCAACATCATTACCACCGTACTCTATGAAAAACGGAACCAGATCATTTCCTCTGTGTTCATCGTCATGGTGCTGATGCTGGCGAGCAGCCTGTGCATGTATAGTGTCGAGCACAACGCTCAGCCGGACATTTTCCGCAATGCATTCAGCGGCATCTGGTGGAGTATGTCCACGCTGCTGACCGTCGGTTACGGCGATATTTACCCGGTCACAACGCTTGGGCGCGTGATGGCGATCTGCATCGCCTACCTCGGAGTCGGTGCCGTCGCGATCCCAACCGGTATCATCAGCGCCGGTTTCGTCGAACAGTACCAGCGCAAGAGCAGCCTGTCCAGCATGAAGGACGCGGATATTCAGGAAATTGCCGAGGTTTTCGTCGATAAACGATATGCCGGAAAAACCATTGAAGAGATGGAAGAAGAGCAGAATATCAAGATATTTCTGGTGCTGCGCGATGATCTGTCGGTGCTTCCGCAGAAAAATATGGTTTTGAAATTAAATGATATTGTGATTATACGAATAGAAAATGAAGCATAATCAAACTTATCATCAAACATTTTTTTAGGAACGTGAAAAAGAATGTGCCTTGGCACATTCTCGCGCCGAGCGCGGTCGCTTGCGACATGTTTCTGCTTCGCGCGAGTGCGCATCATTGGCACGTTAGTGCCTTTTTGTGTAATAGGGAATTCCAAGGAATTTCCTATTACACAAAAAGACTGCCGTCCAAAGTTTCTCTCTCTGGACAGCAGCCTTTTCTTTCCTTCAAAATCAGCTTCTCAGCTCAATTCCATACGTCTTATTCAGCTGTTTCAGCACTTTCTTGACATATCCGTCAACGGTATCTGCCTTGAACGCCTCTTCCTTCGGAGTGAAGAGAACGGTAAATGCCATCGATTTCTTATCGGCTGCGATCTGTCTGCCCTCGTATACGTCGAACAGGCTAACATCCTTGACGTAAGCACAAGCCTCGCGGATACAGCCCTCAACCTGTCCGCAGGTGATGTCTTTGTCCATAACCAGCGCCAGATCACGTTTTTCCTCCGGGAATTTTGGAAGCGGCTCAAATACTTTGGCTTTTCCATACCATTTCTCCAGCGCTTTCATGCTGATCTCCAACACATACGCATCTTCGCGCATTGCCTCTTCCTTCATGATCTCATATTTTACCTTACCGAGGTAACCAATCTCCTCGCCCTCGCAGAAGATCGCTGCGGTCTGATACGGATGCAGGAACGGTTTCTCTGCTTTTTCATAGTTAAAAGTAATATTTAAAACATCGGCAACTGCCTCTGCCATTCCCTTTAAGGTAAAGAAGGACTCTTCCTTACCAAATGCACCGATGCACAGCGTCTCTCGCTCTTCCGGATATTCCGTCAAAGGCAGGGACTTCGGAATAAATGCATTTCCAATCTCGAAGATACGTCCCTCGAAGATGCCTCTCTTCTGGTTGCGTCCCATCGCATGAATCATCTGCGGTGCCAGTGTTGTTCTCATCAGGGACAGATCCTCGTTGATCGGATTCATGATGCGGATCGCCTTGCGCTCTGGCGCGTCCTCTGCAAATCCCATTTCATCCAGATCCGACGGGGAGAAGAAGGAATAGTGGATTCCCTCAAATGCGCCAACACTGCACAGCGTTCTCTTTACTTTCAGAATTGTTCTCTGACGCAGGTTGCTTCCACCGATCGTCACCTTAGCACTCGGCAGGAAGGTCGATGTGATGTGATCGTAGCCGTACATACGAATCACTTCCTCGGCAACATCCGGATAATCTTCCATATCCTCGCGGTATGCCGGGAAATGCATGGTCAGTTCGTCGCCGTTGATCTCCGGCTGGAAGTTTAAGCCAGTCAGGATGCGTAAAATATCCTCGTCCGGAACGGTAATACCCAGAACAGCGTTTACCTTCTTAACACTTGTCTTGAAGGTAGTCGGCTCTAAGGAGTTTCCGGTATTTACATTTTTATGGGTCTTGGAAATCTTACCAACTCCCAGCTCCTCAACCAGGTGCAGGGCACGTTTCATCGCCATCTCGGTTGTGTACTCATCGACGCCCTTAGAATATCGCTGGCTCGCGTCGGATCCCTGTCCTAATGCACGGGAGCTTCTGCGGATGTTGTCACGGGCAAATTTAGCTGCCTCGAACATCACTTCCGTCGTGGTATCACGGATCTCAGAATTTAAACCACCCATGATTCCGGCAAGTGCTACCGGCTTTTTGCCGTCGCAGATAACCAGATTGTTCGGATTTAAGGTAAATTCTTTCTCATCCAGCGTCACGATCTTCTCGCCCTCGGCCGCGCGTCTTACGTTGATCGCATTGCCCTCCAGATAATCGCAGTCAAACGCATGAAGCGGCTGACCTAACTCACGCATGATATAGTTTGTAATATCAACAATATTGGAAATGGAATTATTCCCTACCAAAGCCAGACGTCGTCTCATCCATGCCGGGGACTGACCCAGTTTTACGTCATATACATAGTGTGCAATGTAACGCGGGCAAAGATCCTGTGCCTCTACCGTTACGTTGAAGCCTTCTTTCTCAACTTCTGTCTCAGTGTAATCCAGTGCCGGTGTCTTGAGCGGCTCGCCCAGTGCGGCAGCAACCTCTCTTGCCAGACCGAAAATACTCTGGCAGTCCGGACGGTTTGCCGTGATAGAAACATCGAAGATCCAGTCATTTAAGCCGGTCAGCTCTTTGACATCCGAACCAATTTCCGCATCCTCCGGCAGAACCAGCAATCCGTTGTAACCAGCACCCGGATACAGATCCTCGTTTAAGCCAAGCTCGGTACCGGAACACAGCATACCCTGGGACTCATAACCTCTCAATTTACCCTTTTTAATGGTAGCCACGCCCTCGATCGTCACATGATCTTTTGCAGTTGCATATACTTTCGCGTCAATCATGGCAACTGGGAATTTTCCGCCAGCTTTTACATTGTCAGCGCCACAGCAGATCTGTAAGAGTTCCGGACCACCTACATTGACCTGGCACACATGAAGATGTGTTTCCGGAATCGGCTCACAGGAGTCAACATAACCAACGACGATGCCACTGATATCCTTGCCAACCTGCCATTTTTCTTCTACCTCAAATCCACAGTCAAAAAGCTTCTTCTCCAGCTCATCTGCGGAAATATTAATATCTACATAATCTTTTAACCAGCTTAACGGTACAAGCATTTCTAATCCTCCTGTCCTGATCAGTCATCGATCTGATCCAGCACACGCAGATCAGACTCAAAAAGCATCTTGATGTTGTTGATGCCGTATTTCAGCATTGCGATACGCTCCAGACCCAATCCGAATGCGAATCCACTGTATTTATTGGAATCAATGCCGCAGTTTTCCAGTACCTTCTTATTTACCACACCAGCGCCGAGAACCTCGATCCAGCCTGTTTCCTTGCACAGACGGCAACCCTTGCCGCCGCACTGGAAGCAGCTTACATCGACCTCAACAGACGGCTCCGTGAACGGGAAATAGGACGGACGAAGTCTCGTTTTTGTCTGCTCACCGAAAATTCTCTGAACAAACATATCCAGCATACCCTTTAAATCACACAGGGTGATGCCCTCATCAACAACCAGGCCTTCCATCTGGCTGAACATCGGAGAATGGGTCGCATCATCATCAGAACGGAATACCTTACCCGGGGAAACAACCTTGATCGGCGGTTTTTTCGCTTCCATGACATGAACCTGTCCAGCCGATGTCTGGGTACGGAGCAAGAACTCCGGAGACAGGTAGAATGTATCCTGCATATCGCGTGCCGGATGATCCTGCGGTGTATTTAAAGCCGTAAAGTTATAATAATCGGTCTCGATCTCGGTTCCCTCATATACCTCAAATCCCATAGAGGTGAAGATATCCGTCAGCTGATTGCGGACCGTCGTAACTGGATGCAGATTACCGTAACGGATTTTAACCGGCGGCATCGTGATATCAATCTTCTCCGATTCATAGCGCTGCTGCTGCTCTTTCTCTTTTAATTTCTGATCCAGCTCGTCAAAGAAATTGTTTGCCCACTCCTTGGCGCCGTTGATAGTCTTACCAAATTCCGCTTTCTGGTCATTGGCAACATTGCGCATTTCTTTCATCAGCAGACCAATTCTGCCCTGCTTATTATCCAGAAAGGTCTTCTTAAACTCATAGACACTCTTGGAAGTCGTCAGAGCATCCGCACCCTGGCGGATTTCCTCTTTGATCGCAGTGATCACTTCATTCAGCTCTTTTAAATCCTGCATGATTTCTCTCCTTCTATTACTTTTGTTGCTTTTTATCTTGATATTGCTTTAACTTGTGGACACAAATTTGTGCATAAAGGATGTTCTCTGGCACATTCGGGCGTCTCGCGCGGTCGCTTGCGACATGACATAAAAAAATCCCTTCGCACAAAACGTGCAAAGGGACGATCATATCTATACCGCGGTACCACCCAGCTTCCTGTCGGCAGGTCATTTCTTCGTCTGCCACAGACACTTTCCGGTATGTAACGTACACCAGACGGCAATGCCTACTCTAAATTTCAGCAATGCAGCTCCCGTGGGAAATTCGGATATCTGTCTGAACGGGAAAAGGCTCACAGCCGCTGACCTCTTCTCTCTGACCGGAAACAGTATCTTATAGAACACGATCATAGCTTTTGGTTTGTTTGTTTGGTTTGATTGATTTCATGTATGCAATCTGTTTATTATTTTAAGCATGTTGGTGGGAAATGTCAAGGGATTTCTTTCCTTGATATTTTCATCTTGGTATTTTCAAATTATAAGAAATTTTACTTACTGCAAGCATTTTGCAAGCACAAAGCCCAGAAACCTCTAAAAAAGCAGATGTTTCAGTTTGAAAACTTCCGTGTAAGGAAGCTCACTGCAATCAATGCCCTAAATTTTTATATTACCCTGTGCATGGCATTTCTGGCACATATGTCCATGAAATCAGAAACGCATGCTCTGAAGGTTGCAATCATACAGAAAGCAGACCCTATAAAAGAAAAAATCCATTTCAGCTATTATCGGCTGGCTAAAGGTATCTCAGGCATACTGTCGTATGTAAAAGAAGGGATCAGGCTATGGTTTCGGACAAAACGTCCGATATACCGTCAACTTTGCCTTAAGCTGGTCGCTTAAATAGATAAAAGAATAACTCTCCCAAGTAGTGAAAGGAATCATCCATTTATTATTTATCTCCTTCTTCTATCATATAGAATAATTATAATTCAAACATTTAGAATTGTTATTATATTTGTGGTGTATGTCAACAACTTTTTTTCTTTTTAATTCTACCAGCAGACAGCATCTCTTTTTATGCAAGGTTATCATTTTATCAACTGTATAAGCACGCAAAAAGCACCAGCCAACTAAGTGACTGATGCTTCTCACATCTGATATCCTTTATTTTTTATAAACTGTATTCCCTTTTGCAATCACTTCAACAAGCTGAAGTTCCTGGTCGAGAATACAAAGATCCGCATCATAGCCTTCTTCAACCTTACCTTTTCCCTTAAGACAAAGAATATCTGCTGGATTCGATGTAATTGTAGAAATTGCTATTTCTAAAGGAATTTCTGTTTTAAATACACATTCCTTTACTTCCTTCAGAAGGCAGCTGGACTGTCCAACGCCCATTCCAAGGAATTTGCCATCACTACTGTACATCGGAAGGCTTCCCTGCCCGTCAGAAGAAATTGTTATGCGGTCAGGATTTACTCCTGAATCTAACATCCGTTTGATACCATTACATACACGTACCTCATCACAGATAGTTTCCCAATAGTCAATATCTTCATTTCCAGTAAAGTCTACTGCTCCGCCTTTCAGTGCATACTCAATCGACTTGCCAAAAAGCATCTCATTTCGATTGATATGTGTTGGCAGTATTTGAGTTGCCGGTATCTCTGTCTCATCGACTACTCGTTCAATCAGATCTAAGCATCTCGGACTATCGCCCAGATGAACATTTACAATGCCAGCTTTCCCGGAAAGAACACCACCAATCCTTGTATCCGCAATGACACGTGCAAATTCCTCGAAAGTCGGCTGTGAAGAACGATGATCAGAGATCGCGATTTCTCCCGTTCCAATGATTTCCTGAATCATCATAATATCTTTCACAATACTGTCAGTCAACGTGCGGACCGGAATCTGATAACTTCCGGTATAACAGTATGCAGACATTCCCTGCTCATTCAATCCTTTTGTCTTTGCAACCAGTGCACACATATCACGACCGATTCCATCTGTTCCAAGGCAGCCAACAACGGTTGTCACTCCAAACTTCGTAAGTCCTTCCATGGTTGCTTCCGGAGTACGATTGGCGAATCCGCCTTCGCCACCACCTCCGAGTACATGAACATGACTATCAATGAATCCCGGAGTTAAAAGTAGCCCCTCTCCATTGATCCTTTCTGCCTCAGAAAGAAATCCGTCTGCGGATATAGAACCCGCATCTTTCATCTTAACAATCTTATCATTGATTATAAGTACATCTTTTTTCCCCAGATGCTGTGGAGCATAAACATCAATATTCTGAATTAATTTCATCACAAATCACTCCCACTGAGACAAATTTACTATTACTCGCCACCAAAAGAGGTGGGAGTCTTCTCGACTGAGATAAAATACATATTTTAGAATCCAATTCCAACTGCAACAAGAACTGTAATGATTGCACCAATCATTAAGACACCAAGGAATTTCCACATGAATTTAATCCAGTTAGACCACTCAATCTTTGCAATTGCAAGAGATCCAATCAAGCATCCGGATGTAGGAACAATCAGGTTTGTAAATGCATCACCAAGCTGGAATGCAACTACAGCTGTCTGACGCGAAACACCTAACAGGTCTGACAGCGGAGCCATGATCGGCATTGTGATGGCAGCCTGTCCTGTTCCGGATACAACGAAGAAGTTAAATACGGACTGGAACAGATACATAAGTACGGCTGCAACTGCTCCGGAAACTCCAGACAATGCATTTGAAATATTATACATAATTGTATTAATAACTGTAGGTGTTGTCGGATCAGAACCACCAAGAACCTGCATGATTCCCTGTGCCATAGCAACGACAAGGGCAGCACCGATCAGGTCTTTTGCTCCATCTTTGAAAGATGTTGCAATATCATTCAGTTTCATATCATTCAGTTTAAAGATAACTCCAAACACACCGGAAACAATTCCCATAATAAAGAACTGTGTTGCAATCTCCGGCATGTAGTATCCCTGAGTCATAACTCCCCAAACTACCCATACTACTGTAACAGCCAGTGTCAGAAGGACTAAAATGTGTCCAAGACCAAATGAATGTCCTTCGTCAATTCCTGTTGTTTCATTCTGCTCACGGAAATATGAATCCGTCTTATATGCGATTGAGATTGTCGGATTCTTTTTAATCTTTGATGCATAGAACATAGTCATTCCACAGCCGAGTGCTGTAAATACGACCCACATTACCATACGGAATCCTGCACCGGAGAATACGTCAATACCTGCAATACCCTGTGCAATGCCTACAGAGAACGGATTCATCCAAGATGAACCGAAACCAATCTGTGTGGCAACATAAGTAACAAGAACTGCGATAACTGAATCATATCCAACTGCTACAAACAACGGACAAAGAATCATAGTAAACGGAAGCGCTTCTTCTCCCATTCCGAAAACTGCTCCACCAAGAGAAAACAGTACGAAAAGTATCGGAATCAGTAGTTTTTCTGCTCCCTTGGCCTTACGGATCAATCCGATCAATCCAGATTCAATCGCACCTGTACGGATCATGATACCAAATGCACCACCTACTACCATAAGGAATGCGATAATCTCGATTGCAGAACTATTTACGATTCCGTTATACATATAGTTGAAGAATCCTGTTCCACCATCTCCGCTAAAGAGTGCTACTCCTTCTGTTACTACATTTCCTGCATCATCTGTCAGATACTGGAAACTTCCGTCCTTGATTACTGTACGGGTTTTCTCAACACCATTGATCATATATGAAATATCCTGTGTTTCGTAAAATCCCTTTGGTACAAGAAATGTCAGAAGTGCTGCGATAACAACTACTAAAAAGATGATAATGTAGGTATCTGGCACTTGGAATCCCTTGTTAAAGGACTTTAGCCCTTTTTCTTCTTTTTGGCTCATTTTTGAGTCTCCTTCCCATTTTTTTGATATACCATATTAGTCTACCATAGAATGCTAAAAAGCCAACTAAAAATTTACATGTTTTTTGTCATTTTCCTGTATTTTTATACACCCAAAAATGGAATTGGCTCTGGTAATGCAAATCATGACCACTGGCTTAGCCAGTGATTAGACTGCGCCTTCCGGAACCTGCGGAAAGGCCAGATCCTCAATCGTGCCATACTGAAGAGCCGCATTTCTCTCATCCTCTGCCCAAAGTTTGCTTGGATGATTGGAAAAATTGATAAACATAGTAACATCCCCCTCGTTTTTATCTTATCTTAAATCCCCGTTCTTCTTCACAGGGAATCTCTGTGATCTCCATATCCGCCACGTTGATCCATCTCTGTTGCTGAATCCGATCTAACATTTCCCGAATGGAAGCTTCGCTTCCCTGCACTTCCATCTCCACTCTTCCGTCCCACAGGTTCTCCACCCAGCCGGCCAGGCCAAGGGACTGGGCGATATAAAAGGAGCGGTAGCGGAAGCCGACGCCCTGGACATCACCTGAAAAAAAGATGTGTTTTCGTACCATAATTTACATCTCCTCCGGATACTGAAATCCCCATTCTTTTCTGAATTCCGTCATCATACCCATCACATCTTTTGTATAGTTCAGATGCATGCATTCTGCATCCCCACGGATGGCTTTCTCCATATCCGCCAGCTCATAGGCCAGCGCATCTGCATGCTCACCGGTCTGAATCACTTCCGTTTCTCCGGAATCTGTATAGGTGATTCTCGCTTCCCAGGCTCTCGGATATTCCATGATTTCTATATATCCCTTTTCACAGGATACCATGCCTCTTTTCGGCTGCTTGGAATGCAGCGACAACATGACAGATGCCATCTGGCCTTCCTGATTCATCAGCAGCAATCCTGCCTGTTCATCCACTCCTGTAGGTGCCGGTTTTACCTGGGATAAAAGCTGATCCGGCTTGGAATCCATAAACCACCGAATAAAGGAAAGCGCGTACACCCCGATATCCAGCATGGCACCTCCTGCCAGGTTTTTATTAAAAAAGCGGTTGTTCATATCATATTCTTTGAAGCTTCCAAAATTCATAGTGATCAGATTCACCTTTCCAAGTTTCCCTGACTCAAGAATTTCCTTCAGCTTTTTATAAATCGGCATATGATAAATCGTCATGGCCTCACCTATGACAACACCCTTTTTATCCGCCAGAGCAATTGCCTCATCCAGTTCCCGGCTGTTTAAGGTGATAGATTTTTCGACCAGAATGTGCTTTCCATTCTCAATTGCCCTGCGCATAAAATTAATATGGGTATTATGGGGAGTTGTGATATAGATTACATCAATATCCGGGTCTGTAAACATGTCATTATAATTATCATATACCTTTTTTATCCCATATTTTTCTGCAAATGCAACCGCTTTCTCATGGGTTCTGTTACCCACCGCATCGATGTTTCGCCCGTTTTTCTTTAAGGCCACGGCCATTTCATTTGCAATCACTCCGGTTCCAAGAACTGCCCATCTGATGTTCTGCATGTATCTCTTACCTTTCTTTATCCAACTAGCACTCCACCGCTACCTTAATCACTCCATCTTTCTTGTTCTCAAAAAGCTCGTATGCATCTTCGATCCGGCTAAGCGGATAGGTATGGGTAATAAGCGGTTCCGTATCGATCTTGCCCTCTGCAATGAGGCGAAGCGTTTCCTCACAGTCACATCCATCTACACCGCCGGTTTTAAAGGTAAGATTCTTGCCGTACATATCCGGAAGCGGCAGCGTCTGGGCTTCGTCATAGAGCGCTACCACCGTGACGATTGCATTAGGCCTTGCACATTCCCAGGCTAACCGGAAAGTAGAGGATGCTCCTGCCACCTCAAGAACCACATCGGCTCCGCCGTGATCACTGTTTTTCTGAACATATTCCAGACATTCCTCCGGTAAAACGGTGTATACATCCGGATAGTGCTCCTTTATAAAGCGGACGCGGTTTTCATCTTTCTCGCAGACAATAATTCGTTTCGGTTTCTTTAACATTACGCAGAGAAGGGTGCAAATACCCGTCGGACCGGCACCGATGATCAAAACCGTATCTTCCTCCGTGATCTCAGAGATTCTCGCCGCCCAATAGCCGGTCGCCAGCACATCTCCCACAAACAGTGCCTGCCGGTCCGTCACTCCATCGGGAATCTTATTTAATCCCTGATCTGCAAATGGAACCCGCACATATTCGGCCTGTCCGCCATCGATACGGCATCCCAGGGCCCAGCCGCCATTCTCGTCCGTACAGTTATTTACATATCCATTTTTACAGAAAAAGCATTCACCGCAGAAGGTCTCTACGTTTACAGTGACCCTGTCCCCCGGCTTCACATGGGTCACCGCTGACCCAACTTCTTCCACAATTCCTACCATCTCATGACCGACTGTAATTCCAGGGACCGCCCGCGGCACACTTCCGTGTTTGATATGCAGATCACTGGAACAGATGCTGGCCAGTGTTACCTTTACAATCGCATCCCGTTCGTGCATAAGCACCGGTTTTGGTTTTTCCACTAATTCAAACTTTCCCTTAGAAATATATGTATATGCCTGCATTGCTTAACCCCCTTCTTTCTATTATTCATACTGAATCCTATTATAGGCGAAACCTGGGGGTATTAGCAAGATTTGCCGTAAAAAACATGCTTCTGCTTCATTGAAACATTCCGCGTACATGATGGCTAGTTCCAACTGCTGGCAGGCTCCGGTATCATATGTCATTTTTTCAGAAGAACGTCCAAAGCGAGTTGCCTGCGCAAGGTTCCATTTTTCAAGGATCACCTGCATCTGCTGGTTTGTCCGTTTCAACTCATCCGTAAGAACAGCCAGCTGGCTACGTAATTCTTTTTCCTGCTCCATGCTTTCAAGCAAGAGCTGCAGGATATCTTTTTTATTCAGTTTTGCCAGCTGTTCTTTTGATAACGCAAGTGCCATACGGACGATCAGTCTCCTTCGCTTTTATGGATCCAGTATAACAGAAGAAGCGAAAAAACACAAAAATCAGACCGATATCTTTTCGGTATTTTGACGGTGGAAAACTCCTGCTCCAAAAGCAGTTCTTTCTGTAGAGAATACCTTCCAGGCTGCCTGAAAACAGGTGGATCCGGCTTACTTTTCATGTGGCAGAGAAGACTGTCCACAATTCATGTTAAGCGGATAAAAAACAGAACTTTTTATCCCCATACAGGCTTTCGAATCAAACAGAAAACTTCTCTGTTTTGTACAAAAGTCACACTGGATGTTTTGGATCGATCTTATGGACAGATGGATCTATGGAGTATCCGCTCATGAGCAGATGATACTGCTCCGAAGTGATGTTCCGGGCTTCCGCTTCCGATCGGGGCCATTGAAAAGTTCCCGCCTCCAGCCGCTTATAAATAAGCAGGAAGCCGTCTTCCTCCCAGACCAGCCCTTTGATCTTCCGGTTACTGGAACCACAGAAGAATTTGAGCGTTAACATTTCATTTGGATCAGCTGTTACAGACCTCTGCACAGGGAACTGCTTTGGCTGCGTTACTTCAACAAAGCCTCTTTCTACAAGCAGGGCCTCTTTCACTTTGCGGAGCCAGTAATAATAAGAGTCTCATGAAAGCTGATGATGTGCACAATAATCTTTGACAGACAGACCAGATTCGTTGCGCTCCTGAATAATAGCAGCCCAGTTTTTTACACGGATCTGTGCTGTGGCAAGTTTGGTGTTCATAATTGACCTCCTAGTGTGAAAAATGGGAAAAGTGTATTGTACAACTTTTCCAACATTATCTCAAACTTGGAGGTGTAGTTCTAGAGATGTGTGGTTTACCATTTACGGTCGAAATGTTCCAAGACAAACTCAAACCAGATAAATAAGCACGACAAAAGCCCTTAGCTATGAGTTTTATACCCACAGCTAAGGGCTTTTTAGATAAATATGGATTTATTTGTTGCACAACCACCTGTCATCATTCTCTAACCCTAAAACCACTGGATTACAAGAATAATGGCTCTCATGCAACCGTTATCAAATTGTTATCAAAAGACTTTTAAAAGTGCTGCAAACCCGCATAAACGCTGGATTTACTAAACATTTTTGTTTATTCAAACTCGCAAAGTCTGGTTTGATTTTGATTATTTCAGTGCAGTTATCTATACCGTTTTGTATTGATAACTCATACTTTTTCCACACGTTATTCTTCGTTTCACATATTTTTAGTACCAATCCAGTACCATTGCTATATTGTCATTATTGTGTGTAGTTCCGGTGGCTTGCAGGTTTGTTCACTATTCACAGAATAAATTTCTGTCGGTTTGCAAGTCCACCTATGGAAATTATAATCTCCAGACGATGTTTCTGCAACTAGAAATTTTGTGGTACTAATGGGCAGTACCACAAAATTTCTATGTACTGAATAAAATCGATTGCCTTTGCAAGATTTCTCTTAACTTGTCTGCTCAGGTATACTTTACTTTCTGCTACAATCGTCAGTAAAAATCTGATAAATCATGCCTTTTGCTAAATTACTATTTGTTTCTATTGTTATTTATATAAACTTCACTTATATTTTAGTCGTTCTCTTAAAAATGGCTTGATAGAATATGCTATCAAACCTCTTATCTTTCTATGCTGCTGTTCTGTAATCTCACTCTTATTTCTTTTATTGAACATATCCAACATAAACTGATAATCATTTGTTCCATCATACCTATTATATTTATTGGGTGCAAATGCTCCTTCTTCATACAATGCATATAGTAATTTCTTCGAAAAGTACTTTGAAGTTAATTCTATTCGTTCCCCTCTTTCCATAGCATGCGCTAAACGATACATATCCATTTGAACATCTACTTCATAATCTAAATCATCTCGCTCAAATTTTTCTATACAAGAAGATCCTATCGGGTATAAACTTCTACCTGTTTCTCTATTTCTAATCGTAAATAAGTATCTCAGATTCTCTTTTCCACATACACATTCTGATGCATGTTCCTCATCTTCTTCACAATCAACAATATCCCATTCCCGCACTGCTATTTCCCAATTATCCGTTGTAGATGCTTCTAAAACACGTTTAATTAAGTTTTGATAATAAGAACTCGCCATCATTAACACCTCTCTCCTGCGTTTTCGTTAGTAATATCTATAAAAAGACCCGATGTGGATTCGAACCACATCTTTCCCCTTCATAAGTGCACTGTTGCAAATGCACTTATGAAGGGGGACGCCCTACCATTAGACTATCGGGTCAATAATCATGTTAAGAAGTTTTGGTATTTGCTCTATGAACTCTTCATCCACCTTATACAAGGTCTTTATGTACAAGCAAAGCGCTTTCTCTTGACGGTTTTTACTATATTTCCGCCATTTACTTATTTGCTTATCTGGAATATCCAAAGCTATTTTAGTATAATCATAAGCCATTTTCTCAAAAATGTATGTTGCCAATTCAACACAAGATCTAGAAAACATAACAAAATCATCGAATGATATTTCTTCATATTTATTTGGTGCTACTAGCTTTGAAAATTTAGCCTCGGTCTTAAAATTATACTTTTGTAATTTACGATATTCTTTTTCATGAGAATCAACCTCACATAAATCATGAACCGAAGTATTTCTTATCAGTCGATAGTATTCACATAACTCATACAAAGGTTTCATATCATCAGATAAGTTATTACCACAAATATTTCTGACTGCACATGATAAATATGACTCTTCTTGAATTCTCGGTTTATATTCATTCTTTCCGTATTTATTTATCTGCCGGCATACATCTTTCAAAAATGTTTCAAAACACAAATGAACATTAACAATATAACTTCTGCATATTTCGCAAACCATCGAATCTGCATCATAATTTGTCAGAGTTACTGCATATTCTGTTGCTAACTTCACAAATGTATCCCTTTTCTGTATCTCGTTTTGATGTTCAACCAAAAAACACCTTTTTGACAATTCAACAAACTGATTAATTGCGCAATATTTTCCCAATACATCTTTAAAATTATTTAGTGCATTCTTCTCATACATTTTATCTATTTCCTAATAAACCTGCCTGATAATCTTTCTCGAACTAATTTCCAATTCCTTTTGCTTATGTCCATGATTTTGAACCTCCTCAGTCTCAAATCTCGTGAGACTTCATTGAGACTAACTTCGGAATATTCTTGAATAAAAGTTTGGGTGTCACATTGAGTGCCATATTTACTGTCATTCACTTACTTAATTTTCCATTTACCACCATTATCTGGACCTTTTCGTTCTATGATACCTTTATCCTTTAATTCTGATATATATCTAGCAATTGTTCTATCTGTGACATCTAAGGCTATTCTTAATTCATCAATAGAAATATTCGGATTTTCGGAAATCATTTTTAGGATCTCACATGCTTTAGTAAGCTTCTTCTTAGAATACTCTGGCATTAACTGCTTCATTTTTTCTTCCGAAATTTCTATGACATTTTCTATGACATTTTCTATGACATTTTCATTCACCTGTGTTGCATAATTAGTGCCATAATTCAGATTATACAAAGTCAATCTCTCACCAATTCTCTGAAATATCCCATTTCCTCATGCTCCGGTACCGGTACAACTAATGCTCTATCAAGTAGGCGGTTACCATTTTCACATGCAGTTTCTGATATCATAGTACAAGAATGACAGGCAGCCCCATTTAATCTCTCACTCGTCGGATTCTTCATAAAGCATTCTGGGTCTGTTGTACATGTTAAACCATTCTCCAGTGCCCCTTTTAAAAGCGGCAAAAACTTATTCATTCCGCCAAGTTCAACAAGTCCACCTAGTGAACCTTCCTTATCCGCCGCACCTGTGTAAATTAAAATTCCACACATATTTTCACTACTATAAATGCGTTCATGTAATGCAGATGATGAATATCCTGACTGCATAGACATTTCCTTAATCAGCATATGTGAAAGTGTATGTAACAACACATACTCTGCATTTCTTGGTTTAAAATTCTCCCATCCTTTTTTCTGACAATATGCTGCATAACATTCCTCATATTTATCAGAACGAGATTTCACAGTCTCTATCTGCATCCACTGGTTTATTTTTTCCTTATTTAATTCAATGAATACACCTTCACCATTGATTTCGACTGCCGGAAGCCATTTTTCTCCCGAAGAGCACTTCAATTTTACGATATGTGACTGCTCATCCACTTCTGGTTCTGGTGCTTCCAATCTTGTAAAACCTGTCAAAACTCGTACTTCACGTAATCTATGTATTTTAATAATCCTAGAAATATACTCTTTTAAACTTTCACTCAAAGCAACTTCTTCTGCTTTGAAGTACTTATCCAAAACCAAATCTCCCTCTTCTGTTGCCATTTCTAACACTTGTTTTATCAAGCTTTCAGGTTTTTTACCATTTGGAAATAAAACTGAGCCTTCTTTTGTTACATTAATCCAACTGAAGCCATCCCAATAAGTTCCTATTCTCTCTTTTTTATATATTTTGCCTTTTATCCATTCCGCTGTATCTTTTAACCAAATAACTAATACTTTCTGTTTTCCCATCAAAAGTAATTCAGTTTTTTTTCCTTTATTTTTACCAGTTCTCGGAACATACACCGCTTTATACATATTATTTTCGCTATCTGTTGCATCCCATATTCTTGTTCTAATAGAGGTCTGCGCGTTTGTTGTTGTCATTATTTTTTTATAATATTTACTATATACTTCTGCTTCAGTAATTCCTTCTAATTGGGCTACTTGTTTAACACTTTTTATTTCATAATCATTAACTTTATATATTTTAATGTCATCGCCAGCGCCATCCTTTATTGTTTTAAATAACTCGAATCCATCACAATGATATAATACAGATGTATATTTATAACTTTTTCCATCTTCTTTCATTTTTCCAATGTATTTCATCAATTCAGTTTTTTTATAAATAGGTTTGAATCCTGGAAAAGAATCCATATTTTTACAATAAATTAATATATATTCAATATTCTTTTTTAGTCTCTTATCCTCTCCACCGCCAGATGCACCTGCACTCACCTTTGCATTTATTGAAATCATATTCAAGAAATTATTGCGTCCAAATATTTCATCACACAACACCCTTAAATACGCTTGCTCATTGTCATCAATCTGAATAAAAATAGTTCCGTCTTCTCTTAATAGTGTTCGTAAGCATTTCAGCCTTTCAGCCATCATACTTAACCACTTAGAGTGCTCTATCCCATCATCATAATGTTCAAATGCAGCCCCTGTATTATATGGTGGATCAATATATATGCATTTCACAGTTCCAGCAAATTGAATTTCTAACGCCTTTAATGCCAACAAATTATCCCCATGAATCAACATATTCTGATTTATATCGCCATATACTGATTTATTTTCCATTTCTATTAAAATCCTAGGTTCTAGTTTTGAATCTAAATATTTGCCTGTCCATGTCAACTCTAACTTACCCTTTTTCTCCATGGTATCCTCCTAAAACTTAATCACTATCTTTGTTGCCAATTGTGTTTTTACCAATATGCTTTCTGCAAACTGCTTCTGCATATTTACAGCCTCTTCTTCCAATATCGACATTTCATCATGAAAAGCCTCAATCATCTTTTGTTTCTGTTCTTCTAGAATTTCTATTTGTTTCTTTAATGCAATCTTCTGTCTAAAATCGCCTTCAATTGCATATTTTTCTTTAAGCTCGTCTAATTCTGATGTATCTTTGACTCTGAGCAAATATTCTTCTTTTCTTAATTGCAACCAATTATCCAATTTTTTCTGATTAGCAATCAAAACTGTTCTTTTAGATTCTGCATATTTCTGCTGCATAAATTCATCCACTTTGTCAATATATGAAAGGATTTCTTGATTATTTGGTGTCTTTTCTTCTAAGCACTGCTCCTGCAATTTTTCGCAAAGATCTCTAGCCAACTCATCTGAAACACCATATATCTTCCCTGTTATATCAATTATTTCAAATACTGCATCTTCAAGAATCTCACCAACATAAGAACCACCAATAAGTAAATATCCGTGTTGAATTCCCGGAATTTCCAAGTCTATATTAGTTTCATAGTACTTTGGATATATCTCATTTTCCTCTTTACTTCTACTATTCCAATACTTAAACTGTGAATCATATTCCGCAATTTCTTTCATGATAATATTAAAATGAGACTTATGTTGTTCCTCTGTTTTATATGTAAATATGGATTTCAGTTCATCCATTTTCTTGTTTCTTTTCTTTTCTAATTCCTTTTCCAAATCCTTAAATTGCTTTGTAAAATCTGATGTTGTTTTACATTCCTGATATATAAGTGTAACTCTTTTTTCAAAATCTGCTCCACTTTCTAATAATCCAATAGCTTTATCTGATGCACCAAATACGCCTTGGAATAACTCGAATTTTTCAGAAAGAATTTCATATACTCTCTTATCTGCTACATTCTGAGTATTAAGCAAATTAATAACCACAACGTCGTTCTTTTGTCCATAACGATGACAGCGACCAATTCGCTGCTCTATCTTCTGTGGATTCCAAGGAAGATCATAGTTTATAATCGTATTACAAAACTGAAGATTCAATCCTTCCGAACCGGAATCTGTTACAAGTAAAATCTTGTATTCATCCCTAAATGCCTCTACGATGGCATTCTTCAATTCAACATTTCTACTACCCACATACTTTCCATAATTTCTAGCTTTCCACGCCTTATAAATCTGTTTAGTAACAGGATCATTTGTACTACCATTAAACTTAAGTATCTGACCTTCATATCCGGCATGAGATAATTCTTCAAACATGTATTGTTGCGTTCTAACAGATTCCGTAAACACAACTATTCTTTGTTTTATGCCAGCTTCATCTTGAAATGCAAAAGCTTTCTCCACCGCCTGTTTCAAGGCTGTCATCTTCGCATTTCTTTTTATACTTTCAGCTTTATTAATAATGGCTGTTACCTCATCTATTTCATGTTGAATAAATTCATTTACCTTTTCTCTTGTGTATAATTCATCCTGCTTACTATCATCATCCGTCTCTATTTCATCATCATCAAAAAAGCTAAGGAAAAAATCAATACTTTCATCCGCTGATTCAGTTCTAGTTGTTTCCTTCAAAGTTTCAAGTCTGCCTTTTAATACCTTGAAGGTTTCTGCAACTGCCATACTTGATGATGCAAGCAATTTTCTAATAACAGATGTAATAAGTGTTCTGTGTGAATTGGGCAAAGCATACAAGATTTCCTTTTTCAGATAATTATTTATCATCACATAAAGTTCTATCTCCATTGGCGATAGTTCAAAATCAATTGTCATTTCTTTGCGCTCTGAAAATTGGATATACTCTGCTACTTCTTTTCGTAAAGTTCTTTGCACAACAGGTTCTAAACAAGCCTTCAAATCATTGTAATCTTCTCCTCGCAAATATCTTTCGGAAAATATCTGCTTACTATAAAAAACTCTATCATCGATAAACTGAACAAGTCCATATATATCAAGTAAAGTATTCTGCATAGGAGTCGCAGTTAATAGAATCTTCGGAATTCCCTTTGTTAATTCATATAATGAGTTAGCCATCTTTGAACCATTCTTATAAACATTCCTAAGCCGATGTGCTTCATCAAATACACAAAAATCCCAAGCTATCTTTCCGAACTCTGTTTTTCTTTTTGAGGCAAAGTGGTAGGAAACAATAATTACTGCTTGTTTACTCTTTACCCTTGCGAGATAATCCTCCCAGTTAGAACTATCCACAATTAATGAATCAATATCAAATTTCTCTTCTAATTCAACTTGCCATTGCTTTCGCAGATTTGATGGCATAATAAGTAGTATTTTATTTTTTCCACTGCATAGCAAATACTTGATGACCAAGCCAGCCTCAATAGTTTTTCCAAGACCTACCTCATCCGCAAGAATTGCTCCACCAAGTTCCAATGAAGATAGTGCAAATGTGAATGCTTCAATCTGATGAGGATTAATATCAATATCAGCCATATGCAAACAACTATATGGATTATTTTTCAATTCTTGTTGCTTTAACTCAGCATATGTACTTTCAACAATACCCATTTGCAAAACCTCCAATTTTATTTTCTTAATTGTTCTTTTATTTTATCTGCTATTACCTTTGCCATCATCGGCGGAACCGCATTCCCCACCTGAACAAATTGTGCTGTCCTTGGTCCTTCAAAATAATAATTATCCGGAAACGACTGTATTCTTGCTGCTTCCCTCACTGTAATTGATCTATGTTGCTCTATATCTGGATGAATGAAATAATGTCCATCTTTTGATAAATGAGCAAGTATTGTGTGACAATGATCCATATCACCCTCAACAACTTTAAATCGATCTACAAATGAAGTTCTATTTTTATGTGTTTTCAAATCTTCTGGTAAATCATCATATTTCAAACGTTCATGCTGTTCGTTTTCAAACCACATGTCTATTGTTCTCTTATATATTTCAATATCCTGTGCAGTATGTGGTCTTGCAGCATGACCTGTTAATACATCTGATTTCATGCGAATAGCATTATCTTTAACATATTTTTTTAGTCTTCGCATATCATTCATCGTATGTTCTCTTGCCTCAATACCTGGAGTCAATGGGGGTAAATCCTTCAATAAATCCCATACTTCGGCTTTACTATGGATCACATCAAACGACGGATATTCATACCCAGTACCTTTAAGCCAACCTACTATAATTACTCTTCTTCTACTTTGTAATACTCCAAAATCTTGAGCATTCAACTCATGATAATCAATTTCATACCCCACACGTTTCATATATGTCTGGAGATTTTTAAATGCTGCCCCTCCTCTTGCAGTCTTTATTGTTGTGGTCAAGCTTTTTTGTAACACTTGTGGCTAAAAAAATAGTGCTTATCAA
>OHAP01000885.1_pt1 | contig 20917 bp, 13 predicted proteins | sample 1577171 | NCBI WGS metagenome assembly OHAP01 (sample SAMEA3541489, study PRJEB24748) | human gut metagenome | biome: human gut; feature: human-associated habitat; material: faeces | place: China | collected 2012 | reverse complement strand
TGCCATGCGGACTCCGTTCCGGACCTCAACGGTCCAACTTTTTGTCCGCAGTCCCATGTCTAGAACGGGATGCGCTTTCCCAATGGATGCTGATGCGGAAACTGTGTCCCAGAATTCACCTTCAGAGTGGGATGCGATTTCCGGTTGAGTCTCGATTGGGAAACGGCGTCCCATTCGCATAAAGACGGGCGGCTCGGATGTTTGTCCGAACCGCCCGCTTGGCGTGTTATGTCGAGGCATTTAGCCTGTAACGTAATACCAGACTACGTTGTCGCCGTTTTTGAGAACGTAGTTGCTGCAGGCCGTCATGGGCGTTGTGCCGTTGACGGAGTACATCCAGCCACTCGTGCCGCCGTGCTCCTTCTCGGCCAAACCGCCAATAGCGGCGACATACGTGCCATACGACGAGCCGTGCGCATTCACGGAAAGGCCCAGGGCGCACAGGGCATCGTAGACCGTAGCGCCCTCGTTGAAGGTGAAGGTACCGCCAGAAGACACAGGATTGCCTACGGCGCTCGATGTGACCGAAACCGTCACCGTGACGTAGCCAGACTGCTGCGAGCCGTCCTGATTGCCCGCAGAGGCGCCGCCACTGTTGGATGCAGACCCACCGCCAGACACCGAGCCACCGCCCGAAGAAGAGCCGTCAGAAGAACTCGATCCACCAGCGGATTCGGAGCCCTGTCCGGCAGACGTGTTGTTGGACTTCTTGCCGCCCTTGTCTTCGGACTTCTTCTCCTTCGAATCCTTTTTTGAGTCCTTCGACCCGTCCTTCGCATTGTCCGAAGATTTGGAGTCCTTGGGCGCAGCCTTGCCCGAAGCGGTAGTCGAGCCGGAAACCGACGCATCCTTGGCGATGACGCTTTCCCCTGTCACAACCCGCGCAATCCAGTCGATGGACCATGCACCGCTGACAGAGGGGTGGACAAAACCCAACGAGACGACAATGAGTGCAATACAGGCGGTTGTCAGGACGCCAACAAGCGCCTTGCGCCGAGGGGCGGACGCCGCCGAAGCGGCGCCCTTTTGCTTTGCATCGTCGAGCTGAATGAACGACGAGTCGGACTGCTTGGAGTCGGCGTCCTGGGGTTTATTGGACACAGCCCTCACCTACCGACGCTTGGTGAATACGAACACACCGATGACGGCGAGACCGATCACGCCAGCCGCAACACCAACGATGGCAAGCGGGTTGAAGCCAGACTCCTGTGCCGGAGCCGCAGCGGACTTCTTGGCAGTGGCCGCAGCAGACGAGCCCGTGTCGGACTTGGAGCTGGACTTGCTGGACTTCTTATCGGACTTCTTATCCTTCTTTTTGGAATCCTTCTTGGAATCCTTGTCGTCCTTGGTCTTGGTCGTGGTCGACGACACCGGCTTCTGACCCGGAGCAACAGCACCGCCAGCCTGCTGGCCGTTTGTGCCGTTACCGGAGCCAGAACCAGCACCGGCATTACCCGAGCCGCTATTGGAGCCAGAGCCACCGTTACCGCCAGGGTTAACGGCATTCTTGGTCCACTTGGCGTAGAGCGTCATATCGCCCGTCACGACGTCTTTGGCGAAGTCCCACTTCTCGCCTTCGGCAGTGTACCAGCCGAGGAATGTATATCCGTCGCGGGTAGGGGCGGCCGGCTCGGAAACCATCTTATTCTTGGCAACATAACGCGGTGCGACGTACGAACCGCCCTGCGCATCGAACGCAACTCTCCAGGACTCGGCACCCGCTAGCTTAAAGAGACGTCCCGAGTCATTGGCGTAGTACAGGTTGCCCTTCTCATCACAGATGATAGAAGCGGTGCAGTATTCACGATACTTTGCGTCGGGCGTGAATATCATTTGCGCCGCATCGTCGCCCAGTTTATAAGCGTAAACGCCACCGGGCAGAGCGTTGCAGGTGAAGTACACGTACGTGTCGTTACCTTGAACCGAGACGAGCGGGGTACTCTTGGACTCGCCCTTGTCTGCGCGGATGCTCTTTTTAACGCTCATAGTGCTCAGATCGATGACAGAGAGCGTTCCGTAACCCTCGATGTCCATGCCACAGACATACGCCAGGCCGTTGCTCACTGCCGGCGTAGAGGTGGAGATGGCCGCGAAGGCAACGGGCTTGCCCTCGAGGGTCAGCTTGTCCCCGCTGCGACGAATCTTGTAGAGCGTTCCGTTATCGCGGGAGACCGCGAGATACGTGCCGTCGCCGTTCTCGCCAACCTCGACGGCAATGATGCCGGAGCGAACGGGCGTGCCTACGCTTACGCTCGAGAGCTCTTTGCCGTTGGAGCCATCAATGAGGGCAACCTTACCGGACTCGTTACCGATGATGATGTCGTCACCGGAGGCCGCAGCGCCCGCCCAGTAGTAGCCCTCGTTCTCGTTGGTCTCGGACTTCTTTTTGTCTGTTGTCCAGTCCACTTTGCCGGAAGCCAGGTCAACGCACACGAGCGCACCTTCTGAACCGTCGACAACAGTGAAGCCTGCGTAGGCCTTACCGCCGGAGATGGTCACGGACGTGAGAGCTTGGGTATCTTTGATCCCGAGCGAAGGGGTCTTGTATCGACAGGCTATCGAGTACTGCCCATCCTTCTTGTCCAGAACAAAAATGCCGAGCGAGCCGTCCTCAAAAGGAACAACCAGATAGCCGTCTTTATAGGCGGGACGGCAAAAGTAGCCAATGTTCGCACCAATAGAGCAGCTCGCAAGCTCCTTCTTTCCGGTTTCAGAATCTATGAGCACAATGCGGTCGCCCTTAACCGCGCAAATATTACCGTCGATAATGAGCAAGTCCGAAACGCCTTTTGCAACGCCCTTGATATCCGCGGGCTCATCCCACGCAGATTCAGCTGCACCAGACGGAGTCGGCACTTCGGCAACCGAGCCATTGGCTTTGCCGCCGGCAAACGCAGGCCAGGCAGAGTCGAAGTTAGACTTAGGCGCGTTGGGGTCGGTCGTGAGGGCATCGGGGTCAGGCAGCTTGTCGCCAGCCGTATAGACCCAGGCGATAGACTTCGCGTCCTTCAGCTGGACGCTGCCCGCGCCCAAATCGGAAGGCTTGCCATCGATAAAGAGCTTCCAGTAAGCCCCAGTCGTGGAGTCCCAAGCGAGCGTTCGCCCATCAAACGGCGATGTAATTGAGTTGAGGAACCAGCCCCATGCACCCGTACCATAAACCGCAGAGATGCCACTCTGCTTGAAGGCAAGTTCAGTCGCATCAGCCACGGTCGCGGTATCAACCATGGTGTAGTCAGCTGCAGGCGCCCACGTCTGAACATTACCGCCGCTGTCAACACCGATAATCTGCAGGGAAGCCTTTGTCTGCCCAGGCATAGTACCGTCAGAGCCGTAGACCCAGGAAACCTTGTCACCGGCCTTGAGCGTGTAGTTGCCTGCGCCAACATTGGCCTTCTTGCCGTTGACAAAGAACTGCCAGAATTTCCAAGTGGAAGCGTCAACCTTTTCGGTCGAGAGCTTTACGTCCTCATCAAACGGAGAGGTGAGCGAGTTGAGGTACCAGCCGTAGGAGCCCGTCCCGGTGTCGGCGCCAATGCCAGCCTGCTTGAACACCTGCTCAGAGAGCTCAGCCGCGGTCGAGCCCTCCTTCACTTGGATAGTCGTGGGCTGAGCCCAGGTCTGCTGGCTACCGTCCTTAGCCTGGCCAACAACCTCGCAGCTCACGGAGAGCTGGTCGGTGGGCGCCGGGTCGCCGTACTTGGAGTAGCACCAGACGACCGAGTCGCCGGCCTCGAGCACGTAGCCGCCCGCACCAACCGATGCGGCCGTGCCGTTGATGAAGAGCTGCCAGTACGCTCTGGTCTGCGAATCATAGCCAAGCGTTTGACCCGCGTCGATGGGCGAGGTGATGGAATTGAGGTACCAGCCCCAGGTTCCCATGCCGTAATCGGCGGTGAGGCCGTGCTTCTTGAAGAGCGCCTCAGAGAGGTCGGCGGCGGTAGACCCCGTTTTTAACGTATACGGCTCGGCGGCGGTCCAGGTCTGCTGGTTGCCATCGGCATCGATGCCGATAACCGAGCATGTTGCTGTAACCTCAGGAGCGACCTGACCACTCGTTCCAAGCACGGTCACCGTCGCAGAGACGTCCTGGTTGGCGAGCTTTGCGTACGTGGCATTATCCGGATAGCGCTTGGCGTAACGCGCGTACTTCTCACTGGAAAGGCGAGAAGTAATGGTGACCTTGGTGTTGTACTCAGGCTGCGTGACAAGAAGGTTCTCCGCAGAGACGACACCAGTGTCGCTCGACTTGAAGAGGCGCCACTGCTGGCCGCTCATGTCGTCGTAGCCCTCGAGCTCAACCGGGACGATGCCCGAGCCCGCGGCGTCGGTAGTCGCCTTGTCGTAGCTCCACGCGAGCTTACCATCGGCGTCGAGATACGCCTTCTGGAAGGCATGCATATTTGCGGTCACGCCGGCGGCGTCCTGGCCATTCAGAATGGCGGCAGCATAGCCGGCCTTCGCCTTTTCCATAAGAGAAAGCTCGGCATTGAGCTCGCCCTGGTCCTGCGGAGAAATCGCAAAGTCGAGGGTCCTGCTTGCCGTGACTTCGGCGTTGGACTTATCGGTCACCGTAAGGGTGACTTTGGTCTTCGCTGCCTCGGCGCCAGGCAGCGGCTGATAGACCGTACCCTTGTAACCGTTAAACGTGATGTCATCGGTGCTGGCGGAGTACTCGACCTTGTAATACTTGCCATCGACGCCAAGGTTCTTGGGCTGTGGCATTTGCAGGTCGGCAGTCAGGCCATCCTTGTTGGCAACCGTTTTGGTTCCGTAGTACTTGATATTGTCGTAGGTAAAGGCCGCATCGACCTTTGCCTGCAGGTCGGCCTTGTCGGATGCAACCTTATCGGGGTCGCCCTTGACAGTAACGGCATGCGTGGCCCCACCGGTCACCTTGACATCGGAGACGTTCGGCAACACCGAGACTTTGGCGGTCAGCGTGACCTCGCGGTCGCTCGACTTGCGCGCGACCTTGCCCGTATAGTCGTCCCGGCCGTTGCCCGAAACAGACAGGGCATCGGTATCGGAGCTCGTCCACTCGACGGAGAACTTCTTGTTGGCGCCCGCCCTGTAAGGCAGCGTCAGATTCTGGGTAACGCTCTCGGTGGTATCGCCCGTGGCATAGCCGATGGAAAGCTGCTCGGCGGCGTTGTCGAGCAGGTCCTGAAGCTTGCCTTCGTTCCAAGCGATTTCAACAGTTTTAGTCGGCTTGTATTCAACCGACTTGCCATCACGCGAGAGCTCGAACGTAACGCTCGCGCGACGCAGCTGGTCAATGCTGTAGCCGCTAGACGCGCTGGGATCGAGATAGAAGAACGTGACATCGCCGTTAGTCTTATCGTACGTAGAGGAGATGCCGACCTCAGCACCCTCATACGAAGAGCTGAAGCTGGCGGTCTTAGTCTTAACGTCGATATCATCAAAGCCGAGCTGCTTGAGCTGAGCCTTCAACGCGTCGTTGACGTTACCGCCATCAGCACTGTAGGCGACGCTTATCAGCGCGTTTTTATCGCTGAGCTTCTGAACAGCAGCCTCGAGCGAACCGGCCTTGATGACCTTGTTGGCCGAGACGACCTCGACCTTGGAAGAGCCACTCGCAGCAACAGCCTTAAGGTACTTGTTACCGGCCGTATCGGGAACCTGGATCTTGGCACCCGTTACTTCGAGCTTGGTCCAAGCATCATCCGCGGCATCCTTAGAGTCGGCGGCGTACCAAGAAATGTCGGCGTTACCGACAGAGAGTTTGACGCCGTTGGTGGTCGAGCCGTCGACACGCTTGGCGTATACATCAGCGGAGACGCTATCGCCCGCGACAAGGTTGGTCGACTCGCTCTGGAGCGGAGGTGCGGTCACGACGCGCAGCAGGTTGTACTCCCCCGCCGGCAGCACCGTGCCCTCAGAGGTCCACGTAACGGTGTTATCGAGCGCCGAGGCCTCGAGCTTGAGCGACTTGCCCACAAGCGTATCGGTGATGGTCAGAGCGCCGGTGGAGGCGTCAAGGTTATCGGTGACCTTGACCCAATTGGCGTCATCGGCGCCCTTGGTGTACCAGGTGACGGTGAGCTTGGCGTCCTCGGGCAGGGCCGAATCGGACCAGCTCGAAGAGTCGGGGATGCGAACCTTGGGCGTGAGCGTCGTGCCCACATTGAGCGTGGCGCTCGTGGCCTCAGCGGGCTTAACGGACTTGAGCGTGTACTGGCCGGCAAGCGTCACGGGACCCATGGGGTCAACCGAGGTGGTGCTGCCGTAGTACTTCTTCTGTGTGCTCTTAACGGAGTTTTCACTCGTGGCGATCACGCGGATGTACTTGCCCACCATATCGGCCGCAACCGTATAGGTGGCAGAGTCGGCGGCACCGTCGATATTCTTGAACGCGGCGTCGGACGTCGACTTGGCGTCGGCGTACTGCCACTGATAGTGAACGATATCGGTAGATCCAACGTTCGTGTAAGAGTTGCCCTTGGTCGCCTTAGCCGTGAGCACGTTGCCCACATGCACGGCCCCAGTAGAAGAAGCGCCCTCGACCGTAACGCCGTACAGCTCGACCGCGCCGGCCTCTGAAACAGGACCAACGGCAACGTAAGGAGTAGTCTCGCCAGAAGCGCTCGTAGCTTTGGCAACGAGGTATTTGCCAAACAGGTCAGCCGTAACCGTAAAAGTACGACTCGTTGCCCCAGTGATTTTATTGGTGCAAGCGCTAACGGAACTCGAGTCGCCGTAGTACCACTGCCAGGAAACGCGAGGGTCCGCGGAGACGTCCGTTGTACCCGACTTTGCCGTTGCAGAAATCACATCTCCGGCGTAAACCTTACCGCTCTTATCGAGGGTGACGCTCGAAACGCTGACGCTATCGGCGGCGGTGACCAGAGTCGTCCCGCGATTAGCATATGAGTCGCCACCCGCTTTAGGTGTCACCACGCAACGGACAGACTTACCGGCATACTCGGCAAGCTTTAGGGTCTGCTCAGTAGCGCCGAGAATATCGGTGTAATCCGAGTCTTTCCTGCTCTGTTTAGGACCCTCTTGCCACTGATAACTGAGATCGGATGAATCAATTTCGGTCCTAGCCCCATTAACTTTTTGAAAGGCATGGACCAAAATCGTATCCGACGTAGTGTAACCGGCATAAGACTGCTTGCCGGTCGATAGGTTCTCGAACGTTAGAGAGAAAATCGTAAGTGCGTCATCGCTCTGTACCGCGACGGCGCTGCTCCCCGCTGCGCTCTGGACAGCACTCGGCTGCGGTGCGCTCGACTGCTCGGAGGTCGCAACGGTACCGGAAGACGCGGCGGCATCCGTACCGGCAGCATCGGCGTCACCCTCGCCGGCAGCCTGCTCCTCCGCCGACTTCGTCTCCGCAGTCTGCGTCACGGCCTCGGCGATGCCCTCGGCGCCCTCGGCCCAAAGTTGCGCCGGCGTGGTGCCAAAAGCCATGGCAAAAGCCAGGAACGCCACCAGACCGCGCTTGGCTACGCCACGGGCAATCGCTCCATGACGACGCCACGAGGCGCGCTGGCACTCGTCCTCAAACATATCCATTTGTCTCCTACTGTCTGCACTTGGAGCATTGCCCAGCGGCTGCCCCACGTCATCGCGCATATTGCGCTTGAGCACCCCCATCGGGGTCCCCCTTTCCTCCAGAGCCCAACGCGTACCGGCGGCATGCGCCGCGGTCGCGTGCAAGATGGGAGGCGATCCGACTTAACCTTACCGACCCGGGCGCGCCGTCCGATCTGCGACGCGACCATCCCGGGCCAAGAGGAATTACGGTTACTGGTACAGCCGGGGACTTGCACCCCGATTCTCCCAAACGCGCAGGAAAACCGCGCATTCGTGCGTCTCCGCACCACCATCTAGGCCATCGATTATTGCTGTCAGTATGGTATCACGCAAAAGGGCCCCGCACGAAGGCGAAGCCCAAGGTAAAAGCTATGGTTTGCGATAGGAAGAACTGTCATCGGACCTTGCAAGAACAGCCCGTTTCAAAACTATGCCGGATTACGGGGCTGATTCAGCACTTCGCAACCATACCTGTCATTTTTAAAAACCGACGACTCGTCTACCTGCGGTTTTATAAGCACGGATTCCGGCATGATCGAGGTTCGGCACTCCAGCCCCGTAAACCGGCATAGTTTTGTTCGGACCAGCCCACGCCGGCGCGACGCGAGGCAAAATCACCCGTTTCCCCGACCCCGGGAAATCGCTAACGCTTGCCGCCGTGACTGTTGCGCCAGATTTCGCGGCCCAGCATCAGCGCCAGCACCAGCGCGCTCACGTAGCCCATAAAGCCAATGACCGGGATACCGAACACAACCGGCTCGATGCGCGCGTAATACACCACCGACGAACCGATAAACAGACCGGCGATCACAATTGCCATCGACATGCGGTCGATAATTCCGCCCAGCTGTCGCAGCGCCTTATCGCTGCTCATGATCTGCGTGTTCACCTTAAGCTGGCCGCGCGTGAGCATGCGCGACGCCAAGCCCAGATACTCGGCCGCCTCGAGCGAGCCTTTTGCCGCGCGATAGCTGCTCGCGGCAAGATCACGCCCCATTTCGCGGACGCGCGCATAGGTACTCTTCTCGTTTTTTATGTGCGTCTGGATGATCTGGATCATGTTGACGTTGGGCATGTACTCGGTCAGCAGGCCCTCGAGTGTCACCATACCGCGGGCGAACATCGTCACCACGCTCGGCAGCTCAACGTCGTTTTTGCGCGCCAGATTGAGCAGCGAGGTCAAAAACTCGCCGATATCAAGGCCCTTAAGATCGAGCCCCGCAAAGTCGGCGACGATAAAGTCCAAGTCGGACAAAAAGGCCGAATGGTCGAGCTCGGCAGAATCGCCGCGCGTCACGGCAAAGCGCATGAGCGAGTCCTTGAGCTTGGGCACGTCGCCCTCGGCCACGGCGAAAATCATGTCCTTGACGATACCGCGGTCGTGGCTCGACATACGCCCGACCATACCCAGGTCAATAAAGTAAACGATGCCATCTTTGAGGATGATGTTTCCCGCATGCGGGTCGGCATGGAAAAAGCCGTCGTCGAGCACCTGCGTCGAGTAGTCCTCGACAATCGCCGAGCCAATCTTTTCCAGGTCATAGCCCTCGGCCACCAGGCGCTCGGGATCGGCGATGGAGATGCCGTCGATGTAGTCCATAACCACGACGTGTTCGGTGCAAAGTTCCAAATAGGATTTGGGACACGAAACGCCGTGCACGCTTTTGTGGAAGTCATAGAAATCGTTGAGGTTTTTGGCCTCGGCCAAAAAGTTGGTCTCCTCGCGAAACGAGGTCCATAGCTCTTCGACCACGCCATGCAGGTCCACAAACTGGTCGGTGTTGACGAACTTGGAAACGATGCGCACCACCGAACGGATGATGTCGATGTCCTGCGCCATGACCTGCTGCGCGCCGGGGCGTTGTACCTTAACGGCCACGTCCTCGCCGGTCACCAGGCGGGCGCGGTGCACCTGCGCGAGCGACGCGCTACCGAGCGGGTTGGGGTCAATCGCGTCGAACATCTGCCCCAGGCGCTGGCCGTATTCCTCTTCCAGGCAGCGGAGCACCACCTCATACGGCACCGGCTCTACGTCGGAGCGCAGGCGGCGCAGCTCGTCGCAAAACCGCTGCGGCAAGATCTCGGAGCGGTTGGCCAGAATCTGCCCCATCTTGACGAACATGGGACCGAGCTCTTCGAGCAGACGACGCAGGCGCACCGGCGTGAGGTTATCCCATACGCGGTACTTTTTGATCAGGCGAACGATCTGTCCAATGCGCTCGCGGCGGCCCGCCGGTGTGAGCTGATACTCCTCGTCCGGCGCCATCGCGTCGGGCTCCTCGGGGACCATATCGACAGCGCGCGGCTTCTTGCGAGCGCCCGAGACAGCGGCCTCGACCTCATCGACAACCGCCGTCTCGTCACCCAAGAGATCTAGATTGTTGTAATCGGTGGTGGAATCTGCCATCTGCGCTGCTACTCGGCCTCTTCGGCGTCCCCTGCGTCGTCGGGCTCAACAGACTCGACGGGCACCGAGGTCACATTATCCTCGACCGAATCGACGATGTCGCGCACATGGGCCAAAAAGGCCGTGCGCTCGGGGGCGGTCATAACGCGGACGCGGGCCAGGATGAGCTCGTCGAGCACGCGCTGTGCCGCAGTCTCGCCCTGCATGCCCAGGCGCTCGGTCAGGTCGGAGATGGTGCCGCCGGCCTGCTCGAACATGTCAGACACGCTGCGAGCGATATCGGGGGTGCCGGCGTCCTTGCGCACCTGCTCGCCCTTGGAATTGAGGTCGTCGAGGACCTTCTTGCCGCCCTCGACGGCAACGGCAGCGGCGCCGAAGCCCACGTTGATGGCACCGTTAACAAGCTGATCGAATTTCATAACCATGGTTGGCTCCAATCGTGAACAACTGCAATGGCCTTCTTGTACCCAAGATTGGGCGAACGACACAAAATCGTTTTACCGCCAAGATAGAAATCGAGCGGGGCAAAGCCTTTGACGGCGTTTGTCCCGCTCGCTCGCTGCAAGGTTGTCTTTACCTTACGTTATCGTTCATCGCGAAGGAGTTCTTCATGGCACAGCTCGTGGTGTAGAGCACCTTGCCCAACAGAGCATCGGTCTCCACGCGTACGAGCTCGGCAAAGGCCTCGTTGGCGCGAGCGAGCTCGGCAGGCACCTCGGCCTCGGGCAGCGCGGCTACGACAGCGTCAACGTCGTGAATCTGCTTGTGGCCCATGCCGCCGATCTTCTCCTGATAATCCTCGACCGCGCGACCGCACTCGTGGAAGCGGACATCGGCCAAGGCACCAATCAGGCGATTTGCCCAATAGAAATTCTCGGACGTCACGAGAGCCTGCGTGTCGGCATAGTACTCGGGCATGGTCTCGACATTGGCGTACAGCGGTACGAGCGCGTTAAACGAGTTAGAGCCAAACGCCATCCACTGTACGGCGCGATATGCCGGCTGCGCATAGGGGCGCAGCTGCAGCACGGCGAGCTGGCTGTTGCGGTTGATGCCGATGGGACGATAGGCGCCGCGCGTGGCGGGCGTGCCCTTGCTGCCGTAGCAGTCGTACTCCGTGCCCTGGTAGTGGCTCGAAAGCACGTACTTGATGTCCTCGATGGTCACTTTGCGCTCGGGCACGCGGCTCCAGGGGATGTCATCGCTCTCGGGCGTGTAGTCGGCCTCGGGACCGTCCCACACATCGCTGGGATTGAGGCAGCGCTGCATGTACCAGGCGCGCGGCGTGTTATAGACGTGGTCGCTGTCGCTGTGCGAGCCAAAGGCCTCGCGCGGGTTAAAGACCGCAGCGGGACCGTCGCCCTCGACGCCAAGCGTCAGGTCCAGATGCCACTCGGCCATCCAAGAGCGCAGGTCGGCGGAGCACATATGATCTGCCTGGGCGCCCTCGGCGTCGTCCAGGTCGAAGCTGTCGATACCCAGCTGGTTGGGCATGGTCACATAGGCGTCGTCGGGCACGCGCTTGGCGATCCAGTGGTGGCCGCCGATGGTCTCGAGCCACCAGATCTCGTCAACGTCACTCAAGGCGATGCCATTGTTCTCGTAGGTGCCGTAGCGCTCGAGTAGCTCGCCCAGAATGCGCACGCCATCGCGGGCGGACTTGGCGTACGGCAGCACCAGGGTCACCATATCCTCCTCGCCCAGACCGCCGGGTTGCGCCGGCACATAGCCGTCCTCGCCCTCGTTGCCCTTGGCGGGCACGTAGTCCACGAGTGGATCGGCGCCGCGGACGCGCTCGTTGGTGGTGAGCGTCTCGGTCGCGGACATGCCAACGCTGAGCTCGTTGAAACCGGCCTCGGCCCAAATGCCATGACCCGGGACAACGTCGGGGACGCTTGTGTAGCGCATGGGATTGTCGGGCAGCTCAACGGTCAGGTGGCTCAGGACGCTCGTGTAGACACGCGGCTGCTCGTCGGGATGCACCACGCGCATGCGCTTGGGCTCAAACACCCCGTTGGACGAGTCCTCGTTGCGGGCGACCAGCGTCGACCCGTCGTAGCTCGCGTTCTTACCAACCAAAATCGTTGTGCACGGCATGCGCATCCTCCTTGAGCGAAGAAATTAAATGGCAACAGTGTATCGCTTCGGCGCAAAAAGGGCGAAACTACGGCACCTCAGGACCCCCCCCCTCGGAACCCCTGTGGTCAAAAAATGCCAAATATGAGTACTGTCACCAATTTAGTAGCAGCAAATTTCCTTGTAATGAATGTTTAAAATCCCCATTTGTCCAAAAGCAAGACAACGTTATTCCCCATAGGTTCAATAAAATGAGCTTCCTAACGATAATGGATATCATTAGGAAGCTTAAATGTCATAAAACATATGTGACTATCTTGGCAACAGTACTCATATTTGGCGTTTTTTGACCACATGGTATTTGGCTAACCCCTCAAACAGCCCAAAACGCCTATTTCGATGCACGCTCCGCCGCCTCGATCACGTGCTTGGCGAGAATCGCGGTAGTCACAGCCCCCACACCGCCCGGCACGGGTGTGATGGCACCAACGATCGGTTCCGCAGCATCAAAATCGACATCGCCAACCAGCTTGCAAGCGGCCTCGTCCCAGTTAATGCCAACATCAATGACTGTCTGGCCCTCGCGAACCGCATCCGCGCCAATCGTGCGCGCGCGTCCAACCGCGGCAACAACAATGTCGGCAGAACGGCACTCGGCAGCCAAGTCGCGCGTATGTGTATGGCATGTCGTCACCGTGGCATTGCGAGCCGTAAGCATGGCGGCAACGGGACGGCCAATCACCAGCGACCGACCGACGACCGCGACCTTGACCCCATCCAGTTCCACGCCATAATGGTCCAGCAACGCCAACACGGCCTCGGCCGTGCAGGGAGCAAAGCCCTCGCCTCGCCCCGAAAGCGTGCTAAGCAGCGAGGCCGGCGTCATGGAGTCAACATCCTTGGCGGGATCGAATGCCGCGGCAACCGCATCCTCGTCAAGCCCAGCGGGCAGCGGACGAAACATCAGGCAGCCATGAACAGCGGGATCAGCATTAATGTCCTCAATAGCCGCCAGCAGCTCATCCTGCGAAACATCGGCGGAAAGCAAAACGCGGCGAGCCTCGATGCCAACCTTCTCGCAGCGCTTGAGGGCGCCACGCTCGTAGGATAGATCGTCCTCGCGCTCGCCCACACGAACGATGGCCAGCGTCGGCACGATGCCCCGTTCGCGCAGGGCGGCGCAGCGAGCAGCGAGTTCCTCAGTCAAAGCACGGGCAACAGGGGCCCCTTTGAGCAGCTCGGCCATGGCTATCCCCTCTTCCTGGCGGCGTCGGCGGCGCGGCGCGCCAGCGCATCGGCGCGCGGCAGCCACGTATCCAGCAGCTCATCACACGCCGCCTCGAGCTCCTCGGCGCGCGCCCGGTCTTTCATAGACGTGGTGTTGGCGAAGAGCGTCAGGCTTGCGCCCTGCATGGCGGCGCGGCAGAATACGGCGCCGCACGCCACATCGGAGAGCAACTGGCGCGAGCCCTTATCGGCCATGTCCTCGAGCAGCGCCAGCGCGCGAGCGCAGGCATCCATGATCCGATACGGCGGCATGGCGGCCACGTGCAACGCGTCCTGAATCACCGCAGGTCGAGCCGGGTTCTCGCGCGGAATAGCGTACGCAGCGGACACCTGTCCGTACGCACGAACGTCCTCGGCGACCAGACCCACAAGTTCCTGTGCCAACTCGTCTGCCTGGGCAAATGCGCGCGTCAGATCGTCTGCGCGATCGGCAAGCGCGGGATTGGTCGCCCCATAGCGAGCGACCATTCCGCAAAGCGAGGCTCCCAGCGCGCCCACAAAGGCGCTCGCGCTACCGCCGCCGGGAACCGGCTCGCGCGCGGCAAGCGCCTGGGCAAACTCGCGACAGGTTTTGTCCATCATCTCTTGGCTCATGTGCATGCACCCTCAATGCTTGCCAAGCTAATCGGACAGTCGGCGCCGCCCGAACGCATCGTGTATTTCGTGGTGCCTAGTCTAGCCCATAAGAGCATTCGCGTCAGTGCGCCCAGTTATCGCACTTTTCTATGGCGGGCGATAGGCGCAACATCGCTGCGCCTATCGCCAAGCGATCAATCCCGACCCCCTGTCAAGGTCAGTCTTGCGCCCAGCCCATTGGGCCATAGACACGCCAAGTGCCATCGCGCAAACCACGCCGGCAAAACAAATGCATCTTTGTTGCGCAATCCGATGCAACAAAGACGCAGGAATGCGGAATAAATATGCAAGAAGCGCGAGAAAGATTGGCGTACCGATAAAGGCGCGAAATAGGGGTTTAGTAAAATGTCAGAAGCTCTATAATATTAATGCTGATTTAAATTCTATTAGAGTCGAAGGAGTCTCAGCATGAAGTCGTTTTTGAAAACGGCCTCTCGTGCGGTCGCGGCGCTGTTTGCCGTTGCGCTCGTCACGATGGGAGTTGCATCGCCTGCTTTTGCAGACGACGTTACCGGCACGGTTACCGGCACGGCCACCAGCACGATTACCAATAAAAACTCCGGTAAAACCTACACCGACCTTGCCACCGCCACCGCCGAGGCAAAGAGCGGTGAAACCATCCTGCTCGGCGAGGGCAACTACACCCTTTACAAGGTGAACTCCGAGGGTCACACCAAGAGCAAGAATCTTACCTTTGAGGGTCTGGGTACGGACAAGACCGCATGGAACATCGGTGCGCTCGTGCCCGATCCTGCAAACTATGGTACCGAGTACAACGGCGACTATTCCTTTGACGGCGCCGGCACCGTTACGTTCAAGAACATGACGATGCGCTCCGGCTCTGCTGACTATCTTGGCTTCATTCGTGCCAACAACACCGTTGTTGACGGCTGTGTAATCAACGGCAAAACGTTCTACTGGGGCTATGAGACCGCTGTGTTCAGGAACACGACGTTCAACGCTCCTGGTGGAGACTATTCCCTGTGGACCTACAGCTCCCCGACCATGACGTTCAACGACTGCACCTTCAATTGCGCCGGCAAGGCAATCAACGTCTACACCGATTACAGCGCGGGCAAGCATGACATTACCGTTAACGTGAACAGCTGCACGTTCAATTCGACTGCAACCGCCAAGACTGCCCTTAACATCAACGATAAGAATATGGGTGGTTTCAAGTACAAGGTCAACATCGCGGGCAATACGACTGCTAAGGGCCTCAGTACCGATTCCTACACCTGCTCCAAGGTGTTTGGGTTTGGTGGTCTCATTGGTGCTTTGAGGGGTCAGAACTCCGGCCGTACCGACGTCAACATTGACGGCGAGCTCGTGTGGACCGCTGGCAAGATGCAGACTCACTCCTACACCGACGGCGAGCATGACAACGCCTTTGATGTCGCCTACACCGAGTGGGCCTCTGACAATGCCGGTACTTGGACTCGCACGGGAACCCCTAAGTGCAAGTACTGCGGCTTCACCAAGCCTGAGTTCGAGGAGAAAGCCTACGATCTCTCCTACGACCTGAACGGTTCCGAGGATGAGCAGACTGCCAAATTCGCAGCCGTTACGTGCGTCACCGAAGCCGAGGTTACGGCCGAGCAGCCGGTGCGCAAGGGCTACTCCTTCGTGGGCTGGAACACCGCAAAGGACGGCTCCGGCACAAGCTATGCCGCGGGCGATAAGGTTGAGCTTTCCGCTCCCGTGACGCTGTTCGCCCAGTGGAAGAAGGACGAGCCCGCGCCCAAGCCTTCCGACAACAAGCCTTCCAACAACAAGCCTGCCGGCAAGCCTGCAAATAAGACCAAGGCAAACAAGCAGGATCTGCCCAACACGGGTGACGCCTCCGCCAACATCGTCGCTGCTATGGGCATCATGGCAATCGCCTGCTTTGTCGCCAGCGCTGTCGTGTCTAAGATTCGCAAGTAATTTCAACTTCGAAACACGCCGCAGCAACTTGTTGCAACGCAAAGGGGTCCGCACCGCAAAAGGTGCGGACCCCTTTTTGCACAAAAAGCTGTGGCGAGGCACCCACGATGACTACCCAGATGCGTCCATTGCCAAGATTCGCAGCCCCCCGGCTACGCTCCGCCCCACCGCACCAAACATGGGACACATGGCCCACCCGAACGAGCCGTCCACGCGTACAGTAAAGGCAGGTAATCCATGGGCGGTTACAGATCAGGAGCTCTACCTATCGGCGTTTCCGATTGCCGGCTATAGGTACGGATGCCTAGTCCACCTGAAACGTCGGCAGCAGCTTATCAATAATCTTCGACCCCATATCACGATTTGCGGTCGAGTATTCCAGAGACGCCGTGGCGACCGTCGAGTCCGTGACAATCGTCTTTGTGTACGTAATCGTGTCGCCCTCGCGCCACGAAACCACGTACCAGTTGTCGCCCTCCGCGGTATAGAGGTCGGCCTTGCCCGAGGTGTCCTCATCGACAAACATCTCGTGTGCAGTTTCGTCGTTAACGTTGACGTAGCCAGACAGGCCGATCACAAAACCCGTCTCCGGATCCTCATATCTTGTGCTGCTGCCGCTGGGAGTATCTTCCATCTCAAAGCGATTGGGAATCGACATGCTATAAGGATGCATGTCGTTCGTGTACGTATGCACGTCGGTCAGGTAATCGTCCGAATCGCCCGAACCGTAGTATGCCGACTCGTCCTCGGGAACGGCCTCGTCATCGGACGCCGAGGATTCCTTGGACTTGGACTTGTCGCTCTTTTTCTTGGCAGAAGAATCTTTCTCGTCCGAAGACCCGGCATCGATCACCGAGATTTGCGTGTCAGAGCTCTTGGACCCGTTAAGCATCGTGAACGCAAACACTGTGCCGCCACCGATGAGGACCACAGCGGCACACGCCACAGCGATAATGATCGGCGCCTTGCTCTTAGACTTTTGAGGCGCAGGCGCGACCGGCGGCATCGATTGGGTTAAGTCCGGGGCAGGGGAAGAATCAGCGCCCGAAGACGTCGGTACGGAACCGCCCGTAAGCGAAGCCCCACAGTGTGTACAAAACGTCGATCCATCGGGAACTTGCTGTCCGCATGTTTTACAGAGCATCATACGACCTTTCGTGGTTTATCTTTTGTCACAGCCAAGTCTAAAACCTTAAGCCGGTATCGCTGTTGCGCAACATGAAAAAGCCGATGCCGAGCCGTGCCGTCCCATGCGCCCAGTGCCCCAAACATGGGACACATAGCCCACCTTTCGAGACTCCCGGGCAGCACAGGCTGGGACATACAAGACTCCACCCGTGTTCGCGCACGCACTCCGTTAAAAGCGAGAGCACCTCACCCCAGGGAGAGCCGGGCAGCACCGCCCCCCCTGCGCCCAGACATATTGCCACTTAACGGCGCAAATCCGGCCCTCAGAATGGGACACATGGCCCACCCTAGCGAGCCGTCCACGCGTACAGTAAAGGCAGGTAATCCATGGGCGGTTACAGATCGAGGAGGACACGACCATGAAAAAGAAGGCCTTTGCGATTCTCACCCTCTGCATCAGTCTCTTTGCCGCAGTTGCCTTGGTGGGTTGCGGCGGCAGCGGCGGCGCTACCGGCAGCGGCGGTGGCGGTGGAGCGGAAAAGCCAGCCGTGGATATGAGGACCGACTTCATTTGGTTTAAAGTCGAGGTGCCCGAGGGCGTCGAAATCACGGACGTCGCAGGCGATACCGCCGACAGGGCCCAGTTTAAGTTCACCGAGAGCGAGCATGCCAGCGACCGCTTCATCCCCGTCTTCGATCCTGACAAGAACGCCGATGAGCTGTTCGACTACGAGGCAAAATGGAAGGCCAACTCCGGATGGACCGAGAGCGATCCCGTTAAGTACAACGGCAAGACCTGGCGCAGCGCCTACTTTACGCACTCGGGCGGCGTGACGACCGAGTACTTCACCGACGTTGACGGCGGCAGCGTGTATGTGCGCATCGACAATGTCGAGGAGCACAAGGACGCCGTCGAGACCATGATGAAGTCCCTGGAGTTTGCCGACGACATCGCCAAGGCAAAGACCGAGGCCATGGATGTTAAGCTCGACGATATCGAGATTAAGCGCTAAAGCTCCAACGGCATGCAGCAGCGCCGTTTTAGCTCAGCCGGGATGCAAGGTGTGACTCCTTGCATCCCGGTTTTTTGTGTTCGAAAGCGTCCGGTCACATCACCATATTGAGCACGTTGACGAATTCCTGCGCCTGGGAGCGGCTGCTCAGGCTAAAGACACAGGCGGTCAACAGCCTGTTGCGTAGGAAAACATCGCGGCCCTTGATCTTGTTGACTCCCGTGATGTCCTTAAGGTAGACAATCCCAGTGTGCTTGCCGCCAAAAGTGCCCTTCTTGAGCACCTCGATACGGTTAGGGTAGATCTTGACGTCTTTAAGCCTGCCCGAACCCTTGTCCTGGAACAGCAAGGTGTCGTTGTCCACATGCGCCACCCCCAATGAGGTTCGTTAAAACTGCCTCTATAGCCACTTTTTAGTCACCGCAAACCCTTTTCGCGGTCGCGCGCAGAACACCAAATCGTGTCCGCGCGAGGCTTTAAACTAATGACAATAAAGATGTTCGATGCGCTTGATGGGCTCTTAGGATGTTCCTCAAATCGCCGGCATCGGAGGAGGTCTTACATGGTTTACGTATGGGAATTCGAGTTCTTTGATTCGGACGGTATGGTCGATGCCGTGCCATGCGGCTCGCTGGGCGGAGGAGGAACGTTTGGCTCCGATCTAAACGACGCTGTCGAAAGCGCCGCCGATTTTCTCGCATGCATGGTCGACGATCACCTTATGGGCGGCGTCGACCTGCCTGCGCCGGACTTTGGCCACGAGCCGCAGCACGGTGGCAAGATTATCGCCGTGGCCGTCAGCCGCGAGCTCGGCGACATCCCCGCCGTCACCGCAGCGGATGCCGCGCGTATGCTCGGTGTTAGCTCAGCACGGGTATCGCAACTGATAAATGCAGGAATGTTGGATTCATGGAAGGACGGCACCAAGCGCATGGTGTCCAAAGCTTCCATCGAGGCACGACTCGCCGACGCACCAAAGGCAGGGCGCCCAAAAGAGGTCCCTATTGCCGTATAAAGCAATAGCGTTGCGGGTTTTTCATTTATCAGATTAGCTGACAAGCTCTCCCAATACGGAACGCGCTGCGCTCCGTATTGAGCTGGACACATTGCCGCAGATTGTCGCACATCCTCAATCCAAAGTACAAGAGGTGTTTCCCATGACAGACAGACCGAAAACAACGCTGCGCGACTGCATCTATGGACTTGCCGTCGGCGACGCGCTGGGCGTTCCCTACGAGTTTATGCCTCGCGGCACGTTCGAATGCACAGACATGATCGGCTACGGCACGCACGGGCAGCCCGCTGGCACCTGGAGCGACGACACATCTATGACGCTTGCTACCTGTGACTCGATTAGGGAGCTCGGGCATATCGACGCCTCAGACATGCGCGACAAGTTCGTAAGCTGGATTGCCCGTGGCGAGTATACGATCGACGGCGTTTTCGATTACGGCGGCACGACCGCCCGCGCCTTGCACACCGGCAAAGGAGGCTCCGGCGAGCGCGACAACGGCAACGGTTCGCTCATGCGCATCGCGCCCCTGGCGTTCACCGATGCGACGGACAACGAGATCCGCGAGGTCTCCGCGATTACGCACGCCCACAGAACGTCGACTGACGCATGTGTCACGTTCATCGAGCTGTTGAGGTCCGCGATGGACGGCGTGCTCCCCGAATGGGCACTCTGTCTGAAAGACGTACCCGAGCACGAAATCAGATCAGGCGGCTTCGTGCGCGACACGCTTAAGGCCGCTACCTGGTGCTTCGTCAACACTAACAGCTACGAAGATTGCGTGCTTGCCACCGTCAACCTAGGCGACGACACCGACACCACCGCAGCCGTCGCAGGTGCGCTCGCCGGCACGGCATACGGCATGGACGCCATCCCGCAGGAATGGATCGACACCCTGCGCGGCAAGGAGCTGATTGAGAGCTGCTTGTTTTAGATCGCGGCGGCAACAGAAACAAGCCAGGAGGCATCATGGAGAGGAAGACTGCGCACATAGATGAGTTCCAAGTGGACGAGCACGAGATTCCGCTACTCCCAGCAGGGCTGAAGGAGGAAGGAGACCTCTATGTCCTCCCCGACGGGCGTTATCTTCCCTGCGGAGTCTACAAGACCGCGGACGGCGACTTGCTCCTTTATGAGCCATCCGAACTTAGTTTCTTCGGGCAGATGACTACCCAATTCAAAGAGCGCTAAAGGCTTGATTGCCCGTTAGATCGACACTGTTCCAAACCATGAGATGGGCAGGATGTCTCTCACCGCGGCCTGTGAGGTAAAATCTTGACTGCCGCGGAATCCGCCTGCGGGCAACGCTCCGATCTCCGATTGGGGTGAAGCCTATGAACTTGTTTCTTGAAATCCTGCGCCTCTCGATGTATGTGACCGGCATTGCCCGGAACCTCTACTCGATCTGGCGGGAATATAAGCAGTAACGGATAGCGAAGGGAGTCATAGAAAAGGGTCGGTTGCAGCCGACCCTTTAAGACGATAGCACCTGCGTTGCCCGCGCTTCCGAAGTTGACCGACTGAGGAGCGGGTTCCGCGGCACAACCTGATTTTACCCAGTGTGGCGGGTCTTTTGCAGCCGCTCCACTGTTTATTTACATCTGGCACCCTCAAACAATCAGAGGGCAGCCCGCGCTCCTGTGAGCTGCCCCATACCCCTGGCTTTCAGGTTACGGCGCCAACCGGTACTACTCCCTACTTACCAAAGATCGCGGCGAGCAAGCCCTTGCGTTTGGGCTTCTCCTCCCGGTAGGAACCCTCGGCCGCCGCTGCCACTTGACGCGGTTGCTCGCCGCCTCCACGACGCACGATCAGGTATAGGAAGGGCGATTTAACGTATTTGACCTCGATGGGCGTGGCATGCACGGT
>OHAP01000881.1_pt1 | contig 20947 bp, 16 predicted proteins | sample 1577171 | NCBI WGS metagenome assembly OHAP01 (sample SAMEA3541489, study PRJEB24748) | human gut metagenome | biome: human gut; feature: human-associated habitat; material: faeces | place: China | collected 2012 | reverse complement strand
AAGCCATTTCCGAACAAGTGAAACAAGAGATTGCAGCCGAAGTAGCCGAAATTGTTGCTCGTGGCGGCAAACGCCCGCATCTGGCAGCAATCCTTGTAGGACATGATGGTGGCAGCGAAACGTATGTAGCCGCCAAAGTAAAAGCCTGCGAAGTATGTGGATTCAAATCCTCCCTCATCCGTTACGAAAGTGACGTGACCGAAGAAGAACTACTCGCCAAAGTACGCGAACTGAATAATGACGACGACGTAGACGGATTTATCGTACAGCTCCCGTTACCCAAACATATCTCCGAACAGAAAGTCATCGAAACGATCGACTATCGTAAAGATGTAGACGGATTCCACCCTATCAACGTGGGACGCATGTCTATCGGACTTCCCTGCTATGTATCCGCCACCCCGAACGGTATTCTTGAACTGCTGAAACGCTATGAGATAGAGACGTCGGGAAAGAAATGTGTTGTACTCGGCCGCAGCAATATTGTCGGCAAACCGATGGCTTCACTGATGATGCAGAAAGCGTACCCGGGAGATGCAACTGTTACTGTATGCCACAGCCGCAGCAAAGACCTAGTAAAAGAATGTCAGGAAGCAGATATTATTATCGCTGCTTTGGGCCAACCCAACTTCGTGAAAGAAGAAATGGTAAAAGAAGGTGCAGTGGTAATCGACGTAGGTACTACCCGTGTTCCGGATGCCAGCAAAAAATCCGGTTTCAAACTGACAGGCGATGTGAAGTTTGATGAGGTAGCGCCGAAGTGCTCATTCATCACTCCCGTACCGGGCGGCGTGGGTCCAATGACGATTGTATCACTGATGAAAAATACACTTTTAGCCGGTAAAAAAGCTATTTATAAGTAGAATATTGAAGGACAGTGAAATGTATTTCACTGTCCTTTTCCTTCCCTTAATCTGACAGTTATGAAAACAATTACGACTCTCCCTCTCTTATTATGTCCGTTTCCTGCCTAAGTAACAATCATTCTCGAAAAGACATTATAATCCTCTTGAACGTATGAAAGAACTATTAGTATCCCTTCTCCTGGTTACACAATTCTCTTGTATCAGCAAAGCGCAAGAAAATGATACTACCACACAGATACTGACAACTGACAGTCTGCAAACAGACACCCTTTCGCTTCTTTTTGCAGGTGACCTCATGCAGCATCAAGGACAAATTAACGCTGCACGTACTGCGACAGGAGGCTACGATTATTCCAGCTATTTTGAATATGTCAAAGACGAAATCCAAAGTGCTGACTTTGCCATAGCTAATCTGGAAGTTACTCTCGGAGGAAAACCGTACAAAGGCTATCCCGCTTTCAGCGCTCCCGATGAATATCTGACCGCTATTCATAATGCCGGATTCAATGTACTGATAACCGCCAATAACCATAGTCTCGACCGTGGCAGAAAAGGCTTGGAACGCACCATACAATTAATAGACTCCTTAAAAATTCCACACGCCGGAACGTACCTCAACGCTGAAGAGCGTGAAAATAAATACCCTCTTTTATTAGAAAAAAAAGGCTTCCGCATTGCCATACTCAACTATACATACGGAACAAACGGAATCCCTGTCACTCCGCCCAATATCGTCAATTATATTGATACGACCATTATATCCAAAGATATCGAAGCAAGTAAAACACTGAATCCCGATGCGATTATTGCTTGTATGCATTGGGGGATCGAATACCAGTCACTCCCCGACAAAGAACAGAAGTTTCTGACCTATTGGCTGCTTCAAAAAGGAGTAAATCACATAATCGGTTGTCATCCGCATGTTGTGCAACCTATCGAAGTTCGCGAAGACAGTCTGACAAACGAGAAGCATCTGGTAGTATATTCATTGGGAAATTATATTTCCAATATGTCCGCCCGTCGCACGGATGGCGGCTTGATGGTCAAAATGGAATTAGTAAAAGATAGTACCACCCGACTCAACCATTGCGAATATAGCTTGGTATGGACAGCCCGTCCCGTTCAATCGAAAAAAAAGAATCATCAATTACTACCGATTAATTTCCCTACTGACTCCATTTCCGTAAATGCACGTAACTCTCTGAGAATCTTCGCAAATGATGCGCGAGCCCTCTTCAACAAGCATAATCGGGGAATAAAAGAATATCTTTTTTATAAAAAAAAGTAGCAGAATCTTTTGGAGATTTAAAGATAATATCTATCTTTGCACCGCGTTAGAGAAACGCAGACATGGTGGATGTAGTTCAGTTGGTTAGAGCGTCAGATTGTGGTTCTGAATGTCGCCGGTTCGAGTCCGGTCTTCCACCCCCAAAAGAAAGACTAAAAGACAAGTCCTGTAAAGCGAAAGATTTACAGGACTTATTTTTTATTAATACAATCGCTTTATGGAAAACAACAAAAAACTGACTCGTTCCAGAAAGGAACGAATGATAGCCGGAGTATGCGGAGGTTTAGCCGAATACTTTGGATGGGACCCTACTTTAGTAAGAATAGTCTATGCACTAGCCACTATCTTCACTGCTTTTGCAGGAATCATTATTTACCTTATTCTATGGATCATTATGCCGGAAGAAAGATATAGCGACGGATACGGTGACAGAATGAATCAACGTTTACATTAGTATTGCTTTCATATCCATCCGGAGCATTTACGTTAAAGATCCGGATGGAAATCTTATAGAGGTCAGTACATTAATATAATTCAAGTCCGAACTCATCTTTCAGTTGCATCAGCGCCTGATTCTTCTGTGCCATCATCTGGAACTTCTCGACACGACCAACCGCCCGAACAGTTTCTGCAGGTTCACTTACCCGCACTGTCATCGCCACTTTGCTGTTCTTCAATCTTCCACGAAGATAAGTCTGTAATTCCGGAATCAAAGCTGTAAAATCTTTAGCAGCAATCTCATTATCGACCACTACTTCAAAAGTAGTCGAATTATTCAACAATACCGGACGTATCACTTGCATACGCTTTGCAATGGCCACCTGTTCTTTGGGTAACTGTCCCGCATATTCCTGCCAGTAATAATTCAAATCTCTGTCATTGAAAATAAAGTCTTCTTCCGGCTGTGTTTGCACCTGAGCAACATTGGTTTTGGCTGTATTCTGAGCAGCCTGATCACGTTGCGGATTTTTGATAGATACTCCCAAACTAGACATCTTCATCACAGGAATCTTCCGTTCCTCTTTGGAAATCGAAGAGATTCCAACACTCTGTGACGGCGCGGAAGCAGTATTTGCCGGAGCAGCAGCCCCCGAAGCAACAGATACCTGCGGTTGACGCACAGCAGTATTAGCGGCAGACGGCGCAATAGCCGGAGACGGAGCAGTATGAACAGTAGTCTGTTGAGCAGACGGTGCAGAAGCGACCTGCGGCTGCTGAGCTGCGGCAGGTTGGGTGAATACGGGTTTTATGGTCTGCTTAGGGCCACGCCCACCACTTACGTCATCCCCCTCGGTGGTAAGCTGGGCAACCTGTATCAAGGTCAGTTCCACCAGTAAGCGCTTGTTCTTGCTGGCACGGTAATTCAAATCACAATCATTGCAAAGCTTCATCGCACGGTAAAGAAACTGCAACGGGCATTTCTGCGCCTGTTCCTGATAACGCTGACGTATGCTCGCCCCTACTTCCAGTAATGGCAAGGTAGCTGCATCCTTACTGACCAGCAAATCCCGGCAATGAGAAGATAATCCGGTGATGAAGTGACTACCGTCAAATCCCTTATTCAGCACATCATTGAAAAGCAACAAGGCATCACTTACCCTGTTTTCTAAAAAACAATCCGTCAGACGGAAATAATATTCGTAATCGAGAACGTTCAAGTTCTCAATAACACTCTTATAAGTAATATTCCCTCCCGTAAAACTCACTACCTGATCGAAGATAGACAATGCGTCACGCATACCTCCATCCGCTTTCATTGCAATGACATTCAGCGCTTCGGGTTCTGCCGTAATATTTTCTTTTGCAGCAACGTACGACAAATGATTCACCGTATCTTCGACACTGATCCGGTTAAAATCATAAATCTGGCAACGGGAAAGGATAGTCGGAAGAATCTTATGCTTCTCCGTCGTAGCCAGAATAAAGATAGCGTGGCGGGGAGGTTCTTCCAATGTTTTCAGGAATGCGTTGAAAGCGGAAGCCGAGAGCATGTGCACCTCATCGATAATATATACCTTATATTTACCGATCTGTGGCGGGATGCGCACCTGTTCCACCAATTGACGGATATCATCCACCGAATTGTTGGAAGCGGCATCAAGTTCATGGATATTATACGACCGCTGTTCGTTGAAAGCCACACACGATTCGCATTCGTTACAGGCTTCACCATCGGCAGTAGGCGTCATACAGTTGATGGTTTTGGCGAAGATACGTGCACAAGTAGTCTTTCCCACCCCGCGCGGTCCGCAAAACAAATAAGCATGAGCCAATTTCTGGGTAGCGATTGCATTCTTTAATGTAGTAGTCAGCGCTCGTTGTCCCACCACCGATTCGAATGTGGACGGACGGTACTTACGAGCTGATACAATATAGTTCTCCATATCCGGGATTCTCTCTGTTTTTTTTGATTTTTCGCTTTCAGTGCAAATGTACACAAAAAAGTGATAAGTAATAAAGGATAGAGAAAGAAGTTTTGAACCTAAAGCGGTAAGTTTTTAAGTTATTAGTTTTATCTTTGCGGATATAAAAAAGAGAAGTTATGGATAAACTGATCACTATCTGGAGTTTCATATGCCGACGTAAGTATCTTATCACCGTCGTTGCATTTGCTGTTATCATTGGTTTTCTGGACGAGAACAGCCTGTTCCGCCGTCTGGGATACGAACGCGAAATCAGCCAGCTGAAAGAAGAGATAGAAAAATACCGGGCGGACTACGAAGAGAACACCAAACGTCTCAACGAGTTGAACAGCAATCCGGATGCTATCGAACAGGTGGCACGTGAAAAGTATCTGATGAAGAAGCCCAACGAAGATATTTACGTTTTTGAAGATAATAAATGAAACAATTAGTACCCGCACTTTTCGCCGTAGGCGCAATCATGGCTCTCACAGGGGCTGCTGTATATATCACCGGATGGAACTATGCTCCTTATATTTATACCATCGGAGCCGGATTCATTGCTCTGGCACAAGTAAACACACCGGTTAAAGGAAAAAGCAAAATTTTAAAACGTCTGCGCATCCAGCAGATATTCGGAGCACTTGCGCTAATACTGACGGGAGCTTTCATGTTTACCACCCGTGGAAATGAATGGATTGCCTGTCTGACTATCGCTGCCGTACTTGAACTTTACACCGCTTTCCGCATTCCACAGGAAGAAGCAAAAGAAGAGAAATAAAAAAACCTGTTCAAAGCTTCTCAGTCTTGAACAGGCATCAATTTATTAAAATCATGAATGCCCTTAGGAAACCCAAGGGCCTAAAAAAGACGTTTTTTATTTCTTAGCAGATGAATATCTGGCATTCAATCCATCTACAATTTCTTTTGTGATATTATATGCACTATCAGCATAAAGCAGATTATCGAAACCTGTGTTGCTGAAGATCAGGCTATATCCACGAGTCTTATTATATTCTTTCAGGAAAGCGTTGATAGAATCACGGAAAAGCAAACTGTTAGCATTATTGTCTTCCATCAGACCATTTTGAAGTTTGTTGCTCAATTCCTGCAAATCCTGTTCCATTTTAGCCAAACGGTTGTATTCCTGCTGAGCTCTTTCCGGTGAAAGGAAAGCATTGCTTTCATATTTCTTTTGGAATTCCTGTTTTTCTTTGTTCAAAGCTGTCATCTTCTGGTTCAGCGTCATGCGAACATTTTCGCTCTTCTTTACCATAGCCTCATTCAAGTCAATACAGAAATTGTATTTAGCCAACAAGGTATCTATTTCAACATAAGCTATTTTCATTCCAGACAATTCTGCATTAGCCGAAGCCGGAGTAGTTGCAACTTGATTATCAGCTTTGCCGGCGCATTGTGAGAATAAAACGATAAACGCAAGTGCAGCTAAACCGTTCATGAGGTAGTTTATTCTATTCATAACTCTAAAATATTGTTTTTAATTAATTAGTTCATACTATCGTTCAAGGCTTTTTCCAACTCATCAATAGAAAAACGTGATTTCTTTTGTGCTTCACGATCCTGCGACTGTGCACAACCGATTCCTTTCTTACGCAACTCTTTATTACCGCTCACATGACCATTAGGGAACTTCCCCCCCTTCGTAAAGAATACTTTCACCCCCAATAATAGCAGGGAAATAGCAACTATTAACAAAGTTATCAGTATAGTCTCAACCATTTCTATTAATTTTGTGAGTGCAAAGATAGGCTTTAATGAGAAATGAGTTCAGATAAGTCAAGCAAATTAACCATATTTAGCAATAAGAGGAACCGAAACGAACCTCCTATTCCTATTATAAAAGAAAACAGCATGGAAAAAAAAGACCTTAAGCCGGCTGGCGTATTCAAGTATTTTGAGGAAATCTGCCAAGTGCCGCGTCCTTCCAAGAAGGAAGAGAAAATAATTGCCTACCTGAAGGCATTCGGAGCAAAACATAACCTGGAGACCAATGTAGACGAAGCAGGAAACGTACTGATCAAAAAGCCTGCCACTCCGGGCAAAGAAAACCTTCAGACTGTCGTATTGCAATCGCACATCGACATGGTGTGCGAAAAGAACAATGATGTACAGCACGACTTCCTTACCGATCCCATCGAAACAGAAATAGACGGAGAATGGCTGAAAGCCAAAGGAACTACCCTCGGAGCTGATAACGGTATCGGTGTAGCTACCGAACTGGCTATCCTGGCGGATGACAGCATCGAACACGGTCCGCTGGAATGCCTGTTCACCGTAGATGAAGAAACCGGTCTGACCGGAGCTTTCGAGCTGAAAGAAGGTTTCATGAGCGGTGATATTCTGCTGAACCTCGACTCCGAAGATGAAGGAGAAATCTTTATCGGATGCGCCGGAGGTATCGACTCCGTTGCAGAGTTTAGTTATAAAGAAGTAGAAGTCCCCGCCGGATATTTCTTCTTCAAAGTAGAAGTAAAAGGACTGAAAGGCGGACACTCCGGTGGTGATATTCACTTGGGACGGGGCAATGCAAACAAGATACTGAACCGATTCCTGTCCCGAATGGCTAACCGTCAGGATCTGTACCTCTGCGAAATAAACGGAGGTAACCTGCGCAATGCCATCCCCCGCGAAGCATACGCTATCTGTGCAGTTCCCGAAGATGCCAAACATGACGTCCGCACGGAACTGAATATCTTCACCAGTGAAGTAGAAAACGAACTGGCCGTTACCGAACCGGACTTGAAGCTGGTTCTTGAATCGGAAACTCCCCGTAAGATGGCTATCGACCAGGATACTACTACCCGCTTGCTGAAAGCATTGTATGCTGCTCCTCACGGTGTATATGCCATGAGTCAGGATATCCCCGGACTGGTAGAGACTTCAACCAACCTTGCTTCTGTCAAAATGAAACCGAACCATATTATCCGCATCGAAACCAGCCAACGCAGCTCTATCTTATCCGCACGCAATGACATGGCGAATACGGTTCGTGCCGTCTTCCAGCTGGCAGGCGCCGATGTGACCTTCGGTGAAGGTTATCCGGGATGGAAGCCGAATCCTCATTCGGCTATCCTCGAAGTGGCAGCAGAATCTTACAAACGACTTTTCGGAGTAGAGGCGAAAGTGAAAGCAATTCACGCAGGACTGGAATGCGGTCTGTTCCTCGACAAGTATCCGACATTAGACATGATTTCTTTCGGACCTACCCTCACCGGAGTACACTCTCCCGACGAACGGATGCACATCCCTTCCGTTGAGAAGTTCTGGAAGCACCTGTTGGATATTCTGGCACATGTTCCTGCCAAGAAATAACAGTCAGGTAAGACATCATAGAAAAGATGATGGTGATAGCAGAAAAATATTTGCTATGACCGTCATCTTTTTTATAATGCTCTTTTTTGTGCCCTCTTATATCATAGGGCAAACATCCTTTACAAGGCAAACTTCCCTTATCGAAAAAGAATCGTTCAGCAATAAACAATCTGTTTCCCAAAAGAAGTCTTCCGCTGAAGAACGAATCCCCTTTCGTGTCATGAGCTGGAATGTTGAAAACCTCTTTGATACTCACCACGACACACTAAAGAACGATAATGAATTTCTACCCGACGCCATCCGTCACTGGAACTACACCAAATACAAGAAGAAACTGGCTGACATAGCCCGTGTCATCACTGCTGTCGGTGAATGGAATCCACCCGCCCTTGTAGGTCTTTGTGAAGTAGAAAACGACAGCGTACTACGTGACCTCACACGACGTTCTCCTTTAAAGGAACTGGGTTATCGGTATGTTATGACAAGTTCTCCCGATCTGAGAGGGATTGATGTCGCTTTATTATATCAACGTGACCTATTCAAATTATTATCTTTCCGGTCTATCCCCATCCCCTCATTCAAGCATCATCGCCCCACAAGAGATTTACTGCACGTCAGCGGACTATTATTAACCGGAGATACACTTGATGTAATCGTCTGCCATCTGCCTTCCCGGTCCGGTGGAGCCAAGGAATCAGAACCATACCGGCTACACGCCGCCCGAATACTACGCACAGAAGCCGACAGTCTGCTGAACATCCGCCTTCATCCGCAACTGGTCATCATGGGAGATTTCAATGACTACCCAACCAACAAATCCATCAAGGAGATCTTAGAAGCTACTGATCCCCAACAGTCAGTCACCTTCCCAAATCCCCGAAAGCTCTACCATCTGCTTGCCCGAAAAGCAACATCCCGCCATTTTGGCTCTTATAAATATCACGGAGAATGGGGATTGCTCGACCATTTGATTGTATCCGGCAACTTACTCGATGCTTCCTCTAAATTCTTCACCGGTGAAGACAAGGCAAATGTTGCCCGCCTCCCCTTTCTATTAACTGAAGACAAGAAATACGGTGACGACGAACCTTTCCGTACCTATAAAGGAATGAAATATCAGGGAGGAATCAGTGATCATCTTCCTATTTACGCAGATTTTGAACTAATTATATACTAGCCGAAAGAGTTTTTTATGTTAATAAACGGGGTTCGATACAAAATTTACTTATTTTTGCAGGGTTTACAGCATTTACAAAAAAATACCCCCAATGGAAACCTTTGACGAAAAACAACTTCTGAAGGCTATTAGCGAAGGAGATGAGAAAGCCTTTAAAACTTTCTTCCTATACTACTATCCCCGCATCAAAGGGTTTATCAACGGACTACTGCAATCGCAGGAAGAGGCCGAAGATTTATCGCAGGACATCTTTCTTACGTTATGGAACAACCGCTCATCTCTCCATACCATCAATAACCTTAAACCTTATCTTTTCCGCATTTCCAAAAATGCGGTGTATCGGCACATCGAACGCGCACTACTGTTCAGGAACTATCAGCAGAAAGAAACTGAAAAGTATAGCCCGCCACAGGAAAGCAACGAAACAGATGACACCATCCATCTCAAAGAACTCGAACTATTGGTGACAATGGTTGTAGAAAAAATGCCTCCGCAACGACAGAAAATATATAAGATGAGCCGGGAATCAGGAATGAACAACGAAGAAATAGCCCGCGAACTAGGCATCAACAAACGAACAGTAGAGAACCACCTTTCACAAGCACTTACCGACATCCGAAAAGCATTATTCATAACCTTTATTCTATTTTTCTAAAAAAAAGTAGAATAGAGGCTGTGCGTTATTAATCTGTTACGTATCTTATATATGTAACCACACCTAAAATGCGCTAATATGTCGAACGCTCATAAAATAATTAAAAACTTTACTTCCGATAAGTTCAGTCCGGAACTTAAAGAGAAGTTATGGAAATGGCTTGTCGACTCCAGTGAACAGGCGGAAAAAGATGAAGCATTGATGGAATTATGGGAAGACCAGAATTTCAAAGCCGATGCAAGTACTGAACGTTCCTATCAGAACTTCCGCAGGAAAATTGCGCCCCGACAGCGGAAGGCAACTGCAAGGTATACCTTGCGCAAATGGCTGCAGGTGGCGGCTGTATTACTGGTTCCCCTGCTCTCTATGATAGCATCCTACCTATATATACAATCGAATGAAGAGCATACAGAACTTGTCGAGTACTATGTGCCCAGAGGCGAACAAAAACAGGTTACCTTGCCCGATGGCACCACAGCATACCTCAACTCAGGAACTTTACTGGTATATCCGCAAAAGTTCACCGGGGATATCCGTTCGGTATATCTGATAGGAGAAGCTAATTTTGACGTAAAGAAAGACAAGCAACATCCATTTATCGTCAAGACCAACCATCTGAAAGTAAAAGTATTGGGAACTAAATTCAACGTACACGCTTATGCAGAAGACGAGAAGACAACCACTACTTTGGAATCGGGTTCCGTAGTCGTTCAGAAAGCAAACAATGAAGATATCATCACCCTTACACCGAACGAGCAACTGGAATATGACAACCCGTCCGGAGAATTTAATAAAAAGATTATCGACGCCTCTGTCTACTCCGGCTGGACCAGAGGCGAGCTGAACTTTGCGGCAATGACTCTCAGTGATATTTTCATTACGATAGAGAGAATATACGACATACACATCATCGTCCCTCCGCATCTGGCTACCACCGATGTATATACCATCAAGTTCAAACAAAAAGCTCCTATCAAGGAGATCATGAATATCGTGACCAAAACCATAGGAAACATAGACTATAAAGTCGAAGACGAGAACATTCTCTTAATTTATTCACCCCTAAATAAGAAAGGAGGCCGATAGACAGAAAAAAGGGAGTCGATATTTCGCGGATACCAACTCCCCCAAATCAAAATTACTTCATTTAAATTAGTTGTGTACACTTAAATTAGTATTAATGATTAACTCACAAAAGTATGAAATTTTATAAATTGTCGGGCATAGGTTATCCCGTAAAAATTCATAAATTTTATATATTGTTATTCGCTTTATGTTTTTATAACATAGCCTATGGGCAAAATCAGCCAATAACGGTATCTATGAAAAACCAACCTCTATTAAAAGTATTCGAAATCATTGAAGATCAGACCGATTTTAGTATCGCTTATAATCAGACGAAACTGGACGTGAAACAAAAGGTCAGCGCCAATTTTGTCAGAGAAGCAGTCTCTTCTGTTCTGAACTCCGTACTCAAAGGAACAGGATTCACTTACAGACAGGAAGGTAAGCATATTATTATCATTCCTGTCCCGGCAAAGGCAGAAGCAGCCCCCAACAACACTACTTCTACCCAGCAGTCCATAAAAATACGGGGAACCGTAACAGATGCGCAGGGCGAACCTCTGATTGGAGCAAATGTTCTGGTTGACGGCAGCAAACAAGCGACCATTACCGACATGAATGGGGAATTCTCACTGGAAGTACCTGCCAACAGTAAGTTACGGGTTACTTATATCGGTTACGTCACACAAGAAGTAACAGTCAAAAACAAGACACTTTTCAACATACAGCTACAGGAAGATACCCAGACTATGGATGAAGTGGTAGTCATCGGATTCGGAACACAAAAAAAAGTGAATATGACCGGCGCTGTAGCCTCTGTAAATATCAAAGAGTCGTTGGGCGACCGCCCGATTACCAACGTTTCGGCTGCCCTGCAAGGAGTCGTGCCGGGACTAAAAATTGAATCGACAACGGGAACTCCGGGAGACGACATGACGTACAATATCCGTGGAACAACCTCCATCAACGGTGGTGAGCCTCTCGTATTGGTAAACAACATACCGATGGATATCAATATGATTGACCCGCAGGATATTGAATCTGTCTCTATTTTGAAAGATGCCGCTTCCGCAGCTATCTACGGTGCCCGCGCAGCTTTTGGTGTGATTCTGATTACAACGAAGCAAGGTAAAAAGGACATGGCTCCCAGATTCAATTACAACAACAACTTCTCTTTCTCGAAAGCATCAGAGCTTCCGCAGAAAGCAAGTCCGCTGGAATCGGTACTGGCGTACAAGGAAATGGGATGGGCAAACGATACCTATGTAGACGGAAAAAACATCACCCAATGGGAAGGCTACATACGAGACTATCAGGCGAATCCTTCCAACTATCCGAACGGATATATTTTCGACGATCAGGGCAACCTGTTCCTTATGCGGGAGAATGATATGTTTGCCGATATGATGGATAACTTCGGATTCATGCAGAACCACAGTTTCTCCGTATCGGGAGGCAGCCAGCGTACCAGCTACCGACTAAGCCTGGGATATACCGGTGAGGACGGCATTCTGGTAACGGACAAAGACAAATTTGACCGTATCAATATGTCCAGCTTCCTGAGTGTCGACGTAAACAAGTGGCTGACCACCCAACTGGATATCAGATACGCGAACTCCACCCAGAACAAAGTGGAGCAAGGCGGACGAAACGGTGTCTGGGGAAGTGCCATGTACTTGCCGTCCTACCACAACATCCTGCCATACGAACAAGACGGCATCGAATATCCTGCCGAAACGTCCGCTACTTTCGTACGCTACGGAGAACCGAGGGTGATCAAGAAGACCAACCTGCGTACTTTGGGACGTGTCATCATCTCTCCGCTGAAAGGACTGAAAATAACAGGTGAATATACCTACAACCGGATCACCGAGTACAACCGGATGTACGTCAACAAATACAAGTATATAGGATTCAACTTTACAGGGCTGCTGAACAATGTAGAGAACTCACGTTATGCCCTGACGCAAGGTTTCACCAATTACAACGCTATTAACGCATTCGCCAATTACGACTTTTCAATAGGTAAACATGATATCTCTATTATGGGTGGTTACAATCAGGAAGAGAGTCATAAGGAATCGCAATGGTCGCAGCGCACGGACGTATTACTGGAAAATCTGCCGTCGCTCTCCGGTTCTACCGGAACGGCATCCGTCACCGACAGTTTCGATGAATATGCTATCAGAGGTTTGTTCTACCGTGTCAATTACACTTACGACGGTAAATACATGTTCGAAGCCAACGGACGCTACGACGGTACATCCCGTTTCCCGAAAGACAGCCGTTTCGGTTTCTTCCCTTCCTTCTCCGCCGGATGGCGCATTTCGGAAGAAGCATTCATGAAGAATACCAAAAGCTTCCTGTCTAACTTGAAACTACGTGCCTCATGGGGCTCTATCGGCAACCAGATCATACTGAAGCCGGACAACACTCCGGACAACTATCCCTACATCCCTTCCATGTCACCTTACTTGACGGAATGGCTGGTGGACGGACAAAAGACGACTACACTGAATGCACCGGCAATGGTCAGCAGCAGTTTCTCGTGGGAAAAGGTATATACACTGGACTTCGGAGTCGATTTCGGATTCTTCGACAACCGCTTTAACGGTACTTTCGACTGGTATCGCCGCGACACCAAAGGGATGCTGGCACCCGGTATGGACCTACCGTGGGTAGTGGGAGCCACCGCCGCCAAACAGAACGCCGCTGACCTGAAGACGTACGGCTGGGAACTGGAACTGAACTGGAGAGACCGCATCAACAAGGACTGGAGCTACCGGATCGGATTCAACCTGTACGACTCACAAAGTGAAATCACGAAATACAATAATGAGACCAACCTGCTAGGCGACAAGATTTACCGCAAAGGCATGAAAATGGGAGAAATCTGGGGATATGTCACCGACCGCTTCTACACGGAAGACGACTTCAACGCAGACGGTACACTAAAACCGGGAATCCCCATTCCGAAAGGAGCAGGAAAAGTTTTTCCGGGAGACGTGCTGTATAAGAACTTCGATGACGATACCGAAACCATCTGGAGCGGCGAAGGAACCGCCGACAATCCCGGCGACCAGCGTATCATCGGTAACTCGACTCCGCGTTTCCACTACGGCATCACCGCAGGAATCAGCTGGAAAGGACTCGACCTCTCTATCTTCCTCCGAGGCGTAGGCAAACGGGATTATTGGCGCACCGACCAGATCGCATGGCCTACCGGAGGCTGGGGAAGCCTGTTCAAAGAAACTCTCGACTTCTGGACTCCGACTAACACCAATGCTTATTATCCGCGCGTGTATTCCAACGACGGGGTAAACACAAGCTACAACCACTGGAAACAGTCGAAGTATCTCGCCAACGCCTCTTACCTGAAACTGCAAAACATCACGCTTTCCTATACCTTGCCCAAAGTATGGTCCCAGCGTCTCTACTTCGACGATGTGAAAGTATTCTTCAGCGGAGAGAACCTCTACACGTGGGATCACCTGCCGAAAGGACTGGAAACCGATATGCTGTCAAAAGGTGCCTGGGAATATCCGTTCATGAGAAAATTCTCTTTCGGTATCAATGTTACATTCTAATAACTAATGTATTATGAGAAAATATTTAATCTTTATATGTACAGTTTTGTTAGCAAGCTGTCTCAATAACGATTTCCTGGAAAGGTATCCTTTGGGAGACCCGACTGCCGAAACGGCTTTTGAAACATACGACAATTTCAAGGCATACGCCTGGGGATTGTATGAAACTCTGCCTTCATTGGGCTATGGCTCGGAAAATTCTACGGACGACATCTCGTACAACCAGACAAGAGGAACCAGCGAAAGCAACTGGATCAGAAAACTGGTGACCATCCCCGACAAGAAAGACAATACTTCCTGGAACTATTACAGCTATATCCGAAGGGTCAACCTGATGCTCGACCGCATTGACGGTTCGAAAATGACGGATGTAGAAAAGGCGAACTGGCGTTCCGTCGGTTACTTTTTCCGTAGTTACCGCTACCTGTCTCTCCTGTCGGCTTACGGTGGCGTACCCTGGATTGATCATGTGCTGAGCGACGACGAAACAGAACTGATCAAAGGCCCTCGTGCCTCCAGAGATGAAATAGCCGGTCACATTCTGGAAGACCTGCAATTTGCCGAAAAGAATATCAACGTGAACGGAGAAGGCAGAAACACCATCAACAAGGCTTGTGTACAGGCTTTACTCTCCCGCTTCTGCCTTTTCGAAGGTACCTGGCGCAAATATCACAGACTCAACAACGCCGAAACTTATCTGCGGGAATGCAAACGGGTATCCGCCGAACTGATGCAGACTTATCCGAACGTGGCGGACTGCTACGACGATCTGTTCTGTTCACTGGAACTGAAAGATGTTACCGGCGTCATTCTGTACAGAGAATATTCGGATGCTGTCGGTGTAGTGCACGCTGTCAGCATCGGGGGAACGACCGCTACCTCCTTTTACAATCCGACCCGCGACTTAGTGGACAGTTACCTGTGCACGGACGGAAAGCCACGCTGGACGAGTGATGCCTATCTAGGTGACAAGGATATATACGACGAGTTCAGCAACCGTGACCATCGTTTGTGGCTGCACGTCACTCCTCCTTACCGGGTAGACCGTTCGGCTTCCAGCACAGCCTGGGACAATAAATGGAAATTTACGGATAACTCCAAAGACCGCAGTTTTATCGACAGCCTCACCGTCCGCATGGGAATCGGGTACGGCACCAGCAAGGAACGACAGAAGTTATTGCCATTCCGTCAAGGATATGACGGTGGTATTTTGGGTGCATCGCCTCACTTTGACTTCTATCTGGAGAACCAGCCGTGGTACAAGTCTGCCTTCGGATATAACAACTGGAAATACTATTGCTGCTACCTGAGCATGGGCAGCCAACGAAATGAAGAGACGGATATGCCTATTTTCCGCATCGAAGAAGTCATGCTGAACTACGCGGAAGCCATGTGCGAACTCGGCGAGTTTGACCAGACAGTTGCCGACGTCACAATCAACAAACTGCGCCCGCGTGCCAATGTAAAACTCATGAAAGTCTCGGAAATAAACTCAGCCTTCGACCCGAAACGTGATCTCGGAAATCCGGATTATCCCAACGACTACGAAGTGAGTCCGCTATTATGGGAAATACGACGGGAACGACGCATCGAACTGTTCTCCGAAGGATTCCGTTTCGACGACTTGAGAAGATGGAAGAAATGCCACTATGCACTGAAGAAGAAACTCGGACAATACGTACGTGCATCCGACTTCACGGCAGGAACCAATGTGACTATCGACGGCGGCGGCTCCGAAGGATATCTCGAATTCCATCCGAAACAGAATCATCTATGGCCGGATTACTATTACCTCAACCCTATTCCACGCAACGAACGGGTACTGAATCCCCAACTCGAACAGAATCCGGGATGGGAGGAAGGAAATTAACCGGTAATCCATCACCAACCGGATAATCCGGAACTAACCGGAAGAGGCTGTGGCAAATATTGGCTCTTCTTGACAGTCATCCCAATGACAGGACAAGCATTTCGTCATTAGCGTGGCTGAAAGACCTTGATATTTGACACTGCCTCTTCCCTTTTTAACTGTATTGATTTCGTAAGTTTACTCAAAAGAATAATTGAGTACTTGAAATTTATTCGTATTTTTGAGACATCAGACTAATACGGGTAATCCTTTTGCCGACTCTTACAAAATCTAAATAAACACACTGTACCCCATGAAGCACCTAATTTTTACAGCTCTCTTTCTTCTATCGTACACAGTCGCCGTCCGCGCCCAAATCGTATTTCCTACCCCCAATCAAGTGGAAATGCAGACAGGCAACCTGATTTTAGGGAAAAAGGTTTCTATGTACGCCGAAGACACTACCGCTTTTTATCTAAACCTTTTTCGAGAAGAAGTACTCTCCCGCACTCCCATCAAATGGCAAAAAAAAGAATCCAAAGCCGATATCTGCTGGATAACCGACTCATCCCTGCCCCCCGAAGGTTACCGGATCAAGATTCATCCGCAACAGATGGTAATCAGCGCCTCCGACAAAGGAGGATTCACCTATGCCGTACAAACGCTACGCCAATGGGTAGCCGGTTCAACAGGATCTATCACCTTTGCCTGCGCAAGCGTGACGGACTATCCCCGCACACAGTGGCGCTGCTTCTTACTGGACTCCGGACGTCAGTTCCAGAAGATTGCCACCATCAGAAAGTATATCGACATGGCTTCACTGCTCAAAATGAACTACTTCCACTGGCATCTGACAGAAGGACTGGGATGGCGCATCGAAATCAAGCAATATCCGCACCTCACCCGGACTGGCGGTTCGGTAGGCAAAGGAGAAGAACAGCAGGGATTCTATACACAGGAAGAAATACGGGACATCATCGAATATGCCCGTCAACGGAATATCACCATCGTCCCCGAAATAGATATGCCGGGCCATGCCGAAGCTGCTCTCTCTGCCTATCCGGAGCTCGGTTGTTTCGGATTGCCGGTAGAGATACCGCAAAGCGGATTTACCCAGAACATATTTTGTGCAGGAAAAGACGGAACTCTCCGTTTCCTGAAAAACGTACTGGATGAAGTATGCGCCCTCTTTCCTTCTCCCTACATACATCTGGGCGGAGACGAAGCCCCGAAAGGCAACTGGGATCAATGCCCGGATTGCCGGAAAAGGATTACCACAGAAGGACTCAAAGACAGTCACGACCTCCAGCTATGGTTCTCTGCGCAAATGGCAAACTATCTGAAGTCGAAAGGACGGAAAGCCATCTTCTGGGGCGACGTAGTCTATCATGACGGCTACCCGTTGCCGGACAATACCGTTATCCAGTGGTGGAACTATCGGGGACACAAAGACCTCGCGCTCAGAAACGCCGTCAAACACCATTATCCGGTCATTTGCAGTTCCAACTACTATACGTATCTGAACTTCCCCGTCACCCCGTGGAAAGGATATACGGAAGCACGTACGTTCGACTTGAAAGATGTCTATCTGAACAACCCTTCCGACAAAGCCATCAGCGAGAAAAATCCGCTGATACTTGGCATGAGCTGCGCATTATGGACCGACGACGGAGTCACGGAACGAATGATAGACCGACGACTTTTCCCCCGCATCCTCGCTCTGTCCGAACAGATGTGGCACGAGGGGGAAGCGCTTGACTTCGACCGGTTCTACCGGAACATCCTTCACCGCAAAGCATGGTTCGAAGAAGCTGGATTCGAATTCGGACCGGCTCTGAAAGAAGATGTAACGAAAGATTATAAATGGGATTAAAAAAAAGAACATCATGAACAAAAGAAATTTATTGATCGCAATACCCGCCCTGTGCAGCGGTTACCTGCACGGACAAACCCAACCCGCATCTCCCAACGTTATCTATATTTTAATGGACGATCTGGGATATGGAGATATCGGTTGCTTCGGACAAGACAAAATAGAAACACCCCATATCGACCGTTTATGCAGCGAAGGCATCAAACTGACACAACATTATTCCGGTTCCCCCGTATCAGCTCCGGCACGCTGCGTACTGATGACAGGTATGCACTCCGGTCATGCGCAAATCCGCTTCAACAATGAGTTAGCCGAACGCGGAGCAGTAAACAACTACGACTCGGTGTACGTTCATAAAGAGCTGGAAGGGCAATTCCCCCTACAGGCGAATACGATGACTATCGGGCGAATGATGCAACAAGCGGGATATACCACCGGATGTTTCGGCAAGTGGGGACTGGGATATCCGGGTTCCGAAGGAACTCCCAACAAACAGGGATTCGACCGATTCTACGGATACAATTGCCAGCGCCAGTCGCACACATACTATCCTCCTTTTCTGTATAATGACGAAGAACGTGTCTACCTGTCCAACAAAGTGACAGACCCTCACCGAAGCCCTCTGGATAAAGGTGCCGATCCGAACGATCCCGCCAGCTACGCTAAATATACGCAAAAGGAATATGCCAACGATCTGATCTTTGATGAACTGATGGGATTTGTCGATGCCAATAAACGCAAACCGTTTTTCCTGATGTGGACCACTCCCCTGCCGCACGTCTCGCTTCAGGCACCCGAACGCTGGGTACAGCATTATGTAGAGAAATTCGGGGACGAAAAGCCTTACACCGGACAAGCGGGATATCTGCCCTGCCGGTATCCGCATGCTACCTATGCGGCTATGATCAGTTATTTCGACGAGCAGATCGGCCAACTGATCGAAAAACTGAAAGCAGAACATCTGTACGAAAATACCTTGATTGTGTTTACTTCAGATAATGGTCCTACGTTCAACGGAGGCAGCGATTCTCCCTGGTTCAACAGCGGGGGACTTTTCAATTCAGCATACGGATGGGGCAAATGTTTCTTGCATGAAGGAGGTATCCGTGTCCCCGCCATTATCACATGGCCCGGCAAAATAAAACCCGGTACGCAAAGTGACCACATCTGCGCTTTTCAGGACGTTATGCCTACACTGTACAGTGCAAGCAGGGCCGCAGCCCTTTCCGCTCGGCCTTTTTCCGGCACATGGGGTACGGCTTTTATGAGCGGCGGCAGGGCGTCATCAATGAACGCCAGCACATACAGCGTCTTTGCCTCGGAACGGGGCTTTTCCTCGTCAGTGCAAGCGCTCTTGCCATGCCGCAATGCGCACGCCATTTCCGCGCCGGAAGCATAGGCCGCTTCCACGGCCTGCGCTACGGGGCGGGACAGTGTGGCTGAGGAACAGATGACGTTGCGCCCGAAAAACGCGCACCATTGGACAAGGCGCAGTACGGCGACAAGGGATTCGGGGTCATAGGAATCGATTTCGTCGAGGACAAGATCGGCACTCATGAGGCGCAGCAGGGCTTTGACGTGATGCCCTTGCCGATGTGGTTCTCCGGCGGCGATCAGGTAGTCGATGGTGGAAACCAGCAGAGGAGCGCCAACGATGCGCCGCTCCTGCGGTTTGGGGAAGAAGGATTCCAGCCATGCGGGCAATGGCCAGTTTCCGCCGGAGGTCAGCGCTTCCTTTTCCGCAGGATTGCCGTCATCGTCTGACCATGGGGAGGCAATGTTTTCTTTCTCTTTGATGTTGGAAGCATTGAACAGTTTCCGCGTCACGTCATCGCCGATAACCGTAGCGAGATCGCTGTCGGAAAGGCCAAGCTGGCATTGCAGGGCCCGCCCCGTTTGTAATGTAAGGCTACGCAGGTTCAAGGCGATGGAAAACCGGGGAGCGACGCTGCGGGAGAGAACGCAGGCCGCGCGCACGTTCATGCGTGTCTTGCCGCTGCCGGTTCCCGCCATGTTGAAAACAAGGGCACCGCTTGTGGGGTACGCCTCCCGCGCTTCGGCCAGCGCATCAGCCGCCGTATTTTGCCATGCGAAACGGCTTTCCGGATCCGCCGGGCGCAAAACGGCCTCCAGCGAGCAGGGTTGTAGGCCCGTCAGGGATGCTTCGGGACGCTCCACAAGGTTCGCCATGCGCCAAACCAGATCCGCCGCTTTTTCCGAAACGCGGGACAAATGATCGGCGAGGTGTTGATTCAAGCGGCGTCCATCGGGTGCGACATGCGTGTTGGCGAAGGCGGGGGAAGTATCTTTGTTTGGCGGGCACTCCAGCGCCGATACTGTGTGATCCGCAAAGACAAGAGCCGCGCGTGCATACAGGAAAGCGGATCTCCAGTATGGAATCCACGCTTCACCCGCCATGCCCACAGCCGCTGCGGAAAGGCGTTTGTCCAGCCGTTGCGCGAGCTCCCAAAAGGAACCTTCAGGTTCGGACCACGGGGTGAAAAGCGCGTCATCAGGCGGGCAGGGCAGGTTTTCCCGTACGAGCCTGCCTTCCGGGCAGGGCAGACGAGAGGAGAACAGGCCATGATGTGTGGAAACAAGCACATCCACGCATTCCTGTGCCGAAGCAAGGCCATAGCGCGAGGCGTTGCAAATCTCCCGTTCTCCTATGAACATTTCGAGGCGTTTTGTATACACGTTCGCCCATGCCGTCTTCCAGTCCATGCCGGATCGCACCGCCTGCCATAACTTGAGCGAAATCCATTCATGCCGCACGGCATCGGCCAACTCCACTTTCCGCTGATCCTTCTTTATCCAAATTTGGTGATACTTATTATCTTTATGGTACTACT
>OHAP01000867.1_pt1 | contig 21226 bp, 8 predicted proteins | sample 1577171 | NCBI WGS metagenome assembly OHAP01 (sample SAMEA3541489, study PRJEB24748) | human gut metagenome | biome: human gut; feature: human-associated habitat; material: faeces | place: China | collected 2012 | reverse complement strand
CAATGCCCAGATTCTTTAAATTAATGAATGAATATTCATCAGAAATGGACCATACGGGTTCTATTTGTTGAATATCGCCTACTAAAATCGCTTGTTTGGCCAAACTGAAGGAGGGAACGGCAAGTTCGGGTGAAACTTGTCCGGATTCGTCTACAATCAGCAGGTCTATTCCATTGTATAAGGGAACATCCCATTTTCCATTCTCCGCATAGGTCATATACTTGGGTAGGGAGTGGAAAGTAGAGATGAAAACAGGCATTACACAAGCCAGACGTTTTAATCTTTGGGTATAGGCTTCCTGTGTGCGCTGTTTACCTTCATCGCACTTGCTTAACCGGTGAATAAACTCGGCTTCCCGATAATGTATGGCATACCAGAACATTTGATACCGATAGCTGATATCCAGCCTTACTGCCATGTCTTCTGTATAAGGCAAGTTGCCATACTCAGGGTTGGAACTGATCTTTTCGTAACGTTCTTTGAATTCTTCTGTCAAAGCCCACTGTTCTATTACTTTGTCGTAGGAGGGTAATGGCTCATGGAATTTGCGGATAAACTTCTGTAATATATTGTTTTCCTTCCGGTTTCCATATTCTGTTGTTTCGGCAGCTTGGATACAGAAGATAATCTTTTTTTGGAGAGCTTGCATTTCCTTACGGAGGAATTGTTGGCATTTTGTTTCATCTTGATAGGCTTTTCCAAAAAAGTTATTGAAACATTGTAGATAAAAGTTTTTGTATTCCTCTTGACGTTCGGGAGTATCGTATGTTGCTGGAAATCCATCCCCCATGGGGTTGAACATCATTTTGTATTGTTCTTGTAGTTCTTTTTTTCCTGACAGATATAAGCCTAACGTATCTAGTTCGGGTAGCCAGCGGTTGGATAACCGGGGATGTGCCGTGTCATTAGTTGTTTCCGCTTTGAAATCTTTCAGGATATTGGTGATCGCCTGATTATTAGCTGAACTTGCAACTATAATTTCCGGTTCTTCCGGATTGTTTAGGATATTATGGGCAAGTCTGTTTGCTATGACTGTTTGCAGGAAAGTGGTTTTTCCTGTTCCCGGAGGGCCGTTGACGACAAAAATATCAGTACATTCCGGTGTAGTATACATTGCCAGTGTTTCGCGTTGAGATACAGACAAAGGGAAGTCGCCACTCATTTGTGCCCAATGTTCTCGGTTGCAATAAACTTTTCGGGTGGTTGGACTGGGAAGAACGTTGGTTGGTTTGGTCTGTATCAATAAATTCAACAAAGGATGCGGAGTGGTATCGTTATCTTTTAAGAGCTTGTCATATAGTGTGATTATGGGCTGTGCCATATTACGTTCGGAGGCTTTTATGATAATGATTTCTGGATTATCATGGTAATTCATCGTTCTGAAAGTTTTGCCGGTTGCTTTTTTGAAAAGCTGTTCGCATGCTCGCCAATAGGTTTCCCATTCTGTAATTTCTGTATTGAAAAATCGGATAGTAGTCGGTCTACTTTTGGAAGAGAGGTTATGGTGCGGTCATTGGCTGCATTGGGTTCCAAAAATTTACGAATAAAGATTGGAATTCTGTCTGATTCGTTCTCGCATACGGTTAGTTTACCGTCAGGCAACATGGTGGCAGTAATCAAAAAGGGATATTCCGGTCTTTCTGATTGGGAAGTCCAGCCGTTTTCAAATTCGGGCAAAAGAATACAAGGAGCAATCATTACTTTTTGTTTTTCATTGCTGTCTTCTGCTTTCCAATCAGGGAAAATAACAGGAATACTTTTGAGAGGAACGAATTTAAGTATTTTATCACCGATGTTTAAGGTGATTCGTGCTCCTTTGGGAGCAATGGCTTTGCGTTCTGCATCTTGAAGGCAGGTTTTCCAGTATTTTAGCAAGGTTTGGTCCATTTGTCTTTACGTTTGTGTGATGGAATAATGCACAAATATAGAAAAATAGGTGAAAAAAATATGATAATTGGGGTAACATTCCTGAATTTATAAGTTTTATTTGGAAAATGTTAGAGTAGTCCTTGTTGGCGGTAAATGAATTGGAATAAAACGGGATAATTGTAATATTTTGTGGTGATGAGGCTAAGAAACCGGACTTTATGAAGCAAATGAAGCTAAAATAGACGAAAATTTATCTGTTTGGGGAGCGTGGATATACTAATTTTGCCAATAAATGAAACTTAAATCTATGATGAAAAGACTTGTTAATTTATTGGCTGCTTTTATTCTTTCTGTAAATTGTATTAGCGCCCAGAATCTTACTCGTTGGGTTAATCCGTTTATTGGAACCGGTGCTGTTCAATCTAGTCTTTCTGGGAATAATTATCCGGGAGCTACTGTTCCTTTTGGTATGGTGCAGTTGAGTCCCGACACTCGTGAAGCTCCTGATTGGGCGCAAGCTTCAGGATATGATTATAATGATTCTATTATTTATGGTTTCAGTCATACGCGTTTAAGCGGAACCGGTGCTTCTGATTTTATAGATATACTTCTATTCCCTACCATCAGTGATAAAAGGAAATCGACTTTCACTCATCAACACGAACAGGCGCGTCCGGGCTATTATCAGGTATTATTGAAAGATGAGAAGATTCAAGCGGAGTTGACGGCTTCTGTACACGTAGGAGTGCATCGCTATACCTGTTCTGATGGTGACCAGTTGAAATTATGGTTGGATTTGGACCACTCGGCAAATAAGGGGAGTTGGAACCGCCGGATTATTCAATCACAACTCCGCATGGTTTCTCCTACCGTAGTAGAGGGATATCGTATTATTACGGGATGGGCAAAGCTGAGAAAGATTTATTTTCATCTTGAATTTTCCCAACCGATCCTATCCAATCAGTTATATGATGGCAATCGGATGTATGAGAATACTCCTGTCATTAATGGTACGGAACTGCGTGGATTGTTTTGCTTCGATAAGAAGTGGAATAAAGAATTGATATGTAAAGTCGCTTTATCTCCGGTTTCCATTGAAAATGCCCGGTTGAATATGGCAACTGAGGTCCCCGGATGGGACTTTGAATATATTGCTCGTGCTGCCGAAACTAGTTGGGAGAAAGAATTGAAGAAGATTATCATTCAAGGTACCGATTTGCAGAAAAAGATTTTTTATACGGCTTTATATCACACTATGGTACAACCCAATACGATGAGTGATGTTAATGGTGAATATATGGCATCCGATTACGTCACTCGTTCTGTGGCAAAAGGGGAGGTGCATTATTCTACTTTTTCTTTATGGGATACTTTCAGGGCCGCCCATCCACTTTATACTTTGATACACACGCACCGCATTCCCGATTTTGTTAAGAGCATGATGAGGCAATACGATTATTATGGCTATTTGCCTGTATGGCAATTATGGGGACAGGATAATTATTGTATGATTGGCAACCACTCCATTCCTGTCATTGTGGATGCTGTTCTGAAGGGTGTTGCCGGGGTGGATGAAGAGAAAGCCTATGAAGCGGTTTTTAATAGTTCTATCGTGTCTCATCCGAACTCTCCTTTTGAAGTATGGGAGAAATATGGATATATGCCGGAGAATATTCAGACACAATCTGTTTCTATTACTTTGGAGCAGGCTTTTGATGATTGGTGTGTCGCACAGTTGGCTAAGCGATTGGGAAAAGAAAAGGATTATAATCATTTTATGAAACGATCTGCTTTCTATCGGAATTTGTTCAATTCTAAAACCGGGTTCTTCCAGCCTAAGAATGATAAGGGTGAGTGGATTGAGCCATTTGACCCTTATAAGTATGGGGCGAATGGAGGTTATCCTTTTACTGAAGGGAATGCTTGGCAATACTTTTGGTATGTACCCCAGAATATCCCCGATTTGATTTCACTGACAGGGGGGAACAAAGCCTTTGTCGCAAAGTTGGATACATTCTTTACGGTTAGCTACCAAAGTGGTGCATTGAATGACAATGCTTCCGGTTTTGTAGGACAGTATGCGCATGGTAATGAACCGAGTCATCATGTGGCTTATCTGTATGCTTGTGCGGGGGAACCTTGGAAAACACAGAAATACGTGGCGTATATCATGAATGAACTGTATAACGATTCTTCTTCAGGTTATGCCGGAAATGATGATTGTGGAGAGATGTCTGCTTGGTATGTGTTTGGAGCACTTGGCTTTTATCCGGTAAATCCGGTAAGTGGGGAGTACGTTATTGGTACTCCTATGTTGGAAGAAGCTGTCATTCAGTTACCCGGTAGAAAGACTTTTACGGTAAAAGCTCCGCGTAAGGAGGACAATGAGGTTTATATCTGTTCCATGAAACTGAATGGTGAAAAATATACGAAGAATTATATTACTCATCAGGATATCATGAAGGGCGGAATATTGGAGTTTGTTATGACTGCCTCACCGGGAAAATGATAACAAATGGTGAAGTGTTGGAATTTGTGCCGGGAAAGATTTCTAAATGTTGAATAACTCCCTTTTATAGGTTACGATTGAAGCAAAAGAGTCTAAAAATGGCGAGTTTTTCTCTACCTAATGGGAGAGGTATATCTACTTTTGTTTCAGAAGAAACTATTAATCATGAAAAATATGAAACATTTTAAGACTTATTTAGCAGCAATGGCTTTGGCCCTTTCCGGATGCCAGAGTGCAACTGATTCCTGTGAAACTACAGAATTGTGGTATGCCCAACCGGCAAAAGTTTGGATGGAATCTTTACCTATCGGTAATGGGCGTTTGGGAGCTATGACTTATGGTGGAATAGAGGAAGAGAAACTGGCATTGAATGAATCGACAATGTGGTCCGGCCAGTACAATGAGAACCAGAACAAACCTTTCGGACGGGAGAAAATGAACCAGCTCAGAAAGTTGTTTTTTGAGGGAAAACTATCGGAAGGAAACCGTATAGCCGGAGATAATCTTCATGGCAACCAGACTTCTTTCGGAACTCATCTTCCCATTGGAGATTTGAAGATGCAATTCATTTACCCCGAAGGTAAAGTGACCGACTACCGCCGTTCGTTAAGCTTGGATGAGGCTGTCAGCAGCGTTTCTTTCAACTCCGGTGGTGTGAACTATAAACGTGAGTATTTTGCTACAAACCCGGATAATGTTCTCGTACTCCGCTTGACCGCTGATAAGCAAAAGTCCATTACTATGAACATGGGATTGGATTTGATGCGTCAAGCTGATCTTTCTGTAGAAAATAACCAATTGGTGTTTACCGGAAAAGTAGATTTTCCTTTGCATGGTCCGGGCGGAGTCTGTTTTGAAGGAAGAATAGCCGTTTTGGCCGATAACGGAGAGGTAAAGATGGAACAGTCTGGGGTAAGTATCAAAGAAGCTGATGCCGTGACTTTGATTGTCGATGTGCGTACTGATTATAAAAGTCCTGATTACAAGACTCTTTGTGCTGACGGTGTGGAGAAGGCTGCAGCTAAATCTTATGATGAATTGAAGCAGGCGCATATAAAGGATTATAATACGTTGTACAATCGTGTTTCTATCCATTTCGGGCAAGACGCTAACCGGGCGATGCCTACGGATGTCCGTTGGAAACAAGTGAAGGAAGGCAAGACCGATACCGGACTGGATGCCTTGTTCTTCCAGTATGGTCGTTATCTTACCATTGCCAGTTCGCGCGAGAACTCTCCCCTGCCCATAGCTTTGCAAGGTTTCTTTAATGATAACAAGGCTTGTAATATGGGGTGGACGAATGATTATCATTTGGATATCAATACTGAACAGAATTATTGGGCAGCCAATGTCGGTAATCTTGCCGAATGTAATGCCCCCCTCTTTACCTATATAAAGGATTTAGCTCATCACGGTGCGAAGACTGCTGAAGTGGTCTACGGATGTAAAGGCTGGACTGCCCATACCACCGCTAATGTATGGGGATATACTCCCGCATCCAGCACGATTATTTGGGGACTGTTTCCTATGGCAGGCTCATGGATTGCTTCTCATCTTTGGACACAATACGAATTTACACAAGATAAGCAATACCTGGCCGAAACTGCCTATCCGCTTTTGAAAGGTAATGCACAGTTCATTTTGGATTTCTTGGCAAAAGACCCGAAGAGTGGTTATCTGATGACAGGACCGAGCATCTCACCCGAAAACTGGTTCCGTACAGCAGGTGGTGAAGAAATGGTTGCTTCCATGATGCCTGCCTGTGACCGTGAACTGGCCTACGAGATCTTGTCGAATTGTGTCCGGGCTTCAGAAATATTAGATACAGACCGTGAGTTTGCCGATAGCCTGCGTACCGCTATCGCTCAGCTTCCTCCTATCCAGTTACGTGCCAATGGTGCTATCCGTGAGTGGTTTGAAGATTTTGAAGAAGCGCATCCCAATCATCGTCATACTTCCCATCTGCTAGCTTTGTATCCTTTTTCCCAGATCACTTTGGAGAAGACTCCCGAATTGGCGGAAGCTGCCCGTAAGACTATCGAGAATCGTTTGTCTGCCGAAAACTGGGAAGATACAGAATGGAGCCGTGCCAATATGATTTGTATGTATGCTCGGTTGAAAGATGCGCAGGAAGCATATAAGAGTGTCCAATTGTTACAGGGCAAGCTTTCACGTGAAAATTTAATGACTGTATCTCCTGGTGGCATTGCTGGTGCGGAAGGTGATATTTATTCGTTTGATGGGAATCCCGCCGGTACAGCTGGTATGGCAGAAATGCTCATACAGAATCATGAGGGTTATGTAGAATTCTTACCCTGTTTGCCTGTTGAATGGAAAGATGGTAGTTTTAAAGGTCTGTGTTTAAAGGGAGGAGCTGAAGCAACTGCTGAATGGACGAATGCTGTCATCAATAAAGCTTCTTTAAAAGCTACTGCTGATCAGGTTTTAAAAGTGAAAATTCCTCAAGGGAAAAAATATAGAGTGCTTTTAAATGGTAAGGAGGCAATTGCAAATCCTGATGCAAAGGGTTTAATAACGGTGGATATGAAACGTGGAGATTTGCTGGAGTTATTGTAAAAAAACAGGCTACTTTGCATAGCTTGATTGAGGATTACATCTTAGTATATTGAGGTGTAGTCCTCGTTTTATGATAAGACAACCTGCAAAGTGATGAAATAGTAATATTGTCCATGTTCTCAGTAATTTTTTCTATTCTTTAAGTCCTTGAATCCTTGTTACTTTGCATTATAAAACTAACTAATATATGATATTCATGAAAACACAATCTAATTTTTATCTATTTCTTATCGCTTTGATTTCTGCTATGGGAGGTTTCCTGTTTGGATATGACTGGGTGGTAATCGGAGGAGCAAAACCTTTTTATGAACAATACTTTGGTATAGCAAATGATCCTGTCATGCAGGGGTGGGCAATGAGCAGTGCCTTGATTGGCTGTTTGTTTGGGGCACTAAGTGCCGGTAAGCTGAGTGACCGTTTGGGACGTAAGCCGATTTTGATTTTGGCGGCAGGACTGTTTATCTGTACGGCTGTCGGTACAGGGGCTGTTCATTCTTTTACTTTCTTTAATGTATTTCGTTTGGTAGGGGGCTTTGCTATAGGGATTGCTTCTAGTTTGTCACCTATGTATATAGCAGAAATTGCTCCGGCGCATCTGCGTGGACGGTTTGTGTCCATCAATCAGTTGACGGTAGTATTAGGTATCTTGACTTCTCAGATTGTAAATTGGCAGATAGCTGAGCCTGTGGCATTAGGAGCTACTCATGAAATGATCCGTGAATCATGGAACGGACAGATGGGATGGCGCTGGATGTTTTGGGCAATGACTGTCCCGGCCGCCTTGTTCTTTGTTTTTAGTTTTATATTACCGGAAAGTCCTCGTTGGTTAGCCTCTTCGGGAAAACGGGAGGCGGCACTCAAGGTTTTTACTCGTATGGGAGGAAAGGAATATGCTGTTACTGAGTTGGCTGCTATAGAAGCTGCTTCAGCCTGCCAGACGCAAGAAGGAGGCTACCGTCAATTATTAAATCCTGCTATGTATAAAGTGTTGACTATAGGTGTTGTTATGGCTATTTTGCAGCAATGGTGTGGCATTAATGTTATTTTTAACTATGCACAGGAAATATTTATGGCAGCAGGTTATGGCGTGTCTGATGTTTTGATGAATATTGTGGTGACCGGTATTACGAATGTCATATTTACTATTCTAGCTATGTTTGTGGTAGACCGCTGGGGACGTAAGGCATTGACATTGATCGGATCATTTGGCTTGGCAGTAATTTATACCTTTATGGGAGCCGCTTATTATTTTCATATCACAGGAGTTGTTCTATTGATTATTGTCGTGATGGCCATTGCTTGTTATGCCATGACTTTGGCTACAGTGATGTGGGTCATTATCTCAGAGATTTTCCCGAATCGTATTCGTGGAGTTGCTATGTCTGTTTGCACTTTCGCTTTGTGGGCGGCTTGTTTTATACTTACCTATACTTTCCCAATGCTGAATAGTGGTTTGGGAGCTGCCGGAACATTCTGGTTGTATGGATTGATTTGCCTGGCTGGAGGAATATTTGTTGTGTTCCGTTTGCCGGAAACCAAAGGGAAGAGCTTGGAAGAAATTGAAAAAGAATTAGTGAAATAACAATATTTATTATGGAGAAAATAACTCAATATTTAATTCAAAGTACCGTTCATGGCAGTGAGGTGCGTGCATGGGAGGAAGATATCATGCTTCCTACTTATGAGATAGGAAAGGAAGAGAAGAATCCTATTTTTCTTGAAAAAAGGGTTTATCAGGGAAGTTCCGGATCAGTCTATCCTTATCCGGTGGTAGAGAAGATTTCAGATAAAAAAGCAGACAAGAGGTATCATGCATTGTTTATCGAGAATGAATACATCAAGGTGATGATACTTCCCGAGCTGGGTGGTCGTATACACATGGCTTATGATAAGGTGAAAAAACGTCATTTTGTTTATTACAACCAAGTAGTGAAACCGGCATTGGTGGGATTGACAGGACCTTGGATTTCTGGAGGCATCGAATTTAACTGGCCTCAGCATCACCGTCCTTCTACTTTTTTGCCTACTGATTTTTTGATAGAGGAAAATGCGGATGGCAGTAAGACAGTATGGTGCAATGAAGTGGAGAGAATGTTCCGCACCAAAGGTATGCAGGGATTTACGCTTTATCCGGGCAAAGCTTATATAGAAATAAAAGTGAAGATTTATAATCGTACGTCTTTCCCTCAGACTTTTTTGTGGTGGGCCAATCCTGCAGTAGTAGTCAATGACCATTATCATTCGGTATTTCCACCTGATGTGAATGCGGTGTTCGATCATGGCAAGCGCGATGTTTCTTCTTTTCCTATTGCTACAGGAGTTTATTATAAACAGGATTATTCTGCTGGGGTGGATATCTCTAAATATAAAAATATTCCGGTTCCTACATCATATATGGCTATCAAGTCTAAATATGATTTTGTAGGTGGTTATGAAGAAGATGCCCATGGCGGTCTGCTGCATGTGGCCGATCATCATGTTTCTCCGGGAAAGAAACAATGGACATGGGGGAATGGTGATTTCGGTAAGGCGTGGGATCGCAATCTGACCGATGAGGATGGACCTTACATTGAGCTGATGACCGGTATGTATACGGATAACCAACCGGACTTTACTTGGTTACAGCCCTATGAGGAAAAATCATGGGTACAGTATTTTATGCCTTATAGTGAAGTGGGTTATGTAAAGAATGCAACTAAAGATGCTTTGCTGAATTTGGAAATAAAGGAAGGTAAAGCCCGTTTGGTGCTTTATACTACGGGAGTGAATAGTGGAGTACGTATTATAGTAAAAGCTATTAAAGGCACTGTTTTATTGGATAAGACTACACAAATTTCGCCATCAGAACCGTTTATTACGACTTTTGCGGCAGAAGGACTAAAAGAAGAGGAGGTATGTGTAGAGGTTCGTGATAAGGAAGGACAAATTTTGCTTTCTTATCAAGCGGATAAGCCGGAAATCAAGCCGGTTCCTGATCCTGCTAAAGCTGCTAAAGATCCTCAAGATATTGCTTCTGTCGAACAACTGTTTTTGACCGGACTACATTTGGAACAATATCGCCATGCTACTTATAATCCGATGGATTATTATATGGAAGCATTAAGACGTGAACCGGGAGATGTACGTTGTAACAATGCGGTAGGGTTATTGTTGATGCGTAAAGGACAATTTGCAATGGCGGAGAGCTATTTCCGGAAAGCGGTGGAAACCTTGACTGAACGTAATCCGAATCCTTATGACGGTGAACCTTATTATAATTGGGGTTGGAGTTGTATGATGCAACAGAAATGGGATGAGGCTTATGATGCTTTCTTTAAGTCGGCATGGAATGCTGCTTGGCAGGATGCGGCTTATTATGCACTAGCACAACTTGACACTCGTAAAGGAAAGTATGAAAGTGCTTTGGACAAGATAGACCGTTCATTGATTCGTAATTGGCATAATCACAAAGCGCGTCAGTTGAAAATTTCCATTCTACGCAAATTGGGTCGTAAAGAGGAAGCTTTGGCGCTCGTAGCCGAATCATTGCAGATAGATCGTTTTAATATGGGATGCCGTTTTGAACATTATTTGTTGACCCGGGATGTGGAAGTGTTGGAGGAAATGAAAAAGTTGATGCGTGGCTGGGCTCACGGATATATAGAATATGCATTGGATTTTGCTGCTGCCGGACTGTACGAGGAAGCTCTTTCTTTGTTGGAATGCTACGTAACCGGAGTTACAGAAGTATATCCTGTCGTTTATTATACAATGGGGTATTTCCATACCTGTAAGGGAGATGAGAGTAAAGCATTGGAATATTATCAGCGAGCAGAAAAGGAAAATCATTCATATTGTTTCCCGAATCGTATAGAAGAAGTATTGATTCTTCAAGATGCCGTACGTTTGAATATTCATGGAGCAAAAGCGGCATATAGTTTAGGAAACTTTTGGTATGCTAACCGTCAGTATGATAATGCTATTGCTTGTTGGGAACATTCGGCTGCTATAGAGCCAACATTCCCTACCGTATGGCGTAATTTATCTTTAGCTTATTATAATAAGCGTAATGATAAACAAAGGGCTTTGGAAACTCTGGAAAAAGCTTATGCATTGGATGAGCACGATTCTCGTATATTAATGGAGTTGGACCAACTTTATAAACGTTTAGGCCGACCTCATACAGAACGTTTGGCTTTTTTGGAAGCACATCTGTCTGAAGTGGAACAGCGTGATGATCTGTCCATTGAGCGTATCACTTTGTATAATCAACTAGGGCGCTATACTGAAGCAAAAGAATTGATTGCCGCACGTAATTTCCATCCATGGGAAGGAGGAGAAGGAAAAATCACCGGACAATATGTATTGTGCCGTATAGAATTAGCAAAGATTGCTTTAAGTGAAAAACGTTATGCCGATGCTTTAGTCCTTTTGGATGAAACGAATGTTTATCCATTTAATTTGGGTGAGGGAAAATTGGCAAATGCTGAAGAGAATGATATCTGGTATTATAAAGGTGAGGCGCTTCGTGGATTGGGAAATGAGCAACAAGCTATAGATTGCTTCACCAAAGCAACCATTGGCTCGTCAGAACCACAACAGGCTTTCTTTTACAATGACCAACAGCCCGACAAGATTTTCTATCAAGGTTTGGCATGGCGTGCATTGGGCAGGGAAGACAAGGCGTGCGGTTGCTTTAACAAATTGATAAAGCATGGTGAAAAGCATTTATTTGACCACTGCCGGATTGATTATTTTGCTGTTTCTCTGCCTGATTTGGCTATTTGGGAAGATGACTTGGATAAACGTAACCGCATTCATTGCAATTATGTGATGGGACTGGGTTGTTTAGGATTGCGTGAAATGGGAAAAGCCATTGATTTTTTGGATAAGGTGCGAGAATTGGATATTAATCATCAAGGTGGACAAATCCATCGTAACTTGTGTGCCGTATGAAAAAAAAGAATATTTTCCTTTTGTTGGTAACATGGTGTCTGTGCGTTTTTGCACAGGCACAAACACCGTCAGCTTATGAATTATCATCCCCAAACGGGCAATTGGCACTTACTATAGAGAATGGAAGGGTATTACAATATTCTTTAAGTTTGGAAGGTAAGCCTGTCATTCATCCCTCTGCTATTTGTATGACGATGGAAAATGGAAATATATGGGGAAAGAATGGTGAAGTGGTAGGAACTTCTACAAGGAGTACTTCCGAGAAGGTTTATCCGGTAGCTGGTAACTATCGTGAATTAACAGACCATTATAATGAACTTTCTTTGAAATTCAAGGATGGTTATTCAGTTATATTCCGGATGTATAATGAAGGAATGGCATATCGTTTTTGTGGAAATCTTCCGGAGCAGGATTCTTTGATTGTAGCTGATGAAGAAGCTTCTTTTAATCTGGGCGATGATCCGGCAGTTATTTTACCCGAAACAACTAATTTTACAGCTTGGGAGTTGAGCAATGTGCTTTACGAGGGCATTTCTAAAATAGAAGAACATAAATATGGTATTACACCAACTTTATTTACAAACAAGATGCAGAATGTGCGTGTTGTGGTGGCTGAATCAGATTTGAATAACTATCCGGGTATGTATCTTCGTAAGGAAGATGGCAAGATGAAAGGTTATTGGGCGGCCTATCCTAAAAAAATAGAGATGGGCAGTTGGGGAAATTTTATTACGGTAGTTAAAGAGAGGGAGAATTATTTAGCACGTACTGCTGGTAATCATGCTTTCCCTTGGCGTATAGCTATTGTAGCCAAGGATGATAAGGAACTACTGACTAATGAAATGATTTACTTACTGGCCAAGCCCCAACAAATAAAGGATACGGATTGGATTCGTCCTGGTAAAGCAACTTGGGAATGGTGGCATTGTGCTATTTTGGAAAAAGCTCCTTTCCCTTCCGGTCATCAAAACCTTTCGACGCAGATGTACAAGTATTATATTGATTTCGCTTCCGAAAACAAGATACCTTATCTGCTGGTCGATGCCGGTTGGAGCAATGTTTTTAATCATGCTGATTTGAATAAGAATATTGATATAAAAGAGGTGATACGCTATGGAAAAGAAAAAAAAGTAGGTGTATGGCTTTGGACTGTTGCTGCTACTTTATTCCAACATCCGCATTGTTATTTGGATTCTATCAGCAAATGGGGTGCTGTTGGGGTAAAAATAGATTTTTTTGATCGTGATGATGCCCAAATAATCCCTCAATATGAAAATCTGGCAAAGGCTTGTGCTGAGCGGCATCTTATGGTGGATTTTCATGGATGCAGCAAGCCTACCGGACTTCATCGGGCATATCCTAATATCCTTTCTTATGAAGCCATGCGATGTGCGGAATGTTTTAAGTGGGATACCACTTCTAATCCGGATTATCAGCTTCAATGTATCTTTGCCCGTATGCTGGGAGGTGGAATTGATTATACTCCGGGTTCGATGCGTAACAGCACATTGGAGAAATTTAAGCCGATCGATCCGGGGTTGCCTAGTTCATTGGGGACTCGTTCACATGAATTGGCCTTGTTTGTTGTACTTTCCGCACCATTTGCCAGTTTATGTGATTCTCCGGATGAGTATCGTAAGTATCCTGATATTTTAAAGTATTTAGCGGAAGTACCGACTTCATGGGATCAGACGATTCCCTTAGCTGCCCGTGTGGGCGAATATGCCGTGTTGGCCAAGCAGAAAGGAAATACTTGGTATATAGGCGGATTGAATGCTTGGGGAGAGAGAACAATTCAGGTGGATTGCTCTTTCCTGCCTCAGGATAAGAAATATACCATTGAAATTTTTCAGGATAAAAAAAGAAGTAACAAGAATGCTAATTTATACGAACATAAAATAATGGATATAGATAATAAGAATATTATTGAAATGTTTATGGCTTCTGGTGGGGGATTTGTAATAGTCATTCGTGAAAAGAAATAGAGGGGCAACCCTCTATTTCTTTTATATTGGCATTATTTATCCTTTTTTTCTTTTATCTTTGACTCAAATTTTGAACAAGCTATGAAAAAGACTTTGCTCATTTTATGTTGTTTGTATGTTGTATTTACATTACAGGCAGTTGATAGGGGATTGTCCAATTTTTATTTTTCTCATATAACGGGTGAGAATGGACTATCACAAAGTAATGTGAAGGCTATCATTCAGGATAGTTACGGGTTTATGTGGTTTGGTACAAAAAATGGTTTGAACCGTTTTGATGGAACTTCTATTGTACAGATGAACTGTGATGACTATGTAGCCGGTACGGGAAACCATAATATTTCTGCTTTGTTTGAAGATAAGGAACGTCAGTTATGGGTAGGAACGGATAGAGGAGTCTATCGTTATAATCCTGCCTTGGATATATTCACGGCAATGAATATGGAAACAGAAGAAGGGGTGAATATGAATAATTGGGTATCTAATATTGTGGCGGATTCTATTGGGAATATTTGGATTGTAATTCCTGATCAGGGAGTTTTTCGCTATAAGGATGAGAAGCTTTATTTTTATGAAGTAACCAACAAAGAGCATTTTAAAACAGAAGCTCCGGATTGTATTTTGGTACGCCCTGATGGTGATGTTTGGGTTGGTACATGGGGAGTCGGACTTTTTCGATATGATAGAAATACGGATAAATTTGAACAATATTGTGTTGATAAAACCGGGCGTTCGTTAAAGGGAAAGAATATTAATTTTATTTGTAATTATGGTGATTGGATTGCAATGGCTATTCATGAAGGGGAACTAATGAAATATAATCCCGGTACGAATCAGCTGGTAAAAATAGATATACCGGAGGCTAACCATACATTTGTACGTAATGTAGCCTGTTTTGACAATGAACTATGGGTGGGAACTCACGAAGGTTTGTTTGTTGTAAATGAGAGGAAGAATAAAATAGTTCATTTGAAGCAAGATCTGATGCGTCCGTTCAGTTTGTCAGATAAGATTATTTATACTATTTACCGAGATCGGGAAGGGGGAATTTGGCTGGGAACCATGTTTGGCGGGGTGGATTATCTGCCTCATCATGATTTATTGTTTGATAAATATGTACCTGGGAGTGATGGGAACTCATTAACAACGAAACGGGTAAGAGAGATAGCTTCTGATAATAAGGGTAACATATGGATTGGCACTGAAGATGATGGGGTGAACATATTAAATATTGCTTCCGGAAAGGTAAGGCGGTTGAGATTGAACGATTATGATAAAGGGAACTATATGGTTACTTTGGGAATGTTTGTCAAAGGAAGCCAATTGTTCTGTGGCTTGTTTAAGCAAGGATTGGATGTGATTCAATTACCCGAGAATAAAGTTTGTCATTATACTCCTGAGGAGTTAAATATAGGAGAAGGAAGTGTTTATACTTTTTTTATAGATAATGAAGGATATAAGTGGATTGGTACAGGCTGGGGACTTTATAAAGCTGCTCCTACAAGTTTTCATTTTGACAAAGTGGAAGAAGTGGGATTTGATTGGATTTTTGATGTATTTCAAGATAAAGATGGAATGATGTGGTTCGCCTCCATGGGAAGTGGGTTATGGAAGTATGATCCCCATAAGAATCTTTTTAAAAAGTATACTCATGAGGAAGGTAAGGAAAATACATTGAGCTCTAATTCTGTGAGTTCTGTCATGCAGGATTGTAAAGGCCGTATTTGGATTTCTACGGATCGTGGTGGTATTTGTTGTTATAATTCTCAAACGGATGATTTTACTACTTTTTCTATCAAAGACGGTTTACCAGATGATGTGGCTTATAAGATCTTGGAAGATGAACAATCAAATTTATGGTTTGGAACAAATCGTGGACTGGTTAGATTTAATCCGGAATCAAAAGATATACGGGTGTATACCACTAAAGATGGTCTATTAGGGAATCAGTTTAATTATAAGTCAGCTTTGAAGGGTGAGGACGGTAAGTTTTATTTTGGTGGTATAGACGGATTGATTGCATTTGATCCTAACTCTTCAGAGAAAATAAATTTCTTACCACCTGTTTATATTTCAAAGTTCAGCATTTATAATCAGGAAATAACAGTTCACACTCCTAATTCTCCTTTGAAAAAGTGTATAGAACATACAGATGAAATTATATTACCTTATGATCAGGCAAATATTAGTTTCGATGTTGCTTTATTAAGTTATTCTACTACGGAGTCCAATCAGTATTATTATAAATTAGTTCCGTTGGACAAAGACTGGATACGGGCAGCGAGTAATCAGAATATTTCTTACGCTAAACTGCCTCCGGGAGATTATATCTTGCAAGTGCGGGCTACCAATAGTGCCAAAGAAGGCCCTTATGCTACCCGGTCTTTATCCATTGTTATTCTGCCTCCTTGGTGGCAGTCCGTCTGGGCTTATTTTCTGTATATTATATGGGGAATCTGTGTCGTACTTTGCTGGTTCTTTTGGTATAGAAGACGCAAAGAGAAACAGATGGAAGAAAAGCAGAAGTTATTTGAAATTGAGAAGGAGAAAGAACTCTATGAATCAAAAGTCAGTTTCTTTACTGAAATAGCTCATGAGGTGCGCACGCCCTTGACATTGATAAATGGTCCGTTGGAAGCAATTGAGGAAATGGATATCAAGGATCAGAAATTGAATAAGAATTTGAAAGTAATCGGGCAGAATACCAAGAGATTATTAGATTTGACTGGACAGTTGCTTGATTTTCAGAAAATAGGGGCGAGCAAATTTGAACTGAAATTTGAAACGGTTGATGTAACGGCATTGCTGAATGAAACGATTGCTCGTTTTGAGCCTACTATTCTGCAAAAGCAGAAAGAGTTATTGCAGCATATTCCCCAAGAAAGAATTATGGCTGCCATAGATAAGGAGGCTATCACAAAAGTATTGAGTAATTTGTTGAATAATGCTTTGAAATATGCCCGTCATACCATTACGATAGATTTATTCCAAGATGAAGCTGATTTTACAGTTCGTATTGTCAGTGACGGAGAAAAGATACCTGAAGCGTCCAGCCAACAGATTTTTGAACCCTTTTATCAGATGGAGAAGAAGGATACAGTTCGGATGGGAGTAGGCATAGGATTACCTTTAGCTCGTTCGCTAGCCACTTTACATAAAGGCAGGCTTTATTTGGATATAGAACAACCGGAGAATACATTTGTTTTGATCATTCCTTTGAATAAAGAGGAAGTAAGGCAGCAAATAGAGAAGGTAGTGGAGCAAAATATAGAAGTATTGGATGAGGAAACATCAACAGAAACAGACCAGATGAAAGGTTATACTTTATTGTTAGTAGAGGACAATGAAAGTATGAGATCTTTTATCTTTGAACGATTGGAAGTTTTGTTTACGGTGGAAACTGCTGTGAATGGACAGGAAGCGTTGGATGTTTTACGTAGTAATCACATAGATTTGGTAATCAGTGATATAATGATGCCGGTGATGAATGGCTATGAATTATGTAAGGAAATAAAGGGGGATATTGATTTGTGTCATATTCCGGTTATTTTCCTTACCGCCAAGAATGATTTGGAGAGTAAAATTAACGGATTGAAGATAGGAGCGGAAGCTTATGTGGAGAAACCTTTTTCTTTCAATTATTTGAAGAGTCAGATTTTGTCTTTACTCAGCAATCGTAGAAAAGAACGTGAGGCATTCTCTAAACGTCCTTTTTTTCCTGTGCATAATATGCAGATGAACAAGGCGGATGAAGAATTTATGAATAAAGTAATTAATGTAATTCAAGAGAATATTTCAGATGAAAATTTCAATGTGGAACGTATGGCTGATATCTTATGTATGAGCCGTTCCAGCTTATTGAGGAAAATAAAGATTCTGTTTAATCTTTCACCCATAGATTTCATTCGGTTGATCCGTTTGAAAAAAGCGGCCGAATTGATTCAGGAAGGTAAATACCGTATTGGGGATATCTGTTATATGGTAGGAATAAACTCTTCATCTTATTTCAGTAAATTATTCCTGAAACAATTCGGAATGACTCCGAAAGAGTTTGAGAAACAGTATCAAACATCCAAGGAAAAAGCTAAAATAGATTTGACGGAGAATCTCTGATTGAAAGAAATGCAGCAAAAAATGACACATTTGCGGATTCTTCGGACGCAGATGAGTCATTGCTGCAAAAATCCTATTTATTGCTGCGTTTGTATATTAACAGGTTGTCAAGATATGCCTACTTTTGACCATGCTTGAAAGGAAAAGAATTCCGAACAGTAAAGCAAACCTTAAGTAGATTTATCTCTTTGACAAACTAATAATATTATGAAGAATAATTGGTTAACTTTAAAATCATTGTTTCTCTGTGTTTCTGCATTGAGTGCTTCCGGTCTTATTTTGTCCGGGTGTACTGAAAATGCAAATCTAAATGTCGGTGAATGGTCTTTGGAGTACGATGCTCACGCTAATGGTATTGATATCAGCAAAGGCTCTAAGCTTATTTATGATAATGTATATGCAGCTTATAAATTGGCCGACAGTGTTGTTTCGACTCGTGATTATGCAAAGCATCATGTTTCTACAAAAAAAATCAATGATCATTTTGGAGAAGGGTATCATTATGAGGTGACTTATACTGGGAATAATTTGCCTGTACTGGTTCAATCTTTTTATGTATATCCGACAAAGGATTATGTGTTGACAGATTTTACTTTGGAAAGTACGTCTGAAATGGCTTCGAATTATATGGCGCCGGTCAATGTGGACCGAATGCCTGAAGTCCTGAACCAGGGTGAAAATAATCGTGCGCTTTTCATTCCTTTCGATAATGACTGTTGGATCAGATACCAATCTCATCCGCTCACATTTACAGAATTGACTAGTTATGAAGTTACTGCCATATTTAATAATGATGATCGTGAAGCTATGGTGATAGGTTCTGTGGAACACGATTCTTGGAAAACAGGTATAACAATAGGTAAAGGTAATATATATAATGTAGGTTCATTGGTATGTTATGGGGGTGTTGCTGATAAGACAACGCGTGATTCGAAACCTCACGGTGCATTGAAAGGTACGACAATCAAGTCGCCTAAGATTTTAGTAGGATTTTTTGAAGACTGGCGTGAAGGCATGGAAGAATACGCTCAGGCTAATGCTGTGATTGCTCCGCCCAAAGCTTGGGATAAAGCTGTTCCTTTTGGCTGGAACAGCTGGGGAGCGTTGCAATTTAATCTGACCTATCCGAAAGCATTGGAAGTTTCTGATTTTTATAAAGAGAATTTGCAGTCCCATCATTTTGTGAATTCGGATAATCTGGTTTATACAGGTTTGGATTCTGGTTGGAATAGTTTTTCAGAAGAGGAGTTGAAAGCTTTTGTGGATAGATGTAAGGCAAACGGTCAGATAGCCGGCGTTTATTGGACTCCGTTTACTGATTGGGCTAAAAATCCTGAACGTGAAATAAAAGAAATTCCGGGGTATAAATATAAAGATGTGTATCTCTATGCAAATGGAAAACCGCAGGAATTAGACGGAGCGTATGCTGTTGATCCTACCCATCCAGCTATTGAAGCTATGATGAAGCGTACATCGGAACTCTTTCATCGGGCAGGTTTTGAATATGTGAAAATGGATTTTATGACACATGGGGCGATGGAGGCTGACAAATGGTATAATCCGGAAATACAAACAGGTATTCAGGGATATAACTATGGAATGCAATTGCTTGACAAATATTTTGGCGATATGTATATCAATCTTTCTATTTCTCCTGTTTTTCCTGCTCATTATGCTCAGTCTAGAAGAATTGCTTGTGATGCGTGGAATAAGATGAAGGATACTGAATATACCTTGAATGCACTTTCATACGGTTGGTGGCAGGATAAGGTTTATCAGTTTAATGATCCTGACCATATTGTATTGCGTGATGCTACAGATGGTGAGAACAGAGCGCGTGTTACTTCGGGGGTCATTACAGGAATTTTCATTGCTGGAGATGATTTCAGCAAAGGCGGTTCTAAAGAAGTGAAGGAGAAGGCGATGAAATATCTGACTAATGCTGAGATCAATGCTATAGCCAATGGGGAATCTTTCCATCCTGTAGATGGGAATGGTGAAAAGTCAGAAAATCAGTTTGTACGCATGGATAAGGATGGTAAGGCTTATTATGCTGTGTTCAACTATATGGATCAAGAGTTGAAGATGACTACAGCTTTAGAGCGTCTGGGGTTGGATTCGTCAAAGGAATATAGGCTGAAAGAATTATGGAGTGGCATTGAAAGTACTGCTAAAACCAATCTGGAAGTAACGGTTCCTGCATGTGATGTTGTAATTTTCAAAGTGGAAGAATAAACCAATATAAACTTTAAATCGTACTTAAATTTACAAATTATGAAAAGAATTAGGCTTATTAATTTAATCCTTATCATGTTTTGTTGCTGCAATATGCTAGCACAGAACATAACGGTTACAGGACAGGTGGTGGATGTTACATCCGAACCTATCATTGGTGCAAGTGTAGTGGTAAAAGGTACAGCCAATGGGACTATTACCAATTTTGATGGTAAATTTACATTATCAGTTCAGAAAGGGGAAACATTGCATATTTCTTATATAGGATATGTTGCACAAGATGTTAAAATAATGGGTAACCAACCAGTCAAAGTTGTGATGTCGGAGGATACTGAAACATTAGATGAAGTGGTTGTTGTAGGCACTGCGATGAAGAAGAGTGATTTGACGGGAGCTGTTGCCAGTGTTAGTTCTAAAGTATTGGAAGAAAAACCAGTAACAAATGTAAATCAAGCTCTTCAAGGTCGTGTCGCAGGTGTGTTCATTTCTCAACCTACGCGTCCTACGGATGATGCATCTATTAAAATTCGTGGTATTAATACAATTAATGGATCTACAGACCCTATTTATGTCGTAGATGGTATGGTTATGGATAATTCATTCTCTGGATTTAATGCAGTCAATTTGAATGATGTGGCTTCTATTGAGGTCTTGAAAGATGCATCAGCTACAGCTCTGTATGGTTCACGTGGTTCCAACGGTGTTGTTGTTATTACAACTAAGAAGGGTAAAAAAGGCGAAGGTAAAGTTTCTTATGATGGCTGGATTGGCTTTCAGACCTATGCTAATACTCCAAAAACTATGAATACTCGTCAATTATTTGAACTTAGAAAGGAGGCCTATACGAATGGTTATATGCAAACAAATCCTGATGGAGATGTCAATGCTTATATCAATGATGTGATAATGGGATCGAATACTGTTTTTGCTGATTATGAATTCGATGCCTACAACAATAATAAAAATTATGATTGGCTGGATGCTGTGAGCCGTACTGGAGTAC